>Ga0067045_1004930_pt1 | contig 22745 bp, 26 predicted proteins | sample TerdegcTABiofilm_FD_59184 | JGI IMG/M metagenome (GOLD analysis project Ga0067045, IMG submission 59184) | Combined Assembly of (Gp0054472, Gp0054536) Wastewater bioreactor microbial communities from Singapore -Terephthalate degrading...
CTGTGCGCGGTGGCCGCGGCGGGCGGCGACGTGGTGCTGCGCCATGGCCGCGCTGACCACCTCGACGCCGTGATCGACAAACTGCGTGAGGCGGGTGCCGAGATCGAGGCCGGCAAGGACGCGCGCGGCGACTTCATCCGCGTGCGCGCCTCCGGTCGCCTGAAGGCGCAGAGTTTCCGCACCACCGAATATCCCGGCTTCCCGACCGACATGCAGGCCCAGTTCATGACGCTGAACTGCATCGCCGATGGCGCGAGCAAGGTGACCGAGACCATCTTCGAGAACCGTTTCATGCACGTCAACGAGCTGGTGCGGTTGGGCGCGCGCATCCAGACCGATGGCAAGGTGGCGCTCATCGAGGGCATTCCACGCCTCTCCGGCGCAACCGTCATGGCCACCGACCTGCGCGCCTCGGCCAGCCTGGTGATCGCTGGCCTGGTGGCCGATGGCGAAACCATCGTCGACCGCATCTACCATCTGGACCGCGGCTACGACCAGATGGAAGCCAAATTGCGCGGCATCGGCGCGGACATCGAACGCATCAAATGATCACTCTCGCTCTCTCCAAAGGCCGCATCTTCGACGAGACCCTGCCGCTGCTCAAGGCCGCCGGCATCGAGGTGCTCGAAGATCCCGAGAAGTCGCGCAAGCTCATCCTGCCGACCAGCAACCCCGAGGTGCGCGTGGTGCTGGTTCGCGCCAGCGATGTGCCGACCTATGTGGAATACGGTGGCGCCGACCTCGGCGTGACCGGCAAGGACACGTTGATCGAGCACGGTGGTCAGGGCCTGTACCAGCCGCTGGATCTCAAGATTTCGCGCTGCCGCGTCAGTGTGGCGGTGCGCGCCGACTTCGACTACGCCTCGGCCGTGCGCCAGGGTTCGCGCTTGAAGGTGGCCACCAAGTACACCGCCATCGCGCGAGATTTCTTTGCTGGCAAGGGCGTGCATGTGGACCTGATCAAGCTCTACGGCAGCATGGAGCTGGCGCCGCTGACCGGCTTGGCCGACGCCATCGTCGACCTGGTATCCACCGGCAACACGCTCAAGGCCAACCATTTGGTCGAGGTCGAACGCATCATGGACATCAGTGCGCGCCTGGTGGTCAATCAGGCCTCGCTCAAGCTCAAGCAGGCGGCCCTCCGCCCCATCATCGACGCCTTTGCGCAAGCCATCGAAAAGGATGCCGTCCCCTCATGACTCTCTCTGCCCGCCCAGCCCGCCTGTCCACCACCGCCGCAGATTTTGAGGCGCAGTTCGCGGCCCGCCTGCACTGGTCGGCGGAGACCGACGGCGCAATCGAGCAGCGTGTGGCCGACATCCTGGCTGACGTGCGCGAGCGCGGCGATGCGGCGGTGCTCGACTACACCGCGCGTTTCGACGGCCTGACCGCGAGCAGCATGGCCGATCTGGAGTTGACGCAAGCCGACTTCAAACTTGCGTTCGATGGCCTGCCCCCAGCTCAGCGCCTGGCTCTGGAAGCCGCAACGCGGCGCGTGCGCAGTTACCACGAGGCGCAGAAAAAGGCCGGTGGCGAGAGCTGGAGCTACCGCGATGAGGACGGCACGCTGCTGGGCCAGAAAGTCACGCCGCTGGACCGCGTGGGCATCTACGTGCCCGGCGGAAAGGCAGCCTACCCGTCCAGCCTGATCATGAACGCTGTGCCGGCGCACGTGGCCGGTGTGCAGGAAATCATCATGGTGGTGCCCACGCCTGTGCGCGGCAGTGTCGCCACCGGCGGCAGTGGTGCCGGCACCTCGGCGCGCGGCGAGCGCAACGACCTGGTGCTCGCGGCGGCTTACGTGGCCGGCGTCACGCGCGCCTTCACCATCGGCGGTGCGCAGGCCGTGGCCGCGCTGGCCTATGGCACGGCCACTGTGCCCAAGGTCGACAAGATCACGGGGCCGGGCAACGCCTACGTGGCCAGCGCGAAGAAGCGCGTGTTTGGTACCGTGGGCATCGACATGATCGCCGGCCCGAGCGAAATCCTGGTGCTGGCCGACGGCAGCACGCCAGCCGAGTGGGTCGCGATGGACCTCTTCAGCCAGGCTGAACACGACGAGCTGGCCCAGAGCATCCTGCTGTGCCCGGACGCCGCTTACATCGACGCGGTGCAGCGCGAGATCGACCGGCTGCTGCCGACCATGCCCCGCGCCGCCATCATCGCCAAGAGCCTGAATGACCGAGGCGCGCTCATTCACACCCGCAGCATGGAAGAGGCTTGCGCGATCAGCAACCGCATCGCGCCAGAGCACCTGGAGGTTTCCAGCAGCGAACCGCACCGCTGGGAGCCGCTGCTGCGGCACGCAGGGGCGATTTTTCTGGGTGCGTACACCAGCGAAAGCCTGGGTGACTACTGCGCCGGCCCCAACCACGTGCTGCCCACCAGCGGCACCGCCCGTTTTTCCTCGCCCCTGGGCGTGTACGACTTCCAGAAACGCAGCAGCCTGATCGAGGTGAGCCAGGCCGGTGCGCAGAGCCTGGGCACCATTGCGGCCGAAATGGCCTACGGCGAGGGCCTGCAGGCGCATGCGCGCGCGGCCGAAATGCGCCTCAAGGACGTGCCACCGATGCGGGGTGCCCAATGAACCCCAACCCCTTGAACACGATCCGCCAGGACGTGCAGTCCATGCACGCCTACGCCATCCAGGACTCGACCGGCATGGTCAAGCTCGACGCGATGGAGAACCCGTTCGCCCTGCCGCCCGCCCTGCAGGCCGAGTTGGGCGCGCGCCTGGGCGCGGTGGCCATCCATCGTTACCCCGGCGCCCGCATCGACGAGCTCAAGCAGGCTCTGGCCCGCCACGTGGACCTGCCCGTGGGCTGCGGCCTGATGCTGGGCAACGGCTCGGACGAGCTCATTTCGCTGCTGGCCATGGGTTGCGACCTGCCGGGCGCCACCATCCTGGCTCCACTGCCGGGTTTCGTCATGTACGCCATGAGCGCCCAGCTGCAGGGGCTCAAGTTCGTCGGCGTGCCGCTCACGGCAGATTTCGAGTTGGACGCGCCGGCCATGCTGGCTGCGATGCGCGAGCACAAGCCGGCCATCACCTACATCGCTTATCCCAACAACCCCACCGCCAACCTCTGGAGCCCGGACACCATCCGCAGCCTCATTGCCGAGGCGGCCGGTTTCGGAGGCCTGGTGGTGATGGACGAGGCCTACCAGCCTTTCTCCAGCCACAGCTGGCTGGACGAGATCCGCGCCCGCCCGGCAGCCCATGCGCATGTGTTGCTCATGCGCACGCTCTCCAAGTTTGGCTTGGCGGGGGTGCGCATCGGCTACATGGTGGGCGCGCAGGCGCTGGTGCACGAGATCGACAAGCTGCGCCCGCCCTACAACGTGAGCGTGCTCAATGCCGAGTGCGCGTTGTTCGCCCTGGAGCACGCGGAGGTGTTTGCCGGCCAGGCCGCGCAGATCCGTGAACAGCGTGCGGTGCTCATCGACGCGCTGGCTCGCCTGCCGGGCGTCAAACCCTTTCCCAGCGAGGCCAACATGGTGCTGTTGCGTGTGCCCGATGCGCAACGCTGCTTCGATGGACTCAAGGCCCAGGGCATTCTTGTGAAGAATGTTTCTAAAATGCACCCTTTGCTGACCCATTGTCTGCGCCTGACGGTGGGTACACCGTCGGAAAACGCCCAGCTGATCCGAGCCCTCCAGACCGCCCTATGACCCAGACGCTTCCCGCCCCCTCCGTTTCCGACCGCGTGGCCCATGTGCAACGCAACACCTCGGAGACGCAGATCGGCGTGCGCATCAACCTCGATGGCACGGGGCAGGCCAGCCTGTCCACCGGCATCGGCTTCTTCGACCACATGCTGGACCAGATCGCCCGCCACGGGCTGATCGACCTCGACGTCCAGGCCAAGGGCGACCTGCACATCGACGGGCACCACACCGTGGAAGACGTGGGCATCACGCTCGGCCAGGCCTTTGCACAGGCCGTGGGCGACAAGAAGGGCATTCGCCGCTACGGGCACGCTTACGTGCCACTGGACGAAGCCCTCTCGCGCGTCGTGATCGATTTTTCGGGCCGGCCAGGTCTTCACATGCGCGTGCCGTTCAAGAGTGGCATGGTCGGGGGCTTCGACACGCAGCTCGCCTTCGAGTTCTTCCAGGGCTTCGTCAACCACGCTGGCGTGACCCTGCACATCGACAACTTGCATGGCGAGAATGCCCACCACCAGGCCGAGACCGTGTTCAAGGCCTTCGCCCGTGCCCTGCGCATGGCCCTGGAGCGCGACCCGCGCATGGGCGATGTGATTCCCTCGACCAAAGGCTCGCTCTGAGTTCTTCACCCCGATGAAACGCAAGACGGTCGCCGTGGTGGACTACGGCAGCGGGAACCTGCGCTCGGTATCGCAGGCGGTGCAACACGTGGCGCGCGAGCAGGACGTGGATGTGCGCGTCACGGCCCAGGCCCAGGAGGTGCTGGACGCCGATCGCGTGGTGCTGCCCGGTCAGGGCCACATGGGCGATTGCATGCGTGAGCTCGCGGCGTCCGGCTTGCTGGATGCCGTGTTGCATGCGGCCGCCAACAAACCCCTGTTCGGTGTCTGCGTGGGCATGCAGATGCTCCTGGATCGCAGCGAGGAAGGCCCGACCGATGGCCTGGGCCTGATCCCCGGCGAGGTCGTGCGTTTTCAGCTCGAGGGCCGTTTGCAGGCCGACGGGAGCCGCTTCAAGGTGCCCCAGATGGGCTGGAACCCGGTTTTCCACGAACTGGGCCGGGGCCCGGCGCACTCACTGTGGTCGGGCATCGCGGATGGCGCCTATTTTTACTTCGTGCACAGCTTCTACGCCCGGCCGGCCCAAGCCACGCACTGCGTGGGTGAAGCGGACTACGGCGGTCGCTTCGCGGCGGCCATTGCCCGCGATAATATTTTTGCCACCCAGTTTCACCCGGAAAAGAGCGCCGACCAGGGACTGGCGCTCTACCGCAATTTCCTGTCCTGGAAACCCTGAGTCCATCCGCCCTTCACCCACACCATCATGCTGCTGATTCCTGCCATTGATCTGAAAGACGGCCAGTGCGTTCGCCTCAAACAGGGCGACATGGACCAATCCACGGTGTTCGGCGAAGACCCGGCGGCCATTGCGCGCAGTTGGGTCAACAAGGGTGCACGGCGCGTGCACCTGGTGGATCTCAACGGCGCTTTTGCCGGCAAGCCCAAGAACGAGCAGGCGATCCGCGCCATCCTGAAAGAGGTGGGGGCCGAGGTGGACGTCCAGCTGGGTGGTGGCATCCGTGATCTCGACACCATCGAGCGCTACCTGGACGCTGGCCTGCGTTACGTGATCATCGGCACGGCCGCCGTGAAGAACCCGGGTTTCCTGCAGGACGCCTGCACCGCGTTCGGCGGCCATATCATCGTGGGCCTGGACGCCAAGGACGGCAAAGTGGCCACCGACGGCTGGAGCAAGCTCACCGGCCACGAGGTGGTGGACCTGGGCAAGAAGTTCGAGGATTACGGCGTCGAAGGCATCATCTACACCGACATCGGCCGCGACGGCATGCTCTCGGGCATCAATATCGAGGCCACCGTCAAGCTGGCGCAGGCCCTGTCGATTCCGGTGATCGCCTCAGGGGGGCTGTCCAACCTGGAAGACATCCGCGCGCTGTGCGCCGTGGAAGACGAAGGTGTTGAAGGCGTGATCTGTGGCCGCTCGATCTACAGTGGTGACCTCGATTTCGAGGCCGCGCAGCAGTTGGCCGACGACCTGAACGGATAACGCTTACATGCTTGCCAAGCGCATCATTCCCTGCCTGGACGTCACCGGTGGTCGCGTCGTCAAGGGCGTCAACTTCGTGGAATTGCGCGATGCGGGCGACCCGGTGGAGATCGCCGCCCGTTACAACGAGCAGGGCGCAGACGAGCTTACCTTCCTGGACATCACCGCCACCTCCGATGGCCGCGACCTGATCCTGCACATCATCGAAGCAGTTGCCTCGCAGGTCTTCATCCCGCTCACGGTGGGTGGTGGCGTGCGCACGGTGGAAGACGTCCGTCGCCTGCTCAACGCCGGCGCCGACAAGACCAGCTTCAACTCCGCTGCGATCGCCAATCCACAGGTGATCCGCGATGCTTCCGACAAATACGGGGCACAGTGCATCGTGGTCGCGATCGACGCCAAGCGCCGCCAGGGCGGTGACCTCGCCCAGCGCGGCGAGGGCTGGGACGTTTACAGCCATGGCGGGCGCAAGAACACCGGTCTGGATGCCGTGGCCTGGGCATCGCAGATGGCCGACTTCGGCGCCGGCGAGATCCTGCTCACCAGCATGGACAGGGACGGCACCAAGTCCGGCTTCGACCTGGCTCTCACCCGCGCGGTGGCGGATGCGGTGGGTGTGCCGGTGATCGCCTCGGGTGGTGTGGGCAACCTCGACCACCTGGCCGATGGCGTTCAGCAAGGGGGGGCTGATGCGGTGCTTGCCGCCAGCATCTTCCACTACGGCGAGTTCACCGTTGCGCAGGCCAAGGCGCGCATGGCCGAACGCGGCATACCGGTCCGGCTCTGAGACGCTTCTTCAGAGTTGGTCGCCGCTGTGGCGGGGCGGGAGTTGGCGCTCCAGCCGGTCTTCCAGTTCACCAACGCTCGCGCTCAGGCTGTTGCCCGTCTGCTCGATCACCTGAGTCAACGCTGCCTGGACCTGGTCCAGCTTCAGATTCACCTTCTCCGACAGCACCTGCTCGCGCGCGGTGGTGGCTTGCAACTCGGTCTGCAGATATTGGCGCAGCTCGGTGAAGCGTGAGGCCTCGGCCTTGTCGGCCAGCAGGCGCTGGTCGGCCGCCTCGCGCGTGATGCGACGCACTTCCATCAGATGAAGGGTCTGGTAGTACACCAGCGCGGCGAGAAATACCACCAGCACCAGGGCCAGCATGCCCAGCAACACCAGCCCCATGGGGGCCTGCACTTCCATGAAGCCAAAATTGAGCGCGGTGGGTTGCAGGATCTGTTCAAAGTTCAGGGCGACGAAGCCCGCAATGAAGAGGATGAAGAGGACCAGGAGCAGGGTGCGGAGTTTCATGGTGTTCCTTGTCGTGGTGGTGGCAGAGCGGCATGCCGCGGACCGGCACCTGGACCATCCTAACGGCATTCCGGCTGCACCGGGCATCAGGGCTTGAGGCCCATGGTAGATTCCTGCCATGAACTGGCTCGATGAAGTGAAGTGGGACGCGCAAGGCTTGGTGCCGGTGATCGCGCAGGAGGCCGCCTCTGGCGACGTGTTGATGTTTGCCTGGATGAACCGCGAGGCACTGCAGAAGACGGCCGAGCTGGGCCGGGCGGTCTACTACAGCCGTTCGCGCGAGCGACTGTGGTTCAAGGGCGAGGAATCGGGGCACGTGCAGACCGTGCACGACATCCGCATGGATTGCGACAACGATGTGGTGCTGCTCAAGGTCACGCAACTGGGACACGAGCCCGGCATCGCCTGCCACACCGGCCGCCACAGCTGCTTCTTCCAACGCTTCGAGGGCGGCCAGTGGCATGCCGTCGAGCCCGTGCTCAAAGATCCCGAATCGATCTACAAGTAAAAACGACATGTCCACCACCGATGACCTGGCGCGCCTGGCCGCCGTGATCGAAAGCCGCAAACCGGCCAACGGGGGCGATCCCGAAAAAAGCTATGTGGCCCGCCTGTTGCACAAGGGCCCCGACACCTTTCTGAAAAAGATCGGCGAAGAAGCCACCGAGGCGGTGATGGCCGCCAAGGACGCCGACCATGGCGGCGACCGGCAGAAGCTGGTCAACGAAACCGCCGATCTCTGGTTTCATTGCATGATCGCGCTGGCGCACTACAACCTGGGCCCGGCCGACGTGGTGGCCGAGCTGGTGCGCCGCGAAGGCCTCAGCGGCCTGGAGGAAAAGGCGATGCGCAAGGTGCTGCGACGAGAAGCAGCAGATCCGGAAGCTGGCTGAAAGGAGCTTGTGATGAGTGACATCATTGACGTCAAGGCGATCGACAGCGAGAAAGCCCAATCCCTCAAGACAGTGGGCTGGGTGAGTTATCTCCTGCACTTGATCGTGGCGGTGGCGGCGGTGCTGCCAGGCGCGCAGGCCAGCCCGGTGTTGCTCATCATTGCGCTGATCATCGACCTGGTGAAGAAAGGCGACGCCGAAGGCACCTGGCAGGCGAGCCATTTCTCCTGGCGCATCCGCACCGTGATCTGGGCCTCCGTGCTGTATCTGGTGACCCTGCCACTGTGGTTGTTGTTCCTGGCGCCCGGCTGGATCGCATGGTGCCTGATCTCCATCTGGTTCCTATACCGCATCGTCAAGGGCATGGTGCGCATGAACGCCAACCAGGCATTGCCCGACTAACACCTCCGATTTCATGAGCGCTCACGACCCGAACTGCATTTTCTGCAAGATCATCGCCGGCCAGATTCCGTCGAAAAAGGTTTACGAAGACGAAGACATCTTTGTCTTCCACGACATCCAGCCCTGGGCGCCGGTGCATTTCCTGATGGTGCCAAAAGCCCATATCCCTTCGATGGCCCAACTGGGGGCCGAAGATGAGCGGCTGATGGGGCGCATCATGACGTTGGCCCCTCGCCTGGCGAAGGAGCAGGGCTGCAATCCATACCCCGAAGGTGGATTTCGCATCGTGTGCAACAACGGTGCGGAGGGGGGGCAGGAGGTGCACCACCTGCATGTGCACGTCATGGGCGGCCCCCGACCCTGGTTGCGTGGATAAGTGCCGCCTGGCGGGCTCTGGTATTGCGCCGCGAGGGCGGCTGAACTCCCACCCGGGCTTAGAATCCCACGCATAGCGGCTCTCGCTTCCCTATTTCCTTATCTGGAGTAACTCATGGGTTCGTTTTCAATCTGGCACTGGCTGATCGTGCTGTTGATCGTGGTGATGGTCTTCGGCACCAAGAAGCTCAAAAACATCGGTTCCGATCTCGGCGGCGCAGTCAAGGGTTTCAAGGACGGTATCAAGGAAGGCGGCCAGAATCCCGCTGACAACGCAGCCGCTCCCGCAGGTCAGGTGACGCAAGACACCCGAAGCGACAAGAACACCATCGACGTCGAAGCCAAGCACAAAAGCTGATGCCCCGGGCTGCCCGTGATGGGGTGAATACCCTAGGCAGCACCGTTCCCGGGTGGAGCCTCCGCCCGACATTGCCCGCAGGATGGCCGACACATGATTGATCTGGGCATTTCCAAGCTCGCCCTCATCGGGGCCGTGGCGTTGATCGTCATAGGTCCTGAAAAACTGCCTCGCGTGGCCCGTACGGTGGGTGCCCTGCTGGGCAAGGCGCAGCGATACGTGTCGGACGTCAAGGCCGAAGTAAGCCGTTCCATGGAGCTCGAAGAGCTCAAGAAGATGAAGGACTCGGTGACCGAAGCTGCTCGCGATGTGGAGTCGTCGGTGCAGAGTGGAGCCAACGATTTCGAGAAATCCTGGTCGGATGCAACGGCGGGACTGGATGGCACGTCCTCCACCTACGATTTGAACAGCCCCCTCCAAACCCCACCGGTTTATAAACACCCCAAGAAGAACTGGCGCCTGAAGCAGAAGGCGATGCCCCAGTGGTTCAAGGCCCGCACCGGCGTGCGCACCCGCACCCAATCGGGTGCGGCCCGTGTGGCCCGGTTCCGGCCCCGCTCCTCTTCCGCTCCCCGTTGATGTCCGACCCCAAAGATTCCACCGACGAGCTCGCCGGTTCCGAGCAGCCGTTTGTCCAGCACCTGATGGAGCTGCGCGATCGGCTTCTCTACGGCATCATCGGATTGGCCATCTGCATGGCATTGCTGGCGGTCTGGCCCGGCCCCAGTGGGCTGATTGATCTGATCGCGGTGCCGATCAGGGCGCACATGCCGCCCGATGCGAAGCTGATTGCCGTGGGTGTGTTCTCACCCTTCTTTGTGCCGATCAAGGTGTTGGCGATGGCGGCGCTGTTGTTGTCCCTCCCCTGGTGGATGTACCAGGTGTGGGCCTTCGTGGCCCCTGGCCTGTACAGCCATGAGAAGCGTTTCGCCATTCCCCTCATCGTGTTGGGCAGCCTGCTGGCCTACGTCGGCATTGCGTTCGTGCAGTTCTTCGTGCTGGACAAGATGTTCGGCTTCATCCAGAAATTCACGCCCGCGAGTGTGGCTGCCACGCCCGACATCGCCTCGTACGTCGAGGCCATCCTGTCGCTCTACCTGGCCTTCGGCCTGGCCTTCCAGGTGCCCATCGTCGTGGTGCTGCTGGTCAAGATGAACCTGGTGACGGTGCAGAAGCTCAAGGAGTTCCGAGGCTACTTCATTGTCGTGGCCTTCGTCATCGCCGCCGTGGTCACGCCGCCGGACGTGATCTCCCAGTTGGCGCTGGCCGTGCCCATGTGCCTGCTCTACGAGCTGGGCATCTGGGGAGCGCAGTGGTTCATCAAGGCGTCGGCCAAGACCGACGAAGAGGCGAAAGAGGAAGAGAAACCCGCCGCTTGATTGGCCTCGCGTTTCAGCGAGGGGCGGCCTGCTGACGCGGCAGGTTGCGCCGGCCCGGTGTGACCTCGATCTTCGTCTTGCCGTCGCGCCGCACCACGTCAAGCGATGCGGGCGTGCCAGGTGTCAGGTTCGCCACAGCCGACAGCAGTTGCGCCACATTGTTCACCGACCGGCCCGCCACGGCCGTGATCACATCGCCCGGACGTATGCCTGCCTGCGCGGCAGGGCCGTTCTGCAGCACGCCGCTGATGATGACGCCCGTGCCGGGCTGCATACCGAAGTTCTCGGCAAGTTCGGGGCTCAGGTCTTGTGGCTCCACGCCGATCCAGCCGCGGGTGACCTGCCCGTCCTTCACGATGGCCTCCATCACGCTGCGCGCGGTGGAGGTGGGAATGGCAAAGCCGATGCCCATCGAGCCACCGGAGCGCGAGTAGATCGCGGTGTTGATGCCCATCAACTGGCCGCTCACGTCCACCAGTGCACCACCCGAATTGCCGGGGTTGATGGCGGCATCGGTCTGGATGAAGTTCTCGAAGGTGTTGATGCCCAGCTGGGTGCGCCCTAGCGCGCTGACGATGCCGCTGGTGACGGTCTGGCCCACGCCGAAAGGGTTGCCGATGGCCAGCACCTGGTCGCCGATCTCCAGCGCATCGGAGTTGCCAAGGGTGATCACGGGCAAGTCGGTCAAGTTGATCTTCAGGATCGCCAGATCGGTTTCCGGATCGGTGCCGATGACCTCTGCCACGGCTTTGCGGCCATCGTTGAGAATGACCTCGATCTCGTCGGCCTCCTCGATGACGTGGTTGTTGGTCAGCACGTAACCCGCAGGGCTGACGATCACACCCGATCCCAGGCCGCTCTGTTGCTGCGATGGGGCCTGGTCGCCAAAGAAGAACCTGAACCAGGGATCAGAGCTTTGCGGGTTGTTGGCCGGTGCCTTGCTGGTGTTGATGCTCACCACGGCAGGCGAAGCGGTGCGAGCGGCTGCACGAAAACTCCCGGTGCCCTCGACCGTCGCCACTGGCGTCCCCGACGGGGCCTCGAACACGGGCACCACGGCGGTCTGGCGGCCCAGCCATTGAGGCTGCAGGGTGCCCACCACGAACAACGCCGCCACGAGAATGGTGACAGTTTGGGCGAACAGGAGCCAGAGACGTTTCATGTGGATGTCGAGCGGGTTGAGAAGAGGCGCGGCCTCGGCCGCGTCCGCCGATATTGTCCTGCATCTGGGCGGGAGCGGCGGCGGCTTCGAGGGGGAGCAGCCCCCCCATCTGTGGGTGAAATGGGGTGTCAGAATGGAGGGCCTCCCCCTTGCCCTCACGTTACCGCCCATGCCCGACCCGAGCACAGAACATCCTGCCGTCTCCCGAGCCGCACTGACCGATGCCCTGAACACGCTGCTGCAGCCGGCGCTGTTCAAGGACTATGGGCCGAACGGGCTGCAGGTCGAGGGCCGCGCCGAGGTGCGCAAACTGGTGAGCGGTGTGACCGCCAGCCGGGCGCTGATCGAGGCCGCTGTGAAGGAGGGCGCCGACGCCATCCTGGTGCACCATGGCCTGTTCTGGCGTGGCCAGGATGGCCGCGTGACTGGCTGGATGAAGCAGCGACTCGCGCTGCTGCTGGCGCACGACATCAACCTGCTGGCTTATCACCTGCCATTGGACGCGCACCCCGAGCTGGGCAACAACGCGCAGCTCGCGCTGCAACTGGGCGTGGCCGTGTACACCGATGAGCGTGGCCGCTTCGGTGAGCAAAACTTGGGCTTCATGGGCGAGCGCCGCAGCGAGTCGGCGGCCGCGCTGGCTGACCACGTGGCCCGCTGCCTGGGCCGCGTGGTGACGCTGGTGGCCGAGCCCGATCGTCCGGTGCGCCATGTGGCGCTGTGCACCGGTGGCGCACAGGGTTACTTCGAGGCGGCCATCTCGGCCGGCGCGGATGTGTTCATCACCGGCGAGATTTCCGAGCCGCAGGCGCACTACGCCCGCGAATGCGGTGTCGCCTACATCGCATGCGGCCACCACGCGTCCGAGCGCTATGGCGCGCGCGCCGTTGGCGCCCATGTGGCCGCGCAGTTGGGGTTGGCGCACGTGTTCATCGACATCGACAACCCGGCCTGAGACGCGCCATGTCAGTGATCCATCCCCTTCCCTTGGTCGTGAGCATGGGAGATCCTGCGGGCATCGGGCCCGAGATCATCGCCAAGGCGTTTCGTGAACGGCCGGCGCTGCAGCGTCAGGTGGTGGTGGCCGGCGATGTCACGACAATGCACCAGGCGTTGCGCGCCACGGCGGCTGATTCTGGGTCGGCTGCCGGGGCGCTGATGCTGGCCGAACTGGGCGGTTTGTCTGATCTTGAGGCTGTGCCTCCCGGTTGCATGGCGGTGGTGCAGGCGTGTTCTCTTGCACGTCCAGTGCCGATGGGGCAAGTGAGCGCCGAGGCGGGGCTGGCTGCAGCCGACTGCATTCGTTGGGCCGCGCAGGCGGTCCTGTCGGGGCAGGCCCGCGCCCTGGTCACCGCGCCCATCCACAAGGAGGCGCTGGCGGCGGCGGGTGTCGACCATCCCGGGCACACCGAGTTGTTGCAGGCGCTCGCAGCCGCGCACGCCGGCGTGCCGGTTTCGGCGTTGCCGGTGCGCATGATGCTCAGCTGCCCCGGGCTGAGCACCGTGCTGGTGAGCATCCACGTGTCCCTGCAGGAGGCGCTGCGGGCCGTGACGCAGGCCCGGGTGCTGCAGACCATCCGCATCACTGACGCTCATTTCCGGCAAGCGGGGCTGGCTGCGCCGCGCGTTGCGGTAGCTGGGCTTAATCCGCATGCAGGGGAGGGCGGGCTGTTCGGCAGGGAGGAAATCGAGACGATTGCCCCAGCGGTGGAGCAGGCGCGGCAGGAAGGGCTGATGGCGAGCGGTCCCCATGCACCCGACACCGTCTTCATGCGCGCCCGCCAGGGAGCCTTTGACGTGGTGGTGGCGATGTACCACGACCAGGGGCTCATTCCTGTCAAGCTGCTGGGCCTGGAGCACGGCGTGAACACCACGCTGGGCCTGCCTTTCGTGCGCACCAGCCCGGACCACGGCACGGCCTTCGACATCGCGGGCACCGGCCAGGCCAGTGCCACCAGCCTGCTGGCGGCGATTGACGCTGCCCTGGCGACCACAGGCGGCTGAGGCATGAAAAACGCCGCAGCCCTTGAGGGGTGCGGCGTGGTCAGAAGCGGCGGGTGCCTACTTGCGCAAGCTGTCGCGGATCTCGCGCAAGAGGGCGATGTCCTCGGGCGTTGCGGGCGGCTCAGCCGGGGCGGCAGGCGCTTCGCGCTTGAGGCGGTTGATCTGCTTGACCATGATGAAGATGATGAACGCCATGATGGTGAAGTTCAGCGCCACCGTGATGAAGTTGCCATAGGCCAGGGTCGGCACGCCGGCCGCCTTCAGACCAGCCAGTGTCGCGGGCGTGCCCTCGGGCACTTTGCCCAGTGCAAGGTACAAGTTGGTGAAATCCAGGCTGCCGAAGATGGCGCCCACGATGGGCATGATCACGTCGTCGACCATGGAGGTGACGATCTTGCCGAAGGCCCCGCCGATGATCACGCCCACGGCGAGGTCGATCACGTTGCCCTTGACGGCAAATTCCTTGAACTCTTGCAACATGCCCATGTGGTCCTCCAGTTGGCGAGTGATTGAAATGGATGGCGGAAAGTCGAAGGGCATTCTCACACAGTCGTGCGTGGCGTCCGCTGGTATCGAGCACTCCCATGCAATAGCCAAGTCCCACACCCCGACAAGAGGTAAAGCCCCTTGACTGCTCCAGTACAATGCCGGGTTGTCCCTAGTGTCCCGTCTCGACCCCATTGAAAGATCCCCATGAGTGAAGCAACCGCCGGTGCGACTGTTGATCGCAGCCGCAGAACCTGGCTGATCACCTCCTGCGCCATGGGTGGTGCTGGTGCAGCCGCCGTCGCCGTTCCCTTCGTGAGCACCTTCCAGCCGTCTGAGCGGGCCAAGGCCGCAGGCGCTGCCGTGGAGGTTGACATCTCCGGCATTCAGCCCGGCGAGAAAATCGTCGTCGAATGGCGCGGCAAGCCGGTGTGGATCCTGCGTCGCACGCCTGAACAACTCGCTGCGCTCGAGACCATCGAGGGCCAGCTGGCCGACCCGAACTCGGATCGCACGGCCTATCCGACGCCGGCCTACGCCAAGAACCGCCACCGCTCCATCAAGCCCGAATTCCTCGTGACTGTGGGCATCTGCACCCACCTCGGCTGCTCGCCTGGCGACAAGCTCACCCCCGGCCCGCAGCCTTCGCTGCCGGACGACTGGAAGGGTGGCTTCCTGTGTGCTTGCCACGGCTCCACCTTCGACGTGGCCGGTCGGGTGTTCAAGAACAAGCCCGCGCCCGACAACCTCGAAGTGCCGCCGCACTACTACCTGTCCGACACCACCTTGCTGGTGGGTGAAGAGAAGCAGGCCTGAGCGGCACTGACAGACAACGGATCACAGAGGCATCCCCATGGCTGAATTCAAAGAAATTTCCCCCGACGCACCGATCGGTCAGAAAGCGCTGAACTGGATCGACAACCGGTTCCCGGCATCCAAGTTGTACAAGGAGCACCTCTCCGAGTACTACGCGCCGAAGAACTTCAACTTCTGGTACTTCTTCGGCTCGCTGGCCCTGCTGGTGCTCGTGATCCAGATCGTGACCGGTATCTTCCTGGTGATGCACTACAAGCCCGACGCCAACCTGGCTTTCGCGTCGGTCGAGTACATCATGCGCGACGTGCCGTGGGGCTGGTTGATCCGCTACATGCACTCCACGGGTGCTTCCGCATTCTTCGTGGTGGTGTATCTGCACATGTTCCGTGGCCTCATCTATGGCAGCTACCGCAAGCCGCGGGAGCTGGTCTGGGTGTTCGGTTGCGCCATCTTCCTGTGCCTGATGGCCGAGGCCTTCATGGGCTACCTGCTGCCCTGGGGCCAGATGTCCTACTGGGGCGCCCAGGTGATCGTCAACCTGTTCTCCGCCATCCCCTTCGTCGGTCCCGACCTGGCGCTGCTGATTCGTGGCGACTTCGTGGTGGGCGACGCCACGCTGAACCGCTTCTTCAGCTTCCACGTGATTGCCGTGCCGCTGGTTCTGCTGGGTCTTGTGGTCGCTCACCTGATCGCCCTGCACGAAGTGGGCTCGAACAACCCCGATGGTGTTGAGATCAAGGCCACCAAGGACGCATCGGGCAAACCGTTGGACGGCATCCCGTTCCACCCGTACTACACCGTGCACGACATCCTGGGGGTCTCGGTCTTCCTGATGGTGTTCTCAGCGATCATCTTCTTCGCCCCGGAGTTCGGCGGCTATTTCCTCGAGTACAACAACTTCATCCCGGCCGACCCGCTGGTGACCCCGCTGCACATCGCACCGGTCTGGTACTTCACACCGTTCTACTCGATGCTGCGCGCCATCACCACCGAAATGATGTACGCCCTCGTGGCCATCGTCGTCATCGCGGCGGTGTTGGGTGCGCTCAAGGCAAAGGTGTCCGGCGCGATCAAGGGCGGCATCGTGATCGCCGCGCTGGTGCTGGTGGCGCTGATGCTGTCCATTGACGCCAAGTTCTGGGGTGTGGTCGCCATGGGTGGTGCCGTCATCATCCTGTTCTTCCTGCCTTGGCTCGATCACAGCCCGGTCAAGTCCATCCGCTACCGCCCGAACTGGAACATGTGGCTGTACACGGTGTTCGTGATCAACTTCCTGGTCCTCGGTTATCTCGGGGTGCAGCCGCCATCGCCCATTGGCGAGCGAGTGTCCCAGTTGGGTACGCTGTTCTACTTCGGCTTCTTCCTGCTGATGCCCTGGTGGAGCCGCATCGGCGAATTCAAGCCGGTGCCCCAGCGCGTCACGTTCCAGCCCCACTGAACCCACAGAGCCAATCCGGAGAGTCAAGCAAATGAAAAAAATCCTCTTGGGCTTCATGCTGGCGCTGGGCTTGTCGGGCACTGCGCTGGCAGCTGGTGGAAACATTCCGCTGGACAAGGCGCCTCAGCGCACCAACGACATGGCCGCCCTGCAAAACGGCGCCAAACTGTTCGTCAACTACTGCCTGAGCTGCCACTCTGCGGCGTTCATGCGCTACAACCGCCTGCGCGATATCGGCCTGAACGACAAGCAGATCGCTGAAAACCTGACTTTCACGACCGACAAGATCGGTGACACGATGAAGGCGGCCATCGATCCCAGGCAGGCCAAGCAGTTTTTCGGCGTCAACCCACCCGATCTGAGCCTGATCGCCCGTTCGCGCTCCAGCAGTGCGGGCACTGGTGCCGATTACGTCTACACCCTGCTGCGCACCTACTACCGTGACGACACCAAGCCCACCGGCTGGAACAACCTGGCTTTCCCGAACATCGGCATGCCCCACCCGCTGTGGGAGCTGCAGGGCGAGCGCCGCCCGGTGCATGAGAAGGTGATGAGTCATGGCCACGAGGTGGACCGCGTCAAGGGCTGGGAGCAGGTCAAGCCCGGCACGATGAGCGATGCGCGCTACGACGAAAACGTCGGCGACCTGGTCGCCTATCTTCAGTGGATGGCCGAGCCGTCCCAGAACTCCCGCGTGCGCATCGGCGTTTGGGTCATGCTGTTCCTGGCGGCTTTCACCATCGTGGCCTGGCGCTTGAATGCGGCCTACTGGAAAGACGTCAAATAATCTGACCCGGCTGGGACGGTCTCATGGGAGGCCGTCCCGACTGTTCCACAGTGGTTTGCAATGCCTGACGGGCATGCTCGCAAGCCACTGTTTTTTGCTTTAAGGAGACTCCCACATGATGGTCTTGTATTCGGGCACCACCTGCCCTTACTCCCACCGCTGCCGTTTCGTGCTGTTTGAAAAAGGCATGGATTTCGAGATCCGGGACGTCGACCTGTACAACAAGCCTGAAGACATCAGCGTGATGAACCCGTATGGCCAGGTGCCCATCCTGGTCGAACGCGATCTCATCCTGTACGAGTCGAACATCATCAACGAGTACATCGATGAGCGTTTCCCGCATCCCCAGCTGATGCCTGGCGACCCGGTGGACCGCGCACGCGTGCGCCTGTTCCTGCTGAACTTCGAGAAGGAGCTGTTCACGCACGTGTCCATGCTCGAATCGCGCAGCACCAAGGGCAACGAGAAAGCACTGGAGAAAGCCCGTTCGCACATCCGCGATCGCCTGACCCAGCTCGCGCCGGTGTTCCTGAAGAACAAGTTTATGCTGGGCGACAACTTCTCCATGCTCGACGTGGCCATTGCGCCTTTGCTGTGGCGCCTGGACTTTTACGGCATTGAACTGAGCAAGAACGCCGCTCCACTGCTCAAGTACGCCGAGCGCATCTTCTCGCGCCCGGCTTATATTGAAGCGCTCACGCCGTCCGAAAAGGTGATGCGCAAGTAAATGGGCCATGGCCCTGCGGGGTCATGCCAGCGAACCTACATGAGCGCTTTTGAACCGGAAATCCCTTCCACACGGCCGTACCTGATCCGTGCCTTGCACGAATGGTGCGCCGACAACGGGTTCTCGCCCTACATCGCCGTTCAGGTTGATGCGTCGGTGCGCGTGCCCATGGAGTTCGTGAAGAACGGTGAAATTGTGCTCAACGTGAGCATGGAAGCTACCAGTTCGCTCAAGCTGGGCAATGAGTTCATCGAGTTCAAGGCCCGGTTCGGCGGGGTGGCGCGCGAGATCATCGTGCCAATCAGCCACGTGATCGCCATTTATGCGCGCGAGAACGGGCAGGGGATGGCTTTTCCTGCGCCGCCCGCCGCTGCCGTGTCCGGGCTGACCGTTGACGCCTCCGTGGTGCCCGATGCGCCCTCGGACGCCGAAGAGGCGCTCGACAGTCCCACTCGCGAGCCGCTCCGATCCGTTCCTAGTGAGGGTTCGCCCACTTCGGGTGATCTGCCTGATCCACCGGCAGGCCCTGGCCGGCCGGGTGGCAGGCCTCAGCTCAAGCGCGTCAAGTAAAATTTTTCGTCCAACCGCCGCTTTAGCTCAGTTGGTAGAGCAATCGCCTTGTAAGCGATAGGTCGTCTGTTCGAGTCAGACAAGCGGCACCAGACACCGCCCGCGCATGTTCACTGCGCGCTCATCGTCCCGGCGTTTGGACTTTGATGCGGATTGCGTTAACCTGCGCACCCCTCTGGGTCAAAGTCAGTTGCAGCGAAGGCAGCAAATGGCGCAGTTTGGTCGAAGCGGCGGCACTGGCCACCAGCAGACACCACTCCTGGTCCTGCAAGGGACCCGGCAGCACATGCGGACGCATGCTGGCGGGTATCAGGTGTTGAACCTGATCCAGGCACCAACGGGATTCCCGTATGCGTTCCTGCAAGGCGGCAAGCGTGGGCGCAGCTCCCACGGCCTGCTCGAGGCTGAGCATGGTGTTGTGGGATCGTGGGGCAGTAGACATGCGATGAAGGTTGTCCGGACAGGTCCGGAAACCCCGGAAAGGTAGAGCAGTGCACATCATTATCACGGACGCTTGGCTGGCCAGGAGTCGGGCCATGCACCTCAGCGGATTCAAGCTCGTTGGCGTCGGCGTGCTCGCGTCGGTGCTTTTGATGCTGGGCGCAATCACCACGTATCACTGGGTGTTTCTGGAGGGTGTCCGCCAGGGTTGGCCCGGCTTCGCGCCGGTGGCGCGGCTGGTGCATCAGGACGAGGCCAATTCCCAGAACGCCTACATGCGCGCCAATCTCGACGCCATGGCCCGCAAGCTGGGCGAAATGCAGGCGCGCATGGTGCAGATCGATTCGCTGGGCGAGCGGGTTGCGGGCCTGGCGGGCCTGAGCCCGGCGGAATTCAAGCCCAAACCGGGTGCCGGTGGTGCGCTGGTGGGCGGCCGTGACCTGAGCATGGACGAGCTGATGGGCGCCTTTGACCGAATCGACCAGACCAGCGGTTCGCGGGTGGACTGGCTGACGGTGGTGGAGTCGCGCCTGTTCGATCAAAAAATCCAACGCACCATGGTACCCACCGAAAAACCGGTCGTGGGCGTGCAGGTTGGCTCGCCTTTTGGTTTCCGCATCGACCCGATCACAGGGCGCTCCGCTCTGCACACGGGCCTCGATTTCCCGTCCGATCCTGGCACGCCCATCCTTTCTGCCGCAGGCGGGATGGTGGTGGTGCAGGAATACCACCCCGCCTACGGCAACATGGTGGAGGTGGACCATGGCAACGACCTCATCACCCGCTATGCCCACGCCTCGAAGGTCCTGGTGAAGAAGGGCGACATCGTGAAACGGGGTCAGAAGATCGCGGAAGTGGGTTCCACGGGGCGCTCCACCGGCCCCCATCTTCACTTCGAAGTCTGGGTCTCGGGCGTGCCACAGGACCCACAGCGCTTTCTCGCTGCGGGTGAAAACATGGCCGTGGCCAAGGCGACAGGGCCCGGTCCCCGCAAGCCCTGAACGGGCGGCAGGTGCGGCGGGTAAAATGCGCGCTTTGCTCTTGAAAGCCCTGCGTTCGTCGGCACATCACGGGTAGTTTCCCGTCGTTTGCTCTCCCGGGTTCGCGAGAGCCCTCCTACCTCCAATTGCCTGCCCGGAATCCACAGGGTGTCCGGCGCAGGCCTGCACGTATGGCCACAAACTTCCTCACCAAAATATTTGGTAGCCGCAATGACCGTCTTCTGAAGACCTATCGCAAGACGGTGGAGCGGATCAATGGACTGGAGTCGAAGTTCGAGCAGCTCAGCGACGACGAGCTGAAAGCGCAGACGGAAGCTTTCAAGCAACGCATCGCGCAGGGAGAGGCCCTGGAGGCCTTGCTGCCTGAGGCCTTCGCCGTGGTGCGCGAAGCCAGCAAGCGCGTCATGAAAATGCGCCATTTCGACGTGCAGCTGATGGGCGGCCTGGCGCTGCACCACGGCAAGGTGGCCGAAATGCGGACCGGCGAAGGCAAGACGCTGACCGCTACCCTGCCGGTGTACCTGAACGCGCTGACCGGCAAGGGCGTTCACGTCGTCACCGTCAACGACTACCTGGCCAGCCGCGATGCCCAATGGATGGGCCGTCTGTACAACTTCCTTGGCCTGACCGTGGGCATCAACCTGCCCCAGGCACCCCGCGAGGACAAGCAGGCCGCCTACCGCTCTGACATCACGTACGGCACGAACAACGAGTACGGCTTTGACTACCTGCGTGACAACATGGTCTACGAGGCTGCCGACCGCGTGCAGCGAGGTCTGAACTACGCCATCGTGGACGAGGTGGACTCGATCCTGATCGACGAGGCCCGCACGCCCCTGATCATCAGTGGCCAGGCCGAAGACCAGACGCAGGTTTACCTGGCGATCAAGCAGTTGGTGCCCCATCTGGTGCGCCAGGAGGGTGAGGCCGATCCACGCACCGGTGAGGGTGTGATCAAGCCCGGTGATTTCACCGTGGACGAGAAGGCGCATTCCATCCACATGACCGAGCAAGGCCATGAGAATGCCGAGCGCCTGCTGAGCCAGGCTGGTCTGTTGCCCGAGGGGGCCTCGCTGTACGACCCCGCCAACATCGCGCTGCTGCACCATTTGGTGACCTCGCTTAAGGCGCACCATCTCTACCACCGCGATCAGCACTATGTGAACCAGGGCGGCGAGATCGTCATCGTCGACGAGTTCACCGGTCGCCTGATGTCGGGCCGCCGCTGGAGCGACGGCCTGCACCAGGCCGTGGAGGCAAAAGAAGGCGTCGCCATCCAGCCGGAAAACCAGACGCTGGCGTCCATCACCTTCCAGAACTATTTCCGTCTCTACAGCAAGCTCTCGGGCATGACCGGCACGGCCGACACCGAGGCCTACGAATTCCAGGAAATCTATGGGCTGGAAACGGTGGTCATTCCGCCCAACCGGCCGAGCAAGCGCAACGACCAGCTGGACCGGGTCTACAAGACCACGAAGGAAAAATACGTCGCAGCGATCGAGGACATTCGCGAGTGCCATGAGCGCGGTCAGCCGGTGCTGGTTGGCACCTCGTCGATCGAGAACTCCGAGATCATTGCCAGCCTGCTGCAGGCAGAAAATCTGCCGCATGAAGTGCTCAATGCCAAGCAACACGCCCGCGAAGCGGACATCATCATCCAGGCCGGTCGACCCGGCGCCATCACCATCGCCACCAACATGGCCGGTCGCGGCACCGACATCGTGCTCGGTGGCAACCTTGAGAAGATGGTCGACGCCGTGCAGAACGATGAGGCGCTCGACGATGCGACCAAGGCGGCGCGCATCGAGACGATCCGCCAGCAATGGCAGCAGGATCATGAGAAGGTGAAGTCGCTGGGTGGCCTGCGCATCATTGCCACCGAGCGCCATGAATCGCGCCGTATCGACAACCAGTTGCGCGGCCGTTCGGGCCGTCAGGGCGACCCTGGCTCTTCTCGCTTTTACCTGAGCCTTGACGACTCGCTGATGCGCATTTTCGCGGGCGACCGCGTGCGCGCGATCATGGACCGCCTGAAGATGCCCGAGGGCGAAGCGATCGAAGCCGGGATTGTCACCCGCAGCATCGAGAGCGCGCAGCGCAAGGTCGAGGCGCGCAACTTCGACATCCGCAAGCAACTGCTGGAGTACGACGACGTTTCCAACGACCAGCGCAAGGTGATCTACCAGCAGCGCAACGACATTCTGGACGCCACTTCGCTGCGCGCACAGATCGATGCGCTGCGTGAAGGTTGCTTCACGGACCTGGTGCACCAGTACGTGCCCGAAGGCAGCGTGGAAGAGCAGTGGGACCTGCCCACCCTGGAACGCGTGTTGCGCGAGGAGTGGGCCGTGGAAGCGCCCGTGTCCAGCTGGGTGGCTGATGCGGAAGCCATCGATGTCGAGGAAATCGTCGAACGCGTGCTGGCAGCGGCCAGGACCGTGTTCGAGGGCAAGGTGGCGCTCGTGGGCGAGGAGAATTTCACCCAGTTCGAGCGCGTGGTGCTTTTGCAGACGATCGACAGCCAGTGGCGCGAGCATCTTTCAGCACTCGACTACCTGCGCCAGGGCATCCACCTGCGCGGCTATGCGCAGAAGCAGCCCAAGCAGGAGTACAAGCGCGAAGCCTTCATGCTGTTCGGCCAATTGCTCGACAGCGTCAAGAACGACGTGACGCGGGTGCTCATGAACGTTCGCGTGCAATCGGCGGAGCAAATGGCCGAGGCGGCCGAGCGGCTGGAAGAGCGGGCCGAGCAGATCGCCAACGTGACCTACACCGCTCCAACCGAAACCGGCGAGGCCGAGACCATCGCCGATGCAGCCATCGCGGCGGCCGCGCGTCCCGCCGGTGAGGTGCCGCGCGTTGGACGCAACGATCCC
>Ga0067045_1029228_pt1 | contig 22739 bp, 15 predicted proteins | sample TerdegcTABiofilm_FD_59184 | JGI IMG/M metagenome (GOLD analysis project Ga0067045, IMG submission 59184) | Combined Assembly of (Gp0054472, Gp0054536) Wastewater bioreactor microbial communities from Singapore -Terephthalate degrading...
CGGTGGTCGATACAGGCCGCCCCAATCGCGCTCTGGAGCGACAGAGCCAGACGACCCATGACGCCCGACAACTCGGCATTGGCGCTTCCGGACGGCAGGTCGCTACTGGATCGTCCAGCCGACCTTCCCCCAGGCCAGTTTCTGGAAATCATACAAATCCTGCTTTCCTTCGAGGGTCGTCGGAGCAAACTTCGAACCGCTGACGCGACTGTCTGCACGCGGCCGGAAGTACGTGATGGTTTCCGTCGCCATCCACTTGTGATAGCCGGCGTGGCCGTCGGCAAACCCAAAATTGGTCCCATCGCCGTGCCGAATCGGTGCGTCATCCCACCACTCCGGTCGGGCGTAATAGACCGAGAAACACCCAGTCGACGTAAATCCTTCGTCAATGAAGACCAGACGCTCCGATGGCGGCGGGCTGTGCATTTGGTCCAGCCGGGTGATGAACAGGATGGTGCTGCCGTTCTTGTTCGAGGCAGGGGTGTCCTGCTTGGTGGCGTTCATGCTATCCGGAATCGAGTAGGTGAGAACTTCGCCCCGTCGTCCCGTCGGACACTTGTAGAGCTTGAGGTTCGCGCAGTAGGGCCACAGAGCGCCGGTCATGAGAGCCGCCTGCCGCGTCTGCTCGGTCCCTCCGGTGTTGCTTCCGGCGTCTCCCCAGCAGTTGTCCGGAGCGGTTCCGGGAACCCCTTTCATGATCTTACCATCGTTCTCCTGGGCATACATAATCCACGCCAAGGACATCTGCTTGAGATTGCTCTGGCACGCGATGCGTTTGCCCTGCTCGCGTGCTCGGTGCAGCGCCGGCATCAAAATGGACATGAGCACGGCAATCACCGCGATCACGACCAGCAACTCGATCAACGTGAACGCCTTCCGCTTGCACATATTGTGTACCCTGCCTTTCGTTGGAGTGCTGGGCTCCGGTGCCCCAACACGGTACAAACCCTCATTTCGTTTCTTGAAGCGGTCTCTGACTGCCCCTTAAGCGGATGTTCTCCATGCCCATGGGTTTCCTCCCTGTGGGAGCGCTGCGTCCACTGGGCTTCAGCTTGCTGAGCAAGGCCTGGAGTTCCTTTCGTTTCTCGGATTCCTTGAAGTACAGATTGGTGGTTTCGCCCGGGTCGGCCTTTAGATTGTAGAGCTGCCCCGGTGCATCAGGAGCCAGTTCCGGCAGTCTGTAGGCCCGCAATATCCCGTTTCCGTCGTAATCATTCCCTCCCGACCCCTTGTGATCGAGATACTTCCAGTCGCCCTGGCGAATCTGGAATTCGCCTCGAAAACTCTGGGTCAGCATGTAGGGTCTTACCGGATCGTCTGGGGCTTGAATCCCCAGCATAACGGGCAACATGTCGTAGCTGTCGGTGGCATCCTCGTCTTTCAGTTCGTATCCCACTACGGACGCCAACGTGGCGAAGATGTCCGTGGTGTTGGTCATCTGCTTGGAAACCTGCCCCGCGGGAATGACCCGGGGCCAACGTGCAATGAAGGGGACCCGATGGCCGCCCTCCCAGCCATCCCGCTTCATACCTCGCCATCCGCCCGAAGCGTCATGATCGTATTCCTGCCTCATCCGGTGGTAGTGCACGGTTTCCGGACCGTTGTCCGAGCTCAAGAGCACCAGGGTATTCTCCCCCACGCCCAGTTCGTCGAGTTTGTCCAGCAGTCGCCCCACCAGGACATCCAATTCCCAGACGAAGTCGCCCCGGGGGCCTCCCTTGGTCTTGCCCCGAAATTCTTCCGCAGGCAGCACGGGCGCGTGAGCAATCTGGGTGCACAGAACAGCTAAGAAAGGTTTATCCTTGTGCCGGTCGAGGTGATTCGTGATGAAATCCAGGGTCTTCTGGTAGAAGATCTTGTCGGCGTTTTCGAAATCGTAACCGACCGACATGAACCCCTCGTCGTTGTCCCACAACCATCCGTCCAGGTTCGGCAAATTGCTGCGTTTGTGCATAATGGAGGCCGGCACCGGCACCATTCCGTTCTCGATGTAGATGTAGAGCGGATCGGTGGTGGGGCAGTTCGGCGTGACGTAGGATTCGTCGAATCCCCTTCTGTTGGGACCGTCCACCAGAGGGGTGCTCTTCTCGTAGTCGATCAACTTGGCGTTGTCAAACCCGCCCCCGAGCGGCTTGCCAGCATGGTCATACCAGGTCAGGCCCACATGCCACTTCCCGAATACGCCGGTCCGATACCCCTTGGCTCGCAGCATGTCGCCCAGGGTCAGCGTGCCCGGCTTGAGATAACTGGGACCGCCCGGCCCCTCGAAGGCGCCTCCCCCCCTGCCGGTGGACCGGAAGATCTGCTGTCCGGAATAGAGCCCATAGCGCGACGGGGAACAGATGGTCGAAGGGCTGTGTGCATCTGTGAACATGATGCCTTCTCTGGCCATCCTGTCGATGCGTGGTGTCTGGTAGGCCGCTTTCGGATTGTAGATGGAAAGATCGCCAAAGCCCAGATCATCGGTATAGATAATCACGATGTGGGGCAGTTCCGCAGCGCCACCGCAGGCCCCTGCCAGTACCGACAAGAGGAGGATACCGTACAGCATGACACTCGTATTCATTCCCAATTCCCTTTCGGCAGACACATTCGCAACCCGTGGAACCGATCGCCTTCACCGACACTCAAATCATATCGTAGCCATAGGGCTGTCGCATCGGCCGGGACACGTGACCTTGCGCCTCGGCATCGCCGATGAAACTCTCACGGACCGGGTCCCACTGGAGCTTTCGGCCCAAGCGAATGGCGATGACGCCAAGGTGCGCCAAGCTCGCGGACCGATGCCCGACACTGGCGGGGCAGATCGTGGCTCGGCGCGAACGGACACAGTCGAGGAAATTGCCCATGTGGTCCTCGCTGTGATAGACCCTCTTGGCATCCTCAGGGAGCTTGTCGGCCACAATGGCGCGTTCGCTGGCGCCGATCTGGTCTCGCGTCACCCAGATCCATCCGTCGGAGCCGATGAACTTGATCCCGTGCAGTTGCCCCCCCTTGTTGACGACTGCGCCGTTCCACGCGCTGTCCTTGGTGCTGTTGCAGGTATGGACCACGCCGTTGGCGTAGGTGTACGTGACCGCGTATTCGCTCGCCGCGGTGTACCCGCCGGGGATCATCTCCACAAGCGGCTTGCCTTCGATGCTGACGGGACCGGAATCGTCCATGTCCAGGGCCCACAGCACGATGTCGTTGTGGTGCGCACCCCAATCTGTCATGGTGCCGCCGGAGTATTCCCACCAATAGCGGAATGTCCGGTGTGTACGCTCCTTGACGTACGGCACCTTCGGCGTCTGACCGAGCCAGAAGTCGTAGTCGAATCCCTCGGGAACCGGTGCGGTGGAAAACGGCCCTTCTCGCAGACCCGCCGGAAGCCAGACCTCGGCCCTGGAGATCTTGCCGATGCGGCCGTTTCGGACGAAATCACAAGCCATTCTGAAGTAGATGCTGCTCCGCTGCTGCGTGCCCGTCTGCAGGACACGTCCGGTCTGCTTCTGAACGTCGACGAGACGCTTGCCTTCGTCAATGGTAAGGGTCAGCGGCTTCTCGCAGTAGACGTCCTTTCCCGCTTTCATGGCGGCCATCGAAACCAGTACGTGCCAATGATCGACGGTCCCGCAGATGACCGCGTCCACATCCCGCTGCCGGACCAGTTCGCGGAAGTCGGCGTAGCGCTTCGCGTCTGGAAAACGACTGGCCGCTGAGGCCAGACGTTCGGCATCGACGTCGCAGATCGCCACCACCTTGGCGCCGAGCCGTTCGGCGTTTCGAGCGTCGCCCTGTCCCTGCCCGCCACAGCCGACCAGACCGATCTGGATACGATCGTTGGGCGACACACTCGGCGGCGGACTCTGCTGGGCGGCCGCTTCACGCACGATCCAACCAGGAAGGGCCGCCGTGGCTGTCAGCAGACCTGTGTTCTTGAGAAACCGGCGACGTGAAACAGGAAAACTCTTGCCCATCATAATTCCATCTCCCACAGTTCAACAGCGTTTCGAATACGAACCGCGAAAGTTCGGGCTTGACCACGATCCCGTCAGAGACGCCACGGGCCGCCCGGGCCCGGCGGCAGTCCCATCGCCATCCCAACACACAGCAGCATCGTCCAGAAACCAATGAGTACAGCGGTCATTGCAGGGGCCCCCAGATGTCGCTGAGAAGATCGTGCAGAACAGGGTCATGTTCCTTCAGTTCCGCCCGAACGAACGGGTAGAAATCGTTGCGATAGAAGTACGCTTCAGTACCCTCGGCGAAATACTCCTTCTGATCGGTCATCGCATAGTGGCGGACTCTCTGGCCGGTGTACAGTAGCACGTTCTCGTACGTGCCGGCCGCTTTCGCCTTCTCATACGCTTCGACGATTCGCGGCTCGTCAGAACCCAAATACTGATCGTGATAGGCATGCGCCAGTTCATGGAGCACGACCGCAGGGTGCTTGATCATCTGGTGTCGCGAGAGCAGGCTCTCGGCTCGCGGGATGTGCACCTTCTTCGCAAGGCGAGGATCGTGCCCGTGAGACTTGAGCCACCCCACGCTCGGGTGGTACTGCATTGCGCCCAGCGTCGGGTGATGGTGCTCAATCCAGATCCCCAGTTTCTGCATCCTCGCCAGTTGCTCTTGCGGCACAAGGATGGCGATTCGCTGGAGATGATTCGCGAGCATCTTCATCGCTCGGCCGCCCATCTCGCTGTGCTCGCCCTCCAGGAGGCTCGGATCCACAGATACGGTCCATCCCTCGATCTGGCGGACGACGGGATCGAATCGAACCTTGTCCATCCTCTCGGTGGCATCCGCCGACTCACTGAAAGGCTCCGCACCGCTCCTGTCCTGCAGATTCGACTGGGCCACCGGCATGAAAGACCTTACAGGCGCACCACCGTCCCGACTTGCCTGAACCCTTGGGAACACAGCAGGCATGACAACAGTGATAAGCATCGCCGCCGCCGCACCCATCCCAACCCACCGACCGCTGTACATGTCGTATCTCCGATCTCAGTCCTGCACGCAATTCCTGACCATAGCATCGCGAGAACAATGACCACCGCACGGCTGCGACCATCCTACACACGGAGATTTTAATTTCAGGGTGTTACAAAGTCAATGGCCAATGGATCCTTCGAACGAGGTTTTTTGTGGCCGCAGCATTCTCGTCAGGGTGATTCCCTTTATGATTGGCGCGACCAGCACCACGCGCCGCCAGTGGCGTTTCGGTCCGTCTAGAAGCATCTGCGCCACAGTTTCTGCGATAGAGGGGCCGGGCATCACGCATTGGCTCGGCATCCACAACGGTCGTGAGACGCAAGAAGAAGACCCGGACGAGATCCGACCCTTGGTCGGCGAAAGACCGGCCAGGGTCTGCAAAGACGGAGAATCCCCTTGACGGAGCAAGACTTTGCTATAATATTTACAGGGTGTAACAAACTTGCATTTTTTCGTTTCTTCGCACGTTCAGCGAAGGGTATGGCACGTGAGAGATGACTCGCCCAACGCGGATTGCGCCTATGTAAGGCGGCTCAACCAAGTCAAAGTCCTCAACGTGATCCGTGAGCATAAGTCCATATCCAGGGCCGATATTTCCAAGATCACCGGGCTGAGTCCGCCGACGGTGACGCGGGTGGTCGGCGAACTGATCAAGCCGTACGGACTGGCCATCGAGGTGGGAGAAGGACAACCGCAGGGGGGACGGCCTCCCGTGCTGATCCGGTTCAATGCCGAGCAGAATTTGGTCATCGGGATTGACTTGGGAACCACCCATATCTATGGGGTGTTGTCCGATCTAAACGGCAAGGTGATTGCCGAAATTCGGATCCCTACGGAAGTCCATACCGGGGCCACCGGTGTACTGCGAAGGGTTGAGATCGTCGCAAAACGGCTCGCTGAGGATTCATGCGTGGATGCGAAACGGATCCTCGGCATTGGGATGGCCGTGGCCGGCCTGATCGATCGAGATCGAAAGATCGTCACCTTCTCGCCTGATTTCGGATGGAAAAACGTGGAGATTCGGCGCACCCTGAGCCGCAGTTGCGACCTGCCGATCATATTCGACAATGTAACGCGGGTCATGGCCCTCGGCGAACTGCACTACGGCGTAGGCAAGAAGTTTCGGAACTTCGTGTGTGTGAACGTCGGGCACGGCATTGGCTCCGGGATTGTCATCGATGGACAAGTCCTGTACGGGGCGGAAGGCTTCGCCGGCGAATTTGGACACTTCATTCTGGACAAGGATAGCACGACCCGCTGCATGTGCGGAAACTACGGCTGCCTGGAAGCCTTGGCATCAGGGCGAGCCATCGGAGTCTCGGCGCAGAACGCCTTGGCAGAAGGACGCCCGAGTATGTTGCGAGAGATGTGCCACAACAATCTTGCCACGGTCAGTGCCGAGATGGTCGCGGCCGCCGCTCAACAGGGAGATGCGGTGGCGCGCGAGGTGTTCCGTCAGGCCATGGAGTATCTAGGCACTGGAATCGCTGGACTGATCAGCCTGCTGAATCCTCAGGCGGTCGTAATCGGCGGCGGTGTCTCGCAAGCAGGTGATCTGTTCTTTGCGAGCATCAGGGAGCAAATCGAAAAGAGGGTCATGAACAAGCGTGGCAAACGTGTGAAGATCCTGCCGGTAACACTCGGAGTGCGGAGTGCCGCCATGGGAGCGGTCTCTTTGATTCTCAACGAGGTGCTGAACCTGAACTTAGCCAACTGCAATGCCCGTGACGCCTCGTAAGCTTCCGGGCATACAGGCGGCGCGGTTGGGTCCCGGAAATCCCGACGGTCGCCTTTTCACAAGGCGGAAGATGGTCGGGAGCAGAGCCTATGACCTCGTTTTGTTGTTGATTCTCGCAGGTAGGACCGATACGCGGTCTTGACATGCTGGGAACCACGAACATCAAGAACCCGAGAGAGAATACGGAACTGGATTGGTTGCTGAATATGAAACGATTGAGCTTCATGCTGGCCTTGTGGTTGGTCTGCGCGACAAGCGCGTTGCCGCAGACGACAGTTGCAGTCTCTGCGTCTCCCGAGGCGCCGTTGAACGCCTTCCTCGGTGGGCACAACCTGACCGACGGCCTGAAACCGGAGGTCTTGCGGTTTGATCCTTTCACCTGGCCGAGCGAAATCCCCCAGGACTGCCCGTTTGAACGCTCCGGTTCATTCCATGCGATCCGCTTTCTCGGCGTCAAGAGCGGTTTCCGGTACGGCGACACCTGGTACCCAACCTGGGCAGAGAACGACATCCTCTATTCGCCCTGGACAGACGGCAAGACCAAACGCCTCGACGGCTATACCGACTGGTCGCAATCGTGGGTCGATCCCGTGCATATCACCACCGGTCAGGGCGTCATTCTTGGGGACGACCCGCTCAACCTGATCGCCTACAGCATTGGACTCGACAAAAGCTCGCCCGCCGCGCCTTACGCCGGTCGCTATCCCTGCGGGTCGCTCATCCATAACGGCGTGTGGTATTACGGCACCTACTGCCTCGGACCAGGGGACGGAGTGCACTACGGAAAAATGCGCCTCAATTGGCCGTGGATCGGGCCCTTCGTCGGCTTCAGGACCTCGACCGATTACGGCCACAACTGGACGCCGCCGCCCCACACGCCGTCCGAACCGCTCTTCGGCGAAACGGGAATGTGGGGCTATCCTGTCAAGATCGGCGCGCCGAAATTCGTCGATTTCGGAAAGAACATGGAACATTCGCCCGACGGCAAGGCCTATCTGGTGGCGCATGGCGCCGACCCCCATACGACCGCCAAGAACTGGCGGATGTGGAACAACAGTTGGATCACCGCGGATCAGATCTATCTATTGAGGGTGACGCCCGGCATCAAGACCATCAACGATCCGTCGGCATACGAGTTCTACGGCGGCACAGACAAGGACGGAATGCCCGTTTGGACACGAGATTTCACAGCCATCAAACCTCTGCTCGAATGGGACAACAACATGGGTTGCGTCACCGTCACCTACAATCCGGTGCTCAAGAAATATTTCATGTGCGTTACCGACGGCGGCAACACGGTGTCGCGGATGAACACATATCTGCTCGAATCAGACCGTCTCGACGGCGGCTGGAAGATCATCACCTACATGAAAGAATTCGGAACGCAGGCGTACTTCGTGAACATCCCCTCCAAATTCATCGGCGATGACGGAGTGACGATGTGGCTGCTCTATTCGGGGAATTTCTCGCTCGATCAGAACCAAAAGCCACATCCGGTGAACCCGCCCGGCGGCCACTATGGCATGACCTTCCAGAAGATTGAATTGCTGAGGAATGAGTCATCCGGGACGACACGCGGTTCACAATGAAGGCCTGTTACATGGCTGGCCGCCGCGTGCTGTGGTATGCGGTTGTTTTGGCCAGTCGCAGGCGTGTTTGGGAAGGCCGCTTGAATCGACGCCTTTGGAGCCGCGAGTCGCATGAGCACGACACGGATACCTCGTATCCTGATCCTGGTGGAAACGTCGCGAGAATTCGCCCGTGGGATTCTCTCTGGACTCGCCCACTATTCTCAGATCCACCGCCCTTTGATGTTCGTGACGCCCCCGCCGTTCTATCTACGTGGGTCCATCGAACGACGACAGTTCTTCTCCTGGATCGATCGGGTGCCCCTTGACGGCGTGGTCCTGCAGGGCCGTTTTCTCTCTCAGCGCATACGCGATCTTGGCGTGCCCATCATCGCCCTCGACATCGAGAGCCAGCCGGAAGAGATCCCCTGTATTCTCAGCGATAATGAGGAAATCGGGCGACTGGGAGCCGAACACCTTCTGGACTGTGGGATGCCGCACTACGCTTTCTGTGGCTACAACCAATTGTTCTGGTCCAAAGCTCGCTGCGAGAGTTTCTGCAAAACCATGGAGCAAAGAGGGCACAGGGTCCATCTCTACCGCCCGACCGAAGGCAAGGCTCCGCAATCTTGGACGAGAGAATACGCGCTGATCATCGAATGGCTCGATAGCCTGCCCAAACCTCTGGGTGTGATGGCCTGCAACGACGACCGTGGTCAGCATATTCTGGAAGCCTGCAAACTGGCCGGCTACGCCATTCCGGAGGAAATCGCCGTACTCGGGGCTGATAACGACCAGCTCCGATGCATGATGACGACGCCTCCGCTATCGAGTATCTCGATGAATCTGGAAAAGGCAGGGTATCAGGCCGCCGCACTGATGAGCCGCTTGATCGAAGGAAAGAAGCCGCGGGACATCATTGTCGAGCCCACGCATGTGATAAGGAGAGCATCCACCGACATCATCGCCGTGGATGACCCAGACGTGTCCTCCGCGCTTCGCTTCATACGAGACCACGCCGGCGAGATGATCCAGGTCAACGACGTGGTCAGTGCGCTGTGCGTATCGCGTCGCAGTCTCTATGCCAAGTTCAAGGCACGGCTGGGACGCAGCGTGCACGACGAGATCGTACGTGTCCGTTTGAGGCGGCTGCTCACACTCCTTTCCGACACAAACCTGCAGATCTCCCAGATCGCCAAGATCATGGGCTTTCCAGGTCCGGACAAGCTCTATTGTTTCTTCCGTCGTGAAACCGGCAAGACCCCCTCGCAGTATCGAAAGGAGATATTGCCTTACGAGGAGTAAGATCACTCCGTGCCGGATGACAAGGGGCAAAAAAACAACCGACGATCCTCGGCCAAACGCATATCGCCACCCTGCGCGGCCCCCCAGCGCCCCCCTGGTCTGGACGACACAAACCACTCAGATTTCCCAAGACTCAAGATACACGTAGCCCCGGGCGCGTGACATGCGTTTCCTGCCCCTTATCTCGCGGGCCCAAGCGTCACCGGGCCGAGCAAACCTGAGGGCACCAGGGGGCTATTCTTATCATGTACATGCTGCATGTTGGTGCGAGTAATCCGCTCAGTTGCATCGAGGAACTTGTCGCCCACAAGGCGGTTGTTCCAGACGTTGGTCACTCTGACTTCGAGCTCATGCATACCCCGCGTCAACAGCCCTGCAGGGACCCTCACGCGGAATGGATACGTCCACGCAGTGCCGAGTGGCTTACCGTCCAGGTTCACTTCGGCAACCTCACGCACTTCGCCAAGGTCCAGCCAATGATCCATTTGTACAAGTACGGGTATTTCGAACTGCGTGGAATATGTCGCCGTGCCCGAGAAGTACTTGATCCCGTCAACCTCCGACGTTGTCCAGTCGATGAGCCTGTCCCACTGAACAGACTCAGGAGCGAGTCTGCCGGGCTGGAATTTGACAGTCCACGTTCCTGTCACCAAAGTCTGTGCGGCCGATTCGGTCGCAGGGGGTTCGGCCGTCCTTTCAGGGGCCACGCCGTCACGTCTGAACACCACAATCGCCGACCCAAAAGCCGGAAGATCAAGTGCGACGTCGCAAGTACCATCGCCATGGCGTTGTACGACATCCGCCAGACATATCATCCCTGTGACCGGACACCATACCTCGGGCCTGCCGTCGGCGTCCCGAAATCGGCAGAGAAGAGACTTCGTTTCTTTGGCGCTGTTGCAGACAAAGTAGATGTCGGCATTTTTGCAGCGACGGTGTATGTAATCGATCCGCAGGGGGCCCTCCTGTGAACCGCCTCTCAAGACAGTGAAGTCCTGCTTGACACCCAGATGGGCAAGAACCTCGCGAGACGTCATGTTCGTATAGACCCTGCCCTTCCCGAATGTCCGGCTCGTTTCGTTTTCTTCAGAATCCGACCTCGGCCAGAATTGTCCGGTAATCGCCTCGACTTGCCGGTCTGCCTGTGGATAATCCGTCAGGGTGTTGGTACGTATCGGCCGAACCGAACCGAGCACGGTCGCGCCTTGCTGTATAAGCTGTTGGATCTTCCCCAGGACCTCCAGAGAGATATGGTCGTAATCGGGCAAAACCATGAGTCTGTATCGCATCTTTCCGACAGTCAACTGGCCTGTGCGCGCATCGAATTGCATTCGCTCGATTATTGAGCGTGCGTCGATGTAGTCATAGCCGTATCCACTGCCCAGAGGCTGGAAATCTACGGGAAGGTCCCTGCCGCAATGGAGGCATTTGTCGGGGGGATGAATGGGCTTGAGGCTCGGATCGATCCGCCTGGGCGGTACAAGATTGGGAGCGTGATCGCCATAGTAGAAACAGACATCGGCAACAAAATCGCCCTGCTGCATCATATACGAACAACGTGCCATGTATTCCAGCATGGGACCGGACTGTTTCCACCAAGTGTTGTTGGCGTTGAAATGTTCACCGGCATGGTACGCATAGCCCGGAAGACCTGCCTCGGGGGGATTGTGGGTGAAGGTGTGAAAAGTCAAGCGATTGAGCCCGTCACAAATAGCCACGTCAAAGAGCTGTTTGAAGTGAGCGGGCCCATCCAGCCAGTGCCGCCAGCCGGTGAAGGACTCGGAATCGACGTACCGCCGACCGTAGAGATTGGCCGCACTGGCCGCCTCCTTGGTTACCCAGAACTGCCGTCCGTTCCAGAACTCGCCACGCGGGATATCGACTTCGCCCATGGCCCAGATCGGATCGACGCGAGGATAACCACCGTGACCGGCTTCGGCGCAAAGCCTCATCCCATGACGGTTCAGAATCTCGCGGCTCAACCGGAAGTGTCGCTCGGTAATCAGTTCGCCCACGGTGTTGCGATAATCGGCCCAGAAACGGGTTTGGATGTCCTTGTCCGACAGCTTCCAGCCTTCCAGGAGCGGCAGATACTTGCCGGGATCGTAGCGCCGACGTTTCTTGAACTCATCGACGAAGTCCTCCGTCCAGTCATTTGCCGGATTAACCTCATAACTGTCATGCGACAGGATCGTCAGGATCTTATGTCCGGGATCGATTTCGGCGAGCTTGTTGATCATGTGCAGCATGTGCCTTTCCGTCGCGCCCGCACTGAGATGATCAATAATCAGACCTTTCGACTTCGGACTCGGAACGACCAGCCCCTGGTTTGTGCCCCGGCACACAAAACGCATGATCGTCCAATCTCCCTCCGGGACATTCCACCTCAGCCGTCCATTATCGTCCATTCGGTCCGTCAACTCGATCACACTGTCGAGTGAGACGAGCTCTTTGCGGGCCGACTGAGGAACGGCCAGAACAGAGATATCATAGAAGTACGTATCCGTCTCGCAAGGCAACGGCAGAATCCGATCCAACTCCCTCGGTCCCTTAACGTCAACCGCACTGCTTGCAAGGCGTTTGCTCCCATCCGATTTCTTCACCCATGATCCGCCTGCATTCCAACTGCTGGCAGTGATCATACCCAGTTCCAGGCCCAGTCTCTTCGCTTCGGTCATGGCATGCTGGATCGACTGGAGCGATTCCTCGCCAAGAAAAGCAGGGCCGACAGGAACGATCCCTACCGGCCGAATGACTCCGACATCCCATATCTCAAAGCCTCGCATGCCCAGTGCCTTGGCCTGCTCCATTTCGCGTGTGATCTGGTTGCGGTCGACGTAACCGTTAAGCCAGCACCAGTACGCTCCAGGCCGAGCCTCCAGCGGAGGAACGCGGAACGCTTCGGGCGACACCGAATCTGGGGAGACCAGGGAACCGCCAAAGGCGGGGCCACCCAAAAGCAGGGCAATCAGCAACCAACACACAGGCGAGCCAATCCTGTCTGCCAACCGACTCATGAACCATTCCGTAGCCGGCGTTGTGGTGATGTGGGCGTGCATGTATGTAAACCCTTTCAAGAAAAGCAGGACTCAACTCGTTGACCGTTGAGCGGCTTCATAATGTCAACCACTTGTTGTTCCTCCCGGCAACGGATCACTTTCCATTCTTACCGGTCGGCGCCGGCCTTGTCGGAGATCGGTTTCAGTTCGGCAAGGGTCCTTTCAGCCACCCGGATGCGCCGCTCGATATCCCCCTGTCTGAGCATCTTGCGAATCTGGTTGTCGATATATCTGCGCGGCGCGTTTTCTGGCGAAGTGATCTTTTCGGGAGTCTCTTCAAGAATCCAATCGTCGCTTCGCTGCGCCGCAAGCGGCACGCCACGGTTGCTGACGATATTCCCGATAGGATTCCGCGCCCAAGCATAGCGGTAATGAACCGGCTGGGGGACGAAGGGGCTGCTCAGCACAAGGCTGTCACGCTGATATGTGGGCTGATTGCGGTTGTCAACCTTGCCGTCCGTATACCACTGAACGTCTGCAGGATAGAAATGGCGGTCCTCTCCGGCGATGGCGAATCCCATCATGCGGCCGTCGCTATCGTCTTTCGTCTGAACCGAGGTGCTCATCATCAACCGGATCCTGCCGTCGCCTACCTTCACATCCTCGATCGACGGGGGAAGCCAGTACTCATCAGCGTCGCGACTGTTCCAACAACGGTACTGAGAAGCCAGGGCCCATTTCGCGGCGCGCTCCCCTACGGGAATCTTGATCTGAGGGTGATACCAGCTCTTTCGCAGGTCGAATGAACTGACGAAGCCGATTCCTTTATCTCCGGCATCGTAGAAGTCGCGAAACGTCTTATACTGCGCTTCTCTTATGAAAGCACCAGCGTCGTACATCGGTTCGAGATAGTAGTCCAGCGTTTGCGGCTCCCCGGCGGTGCACAAGGATATGATGCAAAAGGGCATCCGCTCATCGTGGAACGCCGATCGCCAGGCGGTGATCATGTGGCGGAAGATCTGGTAATACATCCTCGCCCCGGCCGATCCGTCGAAACAGTTGTTGAAACCCTGATGAAAGACCACTCCTTTGACGGACAGTCCCTCCAAGGGCCGAATCACACTGGCGTAACAATAGCCAGGCCGGTTCATGTCGGCAGCCGGACCTGGCCTCAGGTCGCTCGGAGGTTTGCTGTCTGCCAGCAGAGGATTGCCCTGCTCCGCCAATGCCTTCTTCCTTCGTTCGTAATTGGCGATTCGTTCCTGCAGATCGGCTTGGGCGTCATACGTGGCGATCTTCTTCCGCCACTCCTGGAGTTTTTCCTGGGTTTCGCGGCCCTCGATCTTCTCCAATACGGCTTCCGGTGTCCATGTTTCTACCGTGGTTCCTCCGACGGAGGCGTCAATAAGTCCGATCGGGATTTGGGTAGCCATGTGAACGCGTCGACCGAAGACGTACCCGATGGCCGAAAATTCCGTCACGGTCTCAGGCGAACACACGTCCCAGTCGCCTTTGCGGAAGTGCCGGCTGAACCACGAACTCCACTCATGGAGTCGTTCGAAACTCTTGACCGAGTTGAATCCTTTGCCCTGAGGCATGGTGAGAAGGCGGATCTGCGGGAAGTTCGCGGAAACGATCTCCAATTCTCCGTCGTCCACCTTGCTGATCTCGAACTCCATGTTACTCTGACCGCCAAGCACCCAGACGTCGCCGACCAGGATATTCTCCAGTTTCAGCGTCCGATCGTTTCCGCGAATGGTCATCGTCCGTGGGGTATGGCTGGCCGATATGGCCCCCAGAGTCACCTTCCACGATCGATCCGCCTTCGCGGTGGTCTCAGCGGTCTGGTCCGCAAATGAAACCACAACTGTCTCACCCGGATCCGCCCAGCCCCAGATCACAAGGGGCTTGTCCCGTTGCAAGACCATATTCGTCTGAAACACGTTACTCACACACAGACCTGTTCCGATGGCCGGAACGTGGACAACATCCTCCTGAGGCATCTTCCCCTGGTTATCCTGAGAGAGGACATCAACATCGCAGCACAACACAACGAACAGCATACACGACATGGCTTCGATTCGGCGCATCTTGAACCCCTCTTTCAGAACAATTTCCTAACTCGACGTATCCGTTCGACCGTGCCAGGCCACCTGCAAACCTCTTGAGACACAACCACAAAGATCCGGAAGCAGATTCAGAGTTCCGGCAAGCTCGACTCCCACGACATACGACACCGCCTCCGTTCCGGCCCGGCGGAAAACGTCTGTCAGAATCCAACGGTCCATTCCACAATGGCGCTCTCTGCCCTCAGGAGCGTCAGCTTCACGAGTCCATTGCCGATCGTGGTGAGTTGAGCCTTTGTATCCGGGTCATTCACCGTCGCCCATCGGGCTTGGTGACCGTTTGCCGCAATTGTGACTTCATAACTGTCGCCGCGGGTGATTCTGCTGATTCCCCGCAGGAGATTTCGTCCCGCCAGCCATTCCGTTCGGACCAAATCGACGTATCCCTGCATGACATGTCGATTCGTGGAGATGAACTGCGGATGATCCGCGACTGCATGAACCGACATCATGCGCGCCTCTCCAGGACGAAGACGCTGGGTCAGACTTCCGGACCCTGGGAGTTCACCTACGAAAACATCGTTCCAGAAATCGTACACGTAGTAACGCTTCCGCGGGTTCAGTCCCAGGGCCCCCTCCGCGGTATCGCCGGCAAGCGAGACCGCGACATCCATTGTGTCGGCGGCACTGGGATTATAGAAGGTCACCTGGTGCCAATCGGGAGATACCTCGAAGTCATAGATTCTCGGGTACTTTTCGATCAAGGCATCGACCGGCCTGGCGCTCTTGGGGGTCGTATGGAACGGGTAGACCCGTGTCAGGTCGTGGATGATCTCCGGCGACAACTGAGCGAAACTGTTCGCCAGGAGCAGCCGCCCGGTCGTTACGTACGACATCGTGAGCAGACTTCGAACGGCGTCCCGATCCTCGCGCAATCGCCAGATGTTCTTCGAATCCGCGTCATTGTTCACAACTACACGGTTCTTGTACCAGCGGAGACCGCAACGGGTTACCATGTCCGGCGAGATGCGGGCGGTGTCGTTCTCGGTCCTTTGCGAGGCGACCAGTCCCAGGGTAATGTCTGAGCCGCGCTCCAAGCTGCGCTCGTGGATGTAACATTCCGGCCCCAGGCCTTCCTTCGCCAACCGAAAGATGTTCCGATACGCGCTGGCTGTGGTGGCATAGACATCTTCCATCCCGCCGGCAGCGGCCCACCCGGTCGCCGGGTAATCGAACATCAGCCCTTTGATGCCGCCCGCACGATATGCGGCGTACACCTTCCGCATGTGTTCGATGAAGCCGGGGTCCGTGTAATCGTAGCTCCAGAGACGGTAGTTCTTCAGCCAAGCGTTGCCCCAGAAATCGTCATCGTCGAGGGGACGCTTATATGACTCGTGCCTCCAGGCCGTGGGGTTGTTGAAAAGCATGTGCTCGGGAAATGCGAAAGCATAATCCTCCGAACGGAAACCGGTCTGGGAATAGGTCAGGGGGATGCCGCCTCGTTCAGTAACCGCCTTTCCCCATTTCTCGGACGTCTCGTATGGCGGTTTGTAGGTCCCCCCCGTGAAATCGCCCAGGTTGGTGCTGCCATGCCTCTGGAAATGCTCGTCGTCCCACCACCCCTGCTGATTGTTCTTGGCGTAACAGTCGGGGACCAGTCGTACTGCCGCCCGCGAGAACTCGAGAAAGCCCGACCGACGAATGTTCTCCATCTCCGCCACGGCGCCGACCGTATCGTTCTTGGCTTGGCCGCCGCCATAGCCCCCATGGTGCGCATACCACAGGCAGACCGTCGGGAAATCGTACATGTTCAATTCGATCTTCTGTGCGGCCCGAATGGCCTGCCCGTATTGTTCCAGGTTCTCGAATGGGTTGCTGGTGATAAAGTCCACGTAGAACCGGTCGTCGGGCAGGTAGCGAACACCGGGATCAACCCGCTTGCCCACAGGGTCCTCCGCATACAGGCTGCCCGTCATCGTGCGTCGGGGTCGCAGGCCGGCGTTGACCGACGTCAGGTGTTCGTCCAGCAAAGGTACAGGTCCTTTGCGTAGCCACACCTCATTTACGATGGCCTGAGGATCATCCGCCCTGCTTTTGAACCGAATGCGTATGCTGCCGGAACTGTATACCTCCCGGGGCAGGACCAGTTCAACCTGCTGAGGGTCTTCCTTCCTTTGCCTGCTCCACATCGGCAACCTTTGCTCGTCCAGGAGAACGCGCCGGATCTCGCCATTTCCGCTCTCCACAGACACCGACTGGATGCGGTCCTCATTGTCCGTATGCCACCAGGAGAAACCTAGACGATACGTGTAATTCACGTCCAGATTCTCGGCCTCCAAGTCTACGCCTTCTTCTCCGGCGGCGGCTGTGGCAAGTTCTTCTCCCCACAGCGCCAGATAGCTGAACCGGCGCCTTACGGGGCTTTGCTGCACGCGCAGCGATTCACCGGCTGGACCGGTGTCTGCCCTGTCGTCGGGCAGGTTGAGGTAGCAGACCAGCGAGGAATTGCCGTCTCGGCCAGCCGCCAATTCCACACGCCGAGGCTGGCGGATCGTGGCGAATTTCTCGAAGTCGTGATAGGTCAGCCCGCCCATCCCCAGGGAACGCCGCGTCTGCTGCTCACGGAAGGTCATCAGCACATTATTGCGGCTGTGAATGGAGTTGCCTTTGTGAACGGGCGAGTATGCCCGCGCTCCCCACTCCAGAGGCTCGCCGCCACTATACCCATCGATCAGCCGGAAGTTGTCGGCCATGCTGAATCCGTTGAACAGAATCGCTTCCGAAATCGGCTTGATCACCTTCAGTTGAACGGGATGGTCGGTCCGGTTTTCGATGCCGCCTGCAAGAACGATGCATCCCCTCTCTTTATAGACAGTCACCTGGAACAGCAGCGTCACCTGCCCAGGGCGGCCGCTCTCGATGAGGATTGTCTTGCCGTCGCCCAATTCATCCGATATGGACTTGCTCTGCCAGTGATGTTCAAGGCCCGGTGTCGTCGCGGTGAGGTCATTGGCCTGAAAGAAGCCATCCTTGATGCACACCGATTGGTCCCGCCTGTCGATCGCCCTATAGCGGCCCGTCGAAAGATCATATTCGAATCTGACCACGTCATTCTCGATCGCCAGTATCCGGCCTGACTGAACAACCACGACCTCCGCGTGAACGACCCCGCACATGGCGATGAAAGCAACGAGGAACCCCAAACCGTTGCACGCCGCGGATGGCAAGCCTCTCTCTTGTATCATTCCACTTCTCCTGTGTGCGCGAATCCAGAGTTCATCTCATCGATGTACTTGTGATCGCATCAACCATCGCCTGGAAGTTCTCCAACGGCGTGTCCAGTTGCACGTGATGTGTCGGCCCCAAAATGAGCCCTCCCCGTCTGCCCAGGACCCTGATTCGGTCATACACTTCCCGCCGGACATCCTCCGGCGTCCCAAACGGCAGCGTGTGCTGCTCATCGATCGAGCCCCAGAAGCACAGCACATCGCCAAACGCCTCCTTCAGGTGCTCTATGTTAAAACATGCAGGCTGTATCGGGTTGAGTACGTCGACACCGATCTCCACGAGGTCGGCTATCACCCTGCTGATGTTGCCGCAACTGTGGTAGGCCACCTTGACATCGGGGTTCATTTCCTTGAGCGTCCGAATGAAAGTTGCCAGTCTGGGTTTGAGGGTCTGCCGCCACATGTCGGGCGACATGATCATCCCCTTCTGGCACCCGATGTCGTCGCCCAGCCAGATCATGTCCACCCCCAACTCCAGGAGCTTCGCGGCCGCTGTGAGGTGGTAGTGGTAAGGGATGTCGAGAATATGCGCCGCCAGCTCGGGATTCTCGATGAGATCCATCATCATCCGTTCCAGGCCGCGAAGGGCCCAGGCCGTCTCCCAGATCGTCGTGACCGTCACGCCCACAATCCAGTACTCCTGGCCATGCTCCTGGATCAACCTGCGTGCATCCTGATAGAGCCTCGGATCGTTGGGATTCGGCGGTGAATAGGCATCCAGGCTTTTCTCATCGGCCAGCGGGTGCCCTACCAGTTCGGTATAGATGCCCCGGCCGAATCGGGTCTCATAGGGGACGGCCCGCCAACCGACGCCCCACTCATCGACGTACTCCTCGCCCGGCTTGCACGTCTGATAGTAGTTGTTGGCCCATCCTACCGAGGTCAGGAGCAGGTCCTGTCCCAGATTCCGCTCCAGCTCGTAGGTATTTCCTCCTCCGTGCGGATTATGCAGCTTCCCCGTCCCTCTGCGGATCTCCTGTTCGAGCCGCATGGCGAATTCGGGTGTGAAGCTGATTTGCATGGGGCATCTGTCCGTCTCTTCATGGGCCAGCGCCAGGGCCACGCGATCACGATGTCTCATGCGGTCTCTCCTCACTGCAGGCTCCCCTGAAGTCCCGCCCAGACGGCGCCCGCAGACGCTTGTGCCTTGTCTTTGGACATTCCCTTGAAGGAGACCGAATAGGTCCGTCCCGCGGGTCCGATGTCGGTGAAGATGACCTGCTTATCCGCGCCGCGGACGGTGATTTTCTGCTTGCCGTCGACGCGCTCGACGACCATGTCCCAAGCGTGACCGAAAGCACGCATGTCGCGCAACGCCATCTGGGGCCACGCGTTCGGCAGCCAGGGCGTGCATTCGAACGAATCGAGTCCCGTGGGAACGATGCCGAACGCGCCTTCGATGAACACACGCGGATAGAGCGAGCCGGGACAGAGCATATCGATTGCATCTTCATCCGGATACGGACCTTCGTTGCCAAAGACCTGGGCCTTGACCACGCACTGGGTCAGTCTCAAGGCGTCCTCCGTTCGCCCCGCTTTGAACAAGACGCGCAAGGCGTAGTACGTCTCTCTCGCCCATTCGGTTTCGCGGGTGGATTCGGCCAGAATGTTGCCGCCGGCAAGACGGTTGGGCCAGAGCTTGTCGGAGATCAGAGCATCGACGGTCGTCTGCTGACGCTCGGTGATACCCATCGCCAAAGGCAACAGGATCCAGCCGCGTAGAGTCGTGTTTTCTTTGAAGTAGCGATACGTCGTGAACCCTTCGACCTCGGCCCCGAAGTACGTTTCGATGGCCCTGCGAAGCGAGGCTGCCCGGTTTTCGAATTCGCCCGCTCTGTCGATCTTCCCCAGGGCGTGCGCCAGCCTGGCCGCCAGACGGTAGCCGCCATAGGCCAGCGACGAAGTGCTCAGATTGGCGGAACCCGTCGGATAACGGCCCTCCATTTCGTCGGTCCGCGAGGCGATCACTCCCTCCGACGTTTTGTGGTCGTCCACCGATTGTGCGCTGAACTCGACCAAAGGCCATAGCTCTTCCGCCGCCGCCCGGTCGCCCAGAAACATGAGGTACTTCGGCAGCGCGTAGAGCATCATCACGTTGTCGCCGCGACCTCGCTGGACCAGACGAAGGTCGGGATGTTCGAAGGACCCGGGGAACGGGTCAATCCCGTTCTGTTTGCAGTAGTCCTGCCAGATCCGATACATGTTCAAGCCCGCTTCGTTCAGTTGCGGATTGCCGAAGAACGGAAAGACGGGGCTGGAGTACTCCACGGGATCGTTCGCCCATATGCCGGGCGAGTACCGCAGGCTTCCGTTGTGCGTAATCACGCCCTTATAGGTCTCGATCGGGCATTCCAGCACGTGGAACTTCTGCAACGCGAATGCCACGTTGAGCATAGGGTCAGGCGTCTCAAGGCGTCCCGGACCACGATAGGCCGCTTCGGCTAAAGCACGTCTGTCGCGGTGCTCGGCATCGACATCGAACTTGCGATCGGGATCCGAAACCAGCTTACACTGCAGTCTTCGAGCGAACGAAAGCACCTCACCGGGCTTCAAGGTGGTCGATGGGAGGTCAGGAGAGATCGATTCGACGAGCAGGTCAGACTCCTCGACCTTGGCGTTGACCGTGCCGGGAATCGCCCGACGGTCGCCTGGGATGGCCACTTTTACCGGCCCTGTCGTGTTGTTGCGGATCTGCCACTGCTCAATGACCAGAGGTTTCGTATTCGATGGATACACCGTCCTGCTGGCGACGACACCATGCTCTTGGCGGTAGGTGAGCGTGAGCATTCCGTCAAACGTGGCTGCCGCCGGGGATTCGAGCCTCAAGGTCTGACCCTCGACCTGCACCACGGGATTTAGATCGGGCCCGACCTGATACATGATCCTCTTGAAATAGTCCTTCTTCACGTTGAAGAAACGGATGGTGCATCGCAGGACTCCATCGGGAGAACACCGAACCTGCATCACCACAGTGCGGCCCTGCATGCACAGGGTCAAAGACTCGTCGGCCGTCCAAGCATGGGTAATGCGTCCCGCATCGTCGGGGACCCAGAAATCCGCGGCCCGACAGAGCGACCCGGAAATGATCGACAAGAAGATTACCACCACGAGACGATTTCCCCCTGCCACTTCCATCCGGTTGTTTTTGGCGTTCATTGAATCCTCTGGAGTGTACTGTCGTCGTTGTTGATGATGGGCGCACCGCAACATTTTGTCCTCGAAGAAAACAGATTCGCCAAGAAAGAACTCCCGGCGCCGTACGCTTCGGACTGAGAGCGACGAGTGTCGTTTCCCATTTCGACGCGACATCCGTCGGATTGTACCGCATCGATATGCTTCTGTCAACAATGGCATTTCTCGGCCTGTAACGGGTCAGCCATGGGTGTACTGAGGGGCGATCCCGCGATTCGTTGCCGGGCTCACCACGAAAATAAATTCCATCCCATACATGATATTGTTGACAGGAACACAAATTCCTGCTATGGTATGGGAGTGGTATGCCTGCAGGATTGGTGCGGCAGGGGCTCTAGATTCCCTGCGGGCCTGATTGTCCTGCTTGTTGGTGTGGGAGGACGGATGGTGCAGGCCGTAGTGGCCGAGTTTGGGCAACCACAGACGCCGACACCAACAAACAACCACAACAGACACATATTCCTCAGGAGGAAGGCAAATGAACAGGCCTTTGCGTCTTGCCGCAATCGGAGTTGTTGAGATCGACGATGCCAAGAATCTGAGAATCCCGGGTGGTTCCTGATGTTGCGTAAAGATGATTGGGCGCCCAATGTTCCTCCGAACGTCTGGTTCCGAATTACCGGCACGGAGGGCGGATGGGACGCCGGCGACCTCTGGATCAACGAGTGTTGGACCCCCGGCGAGTGGACCCATATGGCGTTCACCTTCGACGAGGACTCCGACACTCTGAGCGGTTACCTCAATGGAGACCCGGCAGGCAAGACGGTCGTGCCCGAAGGTCGCAGTGTCGCCACCGAGACGAACCCCCTCATCCTGGGCGCAACCGGCGGGGAAAATTATCGGGGCCTGATGTCCGACGTCTACATCTACGACGTGGCGTTGACGGGCACTCAAATATGGAAGCTGGCCAATCCGAACGCCATCCCCGTTCCCAACGGCAGTTTTGAAGAAGTGTACAAACCGGGATCGACCGTGATCATCGCTGACCTCGGTCTCAATTGGACACGTGGCGTAGGAGCCAATACACCGATCGACCATGATACGGTGACCTACTCCGACGGCACCACAGGCGCCTCGGTCGATGTCCCTGGGTGGAACAACACCCCAGGATATCCGCCCTCATACGATTGGCCGGTGGGTTGTGGTTCCATAGCAGGCGAAACTCCCGCCGCGGATGGGTTCTATTACTATGCAGTCAACGGTGGGGACTGGGGCAATCCGCAGGGGGGAACGATCGTCTCCGACGCACCGGTTGCCAAAGTCCAGAGCGGTCTGACCTATACGCTTTCAGTGCTCGTCAGCGGCCCGTCGGGCCCTGCGGCTCCTGTCGTGCTCGAGCTGTTGGCCGACGGAATGCCCCTGACGCCAAGTTCCTCGGTGGATCCGCAGGTCAGCGGCGACTGGCAGGAATTCTCCAGGACGTATGACGCTGCCAGTCTCGACGGCCACCTTGGTGAATCCCTGACGATTCGCTTGGGGATCGCCGGTGGGGCCAGTGGTGCGCAGACCCTCTTTGACGCAGTAAGGCTTTCGTACGTTCAGTAATCTGGCTTGGCGGCGGAACCAATATTCTGCCCCACAAAACAACGTTCTTGGGCTTGGGGGTG
>Ga0067045_1029229_pt1 | contig 22733 bp, 15 predicted proteins | sample TerdegcTABiofilm_FD_59184 | JGI IMG/M metagenome (GOLD analysis project Ga0067045, IMG submission 59184) | Combined Assembly of (Gp0054472, Gp0054536) Wastewater bioreactor microbial communities from Singapore -Terephthalate degrading...
GCCGTTGGCGGCTCGCCCGCCGGTGCTGGCTCCACACCGCCCGGTAACTCGCCGACGCCCGTTGCCGGGTCTGCGGCCCGATTGGCCCTGGCTCAAGAGAGCACCGCCGGCCAACCCGCCCCGAGTGTCCAGGAGGCCAAACGCCTGAGGGCCGCCGAACAGGCGAAGGAGCACGCCGAGGCCCGGGTGTGGTTCGAGCGCGGCCTCAGTGCCGAACAGGCCGGCAACCTCGGGGCCGCCAAGGCATACTACCACCTGGCCTCGCGCCGCGCCGACGATGCCCTGAAACGCGAGATCCACCAGCGGATCGCCGCAATCCGGGAGCCCCCGCGAGGCACCGTCTTCTGACCCTCCGTCTCTGGAGTGCGGCTGACTTGTCGCCGTCTTCTTTCTTCTTCCCTCCGGCGAAGGAGGAAGCGAGGAAGCCTCGGTTCGTTTCAGGCGTTCAGGAAATCGTCAACGTGTTCCGACAGGGACGATGACGTGGCATCCGGAGCATGCGTTGACCGGGGCCGATCCGTTCCTATAATCTAGAGCCGGGGACTTGGAATAGTTATTCTTGGGGGGCGACGCGATCCCTACCGCCCTCTCACTACTCTTACGACCTGAAAGCCGATTCCATAAGGAGATCCCGTTCATGGGCAAGGCTACGGAAATCACGCAAGGCAACTTCCAGTCGGAAGTGCTGGAATCGAGCATCCCCGTTTTGGTGGATTTCTGGGCCCCTTGGTGCGGACCGTGCCGCCGGATCGCCCCGCTGGTCGAGCAACTCGTCACCGAGTACGCCGGCAAAGCCAAGATCGCCAAGGTCGATGTCGACCAGTGCCAAGAGCTGGCCGTGACCTACGGCGTCATGAACATCCCGACGCTCCTCGTCTTCAAGGGCGGCGAGGTGATGGAACGTTTCACCGGGATTCCCGAAACCACCCGTCTGAAGGACGCCCTCAATCAGGCCATCGGATAGGCCCTCACTGGAGTTTCGGTCCGGCGATGCGTTCGCCGCGGAGTTGGCGGGCCTGGTCGGCGGGGTCGAAGGTGCCGTAGAAGAGGGCGTTGGCGTCCATCCACGTGGCCAGGCGATCGAAGTCGGACGGGCTCAGGGCCACGTCGTAGTGGCCTTGGCGGAGTAGTTTCATCAACGAGCTTCCGCGGGCGCCGAAGAAGCCGGGCTGGGTGAGCGGCTCGCTATTGTTGACGCGGAAATCGCCCGGCTTGCCGCCCCACGCGGAGAACGGGACCCGGGTGACCAGGGCGTTGTACGAGGCCGTGTAATGCCCCTGCGGCTCGCCGGTGAGGATGACTTTGCCCTCCGGCTTCTTGGCGTTGTGGCAGTTGGTGCAGTGCTTGTCGAGCACGGGCTGGACGAGGAGGGGATAGCTCAGGGGATTGGAGCCGTCGGGAGCGGGCTGGATGGCCGACGGCCCGCGGGCCAGGGCCGCCGGCGCCGGGGCCGGGGGCGGCGTCACCGAACGCGGCTCGTGGCAGCCGACGCACGACACGTTCTCGCCCGGCTGGAGATACACCACGCTCCGCATCGTCTGCACCGCTTCTCCCTTCTCGTCCAGGGCCTGGAACGCCAGGGCGACGCCCGAGGGGGCGCGGAAGTAAGCGGAACCGTCGGGCTCGACCGGCACGGTGCCCAGCACCTGCTTGCCGGGCGAGGCGTTGGCCAGGCCGACCATGGGATTGTTGATGTGCGGCGTGGTCTTCGGGAGCACCTGCACGATCCGAAGCCGCTTGACGGAGCCCTGCGGAAGCGGCGGCCATCCGACGTGCGCGTCGCGGAGCAGGAACGTGCCCTCCTTCCGGTCCGTCGGCTCCAAAAGCGACGGCAGGGCCAGCGGCTTCTCGCGGGAACGCAGCGGCATGGGCCACAGGCTGCAAATCTCCGGGTCGCGGTAGAGGAGTTCCTTGTTGCCGAATTGATCGACGAAGTACAGCCCGAACATGGCCGGCCAGTTGGCGTCGGGCTCGCCGATCAACGGATCGTAGCTGTAGGCCGCCAGGAAGTACGTTTCCGAGAGCGGATAGGGCGTGCGGTAGCAGTGGCCGGGCCAGCGGACCGCCTCGGGCGGAAGCACCGGGGGCTTCGAGAGCGTGATGGGCGAGTACCAGGTGGTCTTGTGCCGGCTGATGACCGGCACTTCACTCTCCGGGAACATGGCGTCGGGCGTCAGACGCGTGATGGGGTCCAAGCCATCAACGCCCCGGGTCACGTCCAACAGGATGATCGAGCCGGCCGTCATCGCGTGATGCGCGGCGGCCGTGGCCATCACCTTGTTCGAGCCGGGCACCGGCCGCGACTCCCACACGCCCACCGGGTTGTACGTGTTGTTGCCGTAGAAGATCCGCACGTCGCTCCCGTCGGGCCGTACCGACCAGAGCTGCTGGTAGAAGACCGCGTTGCGGTCGACGTAATCCCAGCGTGTATAGAGCACGCGCCCGTCGCTGGTCACCACCGGGTCCCACTCGTGGGTCTCGTGATAGGAAATCGGGCGCGGGTCGGAGCCGTCGGCATTGGCCAGGGCCAAGGTGTACACCGGGCACGGCCCCCGCCCACACCGGTGAAATCCGCCGCGTCGCGTCGAGAGGAACAGGATCTTGCCGTTGGGCAGGTAGCGCGGGCAGAAGTCGTCGAACTTGCCGTCGGTAAGCTGCTTCAGCCCGCTCCCGTCGGCCGACATCTCGTAGAGGTGGAAGACGCGGTCCGGATGGTTCTCGCGGTTGACCGGCGCGGTCTCGACGTGGCAGTAGGCGAAGAGGATCTTCTTGCCGTCGAACGAGACCTCCGGGTGCTGGTAGCTGCCCACGGGCAACGCGCCGGCGGCCAACGGGCGGCACTGCATCGAGTGGCCGGGAGAATCGAGCACAAACACGCCCCCGCCCGGCCGGGCACAACAGCCGTAATACTGCGTGAGTTGATGGCTGAACATGGCCGGGACCTGCTTGACGAACAGCAGCGGGCCCACGTTGGCCAAGGGGTTCGAGAAGACGATCTCGCGTCGCAGCCGGTGGACGCGGCGCCAGAGGTCTTCGGCTTGGGGCACAGCCGCCCCCGGCTGTGTTGGCGAGGTCTGCACAGCCGAGGGCGGCTGTGCTACATCAGGGGATGGGCCATTGACACCGTTGTCGACCAGTCTCTTCCACTCCTGACGCAGCGATGCCCAGCGGTTCGCCGCGTCCCGAAGCGGCACGCCCACGGACTGAAGATCGGAGATCAGCCGGTCGCCGCGGTCCAACGTCTTCTCGACGGCGGCCGCGTAGGTGCTCGGGGCCCGCTCCGTGCCGATCCCGTCCTGCTTGCGCCAGTCGGTCTCGATCAACTCCTGCTCGGCCGGGGCCGCGCGAAGCATCCCCGACGAACCCATGGCCACCCCGAGCGAGCAGATAAGAACCATCCCCGACGGAAAGCACCGCATGGCGTCTCCTCCGATACTGAGCCCGGCACGCCCCTCCTCCATGTTACTCTAGCGAAAGCCAACGGTGGAAACAAGGCAGGCGACGACTCAGCAGGAGCCCCTCCCTCCCACGATTACACCATGCCTCTCGTTCCCACGCTTTGCGTGGGAACGCACGCCCGGCCGCTCTGCGGCCAGTGAAGAACGGGTAGCACAGGCTTCCAGCCTGTCGCGCAAGCAGCCAAGATGGCTGTGCTACATTACATCTCGTCACGCGTTGTGCGAGGGTCTCCCGACCCCGCACGGGCAGCGACCGAAGGTCTCCCCCTCGGTGCCGGAGACCTCCGGTCCACGGTTTCGGCGGGGTCCGAGACCCGCGCCGAGCGCGTGGAAACGCGAAGGCGACGATCACTCCGTGACTTGTGCGCCGGCCCCCCTCACCCCCGGCCCCTCTCCCGTCGAACGGGAGAGGGGAGGGACTATGGGACCGCCGCTTACAAGCGGACCTCGGCGCCGGCGGCGGATTCGGGCGGGTACTTCGCCAGGATCGGGTCGATCACTTCGGCGAGGAATTCGTCGACCTGTTCGGGGGCGCGGCCGGTGAATTTTTGGGGGTCGAGTGCGGCGGCGAGATCGACCTTGGCGAAGGCCGGGTCGGCGGCGAGGCGAGCCAGCAAGTCGTTCGGGGCGCCTTCCTGCTTCACCATGGCCGCGGCCGCCTGACTGTGGCGGCGGATCCGCTCGTGCAGGTCCTGCCGGTCCCCGCCTGCGGCCACGGCGGTCATCAGCAGGTTCTCTGTGGCCATGAAGGGCAACTCGGCGTCGAGGTTTCGGGCAATCACCTTGGGATACACGACCAGCCCGTCGGCCACGTTCTGGTAGAGGATCAGCACGGCGTCGATCGCCAGGAAGGCCTGCGGGAGGACGAGCCGGCGGTTGGCGCTGTCGTCCAGGGTGCGTTCGAGCCACTGGGTGGCCGCGGTCATGGCCGGGCTCGATTCCAGGCTCACCACGAACCGGGCCAGCGAACACATCCGTTCGCTCCGCATCGGATTCCGCTTGTAGGCCATGGCCGACGAGCCGATCTGCTCCTTCTCAAACGGCTCTTCCACCTCCTTGCGGTGCTGCAAGAGGCGAAGGTCGGTGGCCATCTTGTGGGCACTCTGGGCAATGCCCGACAAGACGGCGAGCACCTGCGAGTCGATCTTCCGAGGGTACGTCTGGCCCGTGACGGGATACGACTCCGGCAGCCCGATCTTCTCGCAGATCAACCGTTCCAGCCTCCGGGCCTTTTCATGGTCGCCGTGGAAGAGCTCAAGAAAACTTGCCTGGGTGCCGGTCGTGCCTTTCGACCCGAGGGCCTTGAGGTGGGCCAGCCGATGCTCGATCTCGGCCAGGTCGAGCACGAGGTCGTAGGCCCAGAGGCAGGCCCGCTTGCCGAGGGTTGTGGGCTGGGCCGGCTGCATGTGGGTGAAGGCCAGACAAGCCAGCGCGCGATGCTGCCGGGCAAACTTCGCGAGCCGATCGAGCACCGCCACGAGCCGCCGGCGGAGGACGATGAGTGCGTCGCGCAGCAGCAGCAGGTCGGTGTTGTCGGTCACGTAGCAACTGGTGGCGCCGAGGTGGATGATCGGCCGGGCCGTGGGACAGAGGTCGCCGTAGGCGTGGACGTGGGCCATCACGTCGTGCCGCAGGCGTCGCTCGTAGCGGTCGGCCGCCTCAAAGTCGATCCGATCCACCCCGGCCCGCAACTCGGCGATCTGCTCGGCCGTGACCGGCAGCCCCAGTTCCGCCTCGGCCTCGGCCAGCGCGACCCAGAGCCGCCGCCACGTGCTGAACTTCCGCTGCGGACTCCAAAGGCCGCTCATCTCGGCCGAGGCGTAGCGGGCGATTAGCGGATTGTCGTAGGTTTGATGCGGATCGGACATGAGGATTCCTTCTCGCGGATCATGCGTGGGGCTCGTTGCCTCGCGGGACAAGTCCCGCCGCTAAACAGATTCTTCCCAACCCCCAACTCCCAACCCCTCACATATTCGTCGCATCGTCGGCGCGGCTTCCGCCCAACAGATCGTCCATGGCTTGAGACAGGGCGAGGTTATGGCTGCCGTCGAGGGCGTAGATCCGGCAGATCCGGGAACTGACCGGGACCTGGCGGAACAGCTCGCGGTCGTCGAGGCTGCGGATCTGCTCGGTCACGGGGTCGAAAAGGAAGTTCTGCCCGGAGGCCGGGGCCCGGGTGCCGGGCCGGTGGACGTGGCGCGGCGGATCGAACATGAGGGGCAAATCCTTCAAGTCGCGTGGCAGACGCCCGCGGATCGCCGCCTCGAAAAGACGCTCGTCACTGAACACGCTCGTCTGCTCCGTGTCGCCCGGCTCGAAGAAGACGATCCGCTCACATGCCATCTTCCAACGGATCTTCCGGCTGAGGATGTCGTGCCAGCGCCCGCCCAGTTCGCGTAGCGCCGGCTCCTCAGCGCGGCGCCACGCCGCGACCCGGACCAGCAGCGACCACTCGGTGAACTCGAGGTATTCATCCAGGTGTTCCAGCGGGTTGCCGGGGAAGACGAACCGCTTGCTGTCGGCGAAGACCTCCGCCAAGGAGAGGTCGATCGAGCGGACGGTGCGATGGAAGTAGACCGTGCGGAACAGGTCGGCCCGGACCGTGATGAACCGCACCAGCGTCGAAAGCCCGCGCTCGTGGATCGTCAGGCCCTGCGGCGAATAGAAGCTGTAGTGGAGGAGCCGCTCCAGGTCGAAGGCCCGCAGCGTGTAGCCCGACATGTAGGCGTCTCGCAGCACGAAATCCATGTTGTCGACGGTGTAGAGCCCGCTGAACAAACTCCGCAGCAGGCGGAGCCAGCGGGGCGTTTCTTCGCTCTCCGACGGCGAAGGACGCCGGATCAACCGCGCGATCTGCCGCGGGTCCAACGCTTCGTGGGGCGCGAGTTCGCCGTTCGGATTGCGCCGGATCCGACGCAGCAGGTCGCCCAAGGCGTGCTCGATGATGTGGCCCCCGAGGGTCTCGTGCGTCAGGTTGTAGTCGGCCAGGAAGTGCATATCGAAGAAATGACCGAACGGTCCGTGGCCCACGTCGTGCAGCAGCGCGGCCATGCGCATCAGCGATTCCACGTAGGCCCGGCTCGGGACGTCGGGGCAGACGTCGCGGAGGCTCGGATACAGGCGCTCGATCGCCCGGCTCGCCAGGTGCATGGCCCCGAGCACGTGCTGGAACCGCGTGTGCTCCGCGGTGGGATAGACCCACCAGGCGGTCTGCAACTGGTGGATCTGGCGGAGCCGCTGGACCCACGGGTGGTCGATCACCTGCTGTTCGGCGACCTCGCCCTCGGAAATCCCCGCCGTCGAGGTAAATCGTATGTACCCGTGGATCGGGTCGTGACTCAGGTTTTCGTGCCGGAAGTGCTGCATAGGAAGGCATTATGGCGGGAGAAGCCGTGGGCGTCTAGAAAGCACACAAGTTGAAGCAGGCCAAACCACTTTTCCGATCTAGCGGAAATCGCGAAGGCCGTCTAAACTCACAGGCGCCTTTGCAGATTGGGTAAAATGCCCTGTCTTTAAGGGGGAAATGCCTGCTTAGGGGGGTGTTGAGCACTTCTTTTTGGTTGCATAATGCGACTTCTGAGGGGTGGCGCTCACTCCAGGGATGGGAGTTGTTTTCCACAAACAGGAGGGATCGGCCGTGGCAGGGATTCGGAGCTGGCTGCTGCAACTGGCATTTGGGACTTGGGTTCTGGCAACCGTGGGTGCTGCCGATGCCGTGCCGCCCAGCGAGAACCTCTTTCCCGACACGACCCGGGGCTTCTTCTCCGCGCCGGTCGCCAAGAAGCTGACCGAAGCGTTCAACAAGACCCAGTTGGGACAACTGGTCAAAGACCCGGTGATGAAGCCGTTTACGGAAGACCTCCGGCGTCAATTCGACGAGCGGTGGTCGAACGTTCGGGAACGATTGGGGTTGAGCCTCGACGACTTCCGGGGAGTGCCCTCCGGCGAGGCGGCGGTGGGGCTGATCCAATTGGGGCCCGAGCAGGTGGCCTTGGGAATGTTGTGCGACGTGACGGGCCACGAGAAGGAGGCCAAGGCCCTGTTGGAGAAGGTTTCGACCAATCTCACCAAGCAGGGAGCGAAGAAGCGGACCGTGCAAGTGGCGGGCACTTCGGTCCTGGACTTTGAACTCCCCCGGCCGGCCGGCAACGACGTCGATCGTCCGCCGCAGCACTCGATGTGGGTCCATAAGGACAACTTGCTGGTGGCGGCCGACCATCCGGCGGTCGTCGAGGGGATCCTGGCCCGGCTCGGCGGAAAGAAGGGCAAGGCCCTGGCCGACGTCGCCGGTTTCCAGGAGGTCATGAAGCGTTGCCAGAAGGATGCCGGCAAGGCGACGCCGCAGGTCCGGTGGTTCATTCAACCGTTGGGCTACCTGGAGATCATGCGCGTGGTCCGCGGAGAACGAGTCCACCGGAAGGGCAAGTCGCTGATCGACGTGTTCAAGAGCCAGGGCTTCACGGCCGTGCAGGGAATCGGCGGGTTCATCGACTTCAGCGTCGACAAGTACGAGCTGGTCCACCGCACAGCGATTTGGGCCCCGCCGCCCCGTGAGAAGTCGATGAAGATCTTCACCTTCCCGAACAATAAGGAATTCACGCCGCAGCCCTGGGTCCCCAGCAACGTGGCCAGCTACGCAACCGTCTATTGCGACGTGCTGAACGCCTTCGACAACCTCGGGCCGCTGTTCGACGACCTGGTGGGCCAGGGCGACACCGGCGTGTGGCAGGAGGTGCTCGACGGGCTGAAGAAGGACCCCAACGGCCCACGCATCGACCTCCGCAACGAACTGGTCGCGCACCTCGGGCAGCGGGTCAGCATCGTGGCCGACTACCAGGTGCCGATCACCACGACCTGCGAGCGTTTGCTCATCGCCGTCGAGGTGAAAGACGAGAAGGCCGTGGCCCAGGCCCTCCACAAAATGTTCAAGAACGACAAGGAGATGCGGCAGCGGGAATTCGAGAAGCGGATCATCTGGGAGGGCGTGCCGGAGGAGAAGACGGAGGTGCCGGCCGTGACGCTCGAACTGCCCGGCCTCGAGACGGGCACGCCGGGCAAGGCCCCCGCGCCGCAGGGGCGTCAGAACGCCCTGTTGCCCAATGCCGCCGTGACCGTTGCCAACGGCAATCTGCTGATCGCCTCGCACTACGACTTCCTTACGAAGGTCCTTACGAAGGTCGACCAGCGCGAAACGCTGGCCCGCTCGATCGAACACCAACTGGTCCAAAAGACCCTCGACAAGTTCGGCACGCCGGCCAAGGCCGCGCGGACCTTCGGCCGCACCGACGAACAGGCCCGGCCCACCTACGAGCTGATCCGCCAAGGGAAGATGCCGGAGGGCGAAACGATGCTCGCCCGGATGCTCAACACCGTCTTCGGCGCCGGCAAGAAGGGGGTGATCCGCAAGCAGCAGATCGACGGGCGGAAGATGCCCGACTACGAATTCGTCCGCCGTTACCTCGGGCCCGCCGGCATGCAGGTGGTCACCGAGCCCGACGGCTGGTTCTTCAAGGGATTCTTGCTGCCGAAGTAGGCGGACTGCGGCCCCCACGTGGCTCGGTCTCTCCGAGACGCGACGACGTGTGCAGTCATTTCCCTACGCAGAAGCGGCTGAAGACCCGATCCAGGATGTCCTCGGTATAGACCGCGCCAACGATCCGCCCCACCTCGTCCAGGGCGAGCCGGATCTCCGAGGCCACCAGTTCCTCGCCCAACCCCGACTCGAGCACGCTCCGCGCCCGACCGAGGCATTCGGCCGCCAACCGGAGCGACTCCTGGCAGCGGGCGGCCGTGCCGGGCACCACGGCGCTTGCGGACCAGCACGAGGCAACGACCGCCTCGGCAATCCTCGCCCGGAGTTCCCCGAGCCCTTCCCCGGTGCGGCTGCTCGTGGGGACGGTGGCACAGCCGAGGGCGGCTGTGCCACAAGCCGGTTCGAGGGCGGCTGTGCCACAAGCCGGTTCGGGGGTGGCTCGCAACTCGATCTCCCGCGGTGCATCGACCTTCGTAAGGACCACCAGCCGGCCGCCTGCCGCTTCCGACAACTGCTCCCGCTCCCAGGAGTTGAGCGGCCGGGAAGCGTCGAGACACAAGAGTCGGACCTCAGCGCGGCGGGCCTGCTGCGAGGCCACGTCCTGCGCGGCGGCCTCCGGGCCGGCGACCGTCGCATGCCCCAGCGCAACGATTCCGGCCGTATCGACCAGAAGGCACTTCCGGCCTTCAAAATCCACTTCCGCACTCAGATAATCGCGGGTCGTGCCGGGGTGCTCGGAGACGATCGCCGCCTCACGGCCCGCCAGGGCGTTGAACAGGCTGCTCTTGCCCGTGTTCGGCCAGCCGCTAAAAACCACGCGAGGCAACTCGTTCGACGTTTTCCGGGAAGCGGTGCGCCGGGCCAGTTGCTCGACGGTCTCCGAGGCCACGGCGAGCTGCGCGCCGAGTTCTTTTCGGCTGAGTAGCGGGAGGTCTTCGTCGGCGAAATCGAAGCCGGCCTCGAGGTGGACCAACAAGTCCAGGAGACGTTCGCGGAGCTGCCCGAGCGGCCCTGAGAGCCCGCCCGCCAGTTGCGACAAGGCCACATGCAGGTCGCGGGGATCGGCGGCGTCGATCACGCCGAGCACGGCCTCGGCCCGCGTCAGGTCCATCTTCCCCGCCAGGAATGCCCGGAGGGTGAACTCCCCCGGCTCCGCCATGCGTGCGCCCGCCGCGCACAGGGCCCGCAATCCGGCCTCCAAGAGCGGCCGGGAGCCGAGCGTGTGGATCTCGGCCACCGGCTGGCCCGTGTAGCTCCGCCCGTCGGGCCAGAAGTAGAGGTCGCAGGGCAATCGCGAGCCGATCACTGGTCCGAGCCGCAACGCCCCGCCCAGGACCGTGGGCCGCCGGATCGAACTCCACTCCACCGCCGCACCGGCCTCAAACACCCGTTCCAGACAAGCCCGCACTTCCGGCCCGCTGAGCCGCAGAATCCCCCTCGCCGCCCCTCCGGGCGGCGAGGCAATGGCACCGATCGTGTCGTCGAGCGAGTGCATCTTAGGTAGCCCAGGCTTCCAGCCTGATTTCAGCGTAGCCCACGGTTCCAGCCTGGCCAAAACGCGACAGGCTGGAAGCCTGGGCTACGTACGGCTCGGCACGCTGGAAGCGGGCCCTACGGGCCTTTCTTCTCGAACAGGAGCCACACGCCCTGGCCGACCCTGGGGTCTTCGGCGGAGATCGCGCCCTTGCCCATCACGGTGAAGGCCGGGAGCTTGGCCTCCTTGGCCCATTTTTCCATTTGCTCGGGCCGGCGGAGTTCCACGAAGCGTTTCCACTTCTCAGCCTTCTCGCCGTGCAGCCGTTCAACGCGGCCTTGGATGAGCTTCTCGACCGACTCCTTGGGATAGCCGCTCCCGGCCCCGCCGCCGAGGTAAGCCTTTGCGCCGGGACGCAGGACCCGATAGACCTCGCGGAGCCCTTGGGCCGGATCGTCCCAGAAGAAGATCGAGCCGCGGCTGACGAGCAGGTCGACCGAGTTGTCGGGGAAGGGCAACTGCTCGGCCTTGCCGACGACGGCGAAGAGCCGGTCCGCCAGTCCCTTTTCGCGGGCGAGCTTCAGGCCTTCGGCCAAGGCCTCGCGGTTGGGATCGACCATCACGATAGGATTCCCGGCGGCCTCGATCAAGGCCAGCGCCACCGGCCCTCTGCCGGCGCCGAGGTCCACCCAAAAACCTTTGGCGGGCTTGCAGTACTTCAGCGCGTCCTGGACGACATAGGGATACCGGCTGGGGAGCGATTGCTCGCCCTTCAGGTCGCCGGGAGGCGCTGCGGCCCGGGCAGAAAGGGCAGCCAGGCACAGGAGAATCACAACGGCTCTTGCAGGGTGCGCCATGCTCTGGAATCTCCACGCTCTAGTGTAGTAGTAGGGTGCTCTGTGAGCACCACGGCACGCCCCATTGTGGTGCTCACAGAGCACCCTACAAAGATCCACAGCCGCTCAGAACTGTTCGCCGATCGGCCGGCCGTCGTTGATGACCCCGAGCAACTGGTAGGTCCCGACCAGTCCCTGGGCGGCGGCGGTGACGAACTGGGCGGGATCGCCGGTGTTGTTGATTGCGAGCCCTGCGTTGTCGGAGCGGATGGTCTCGGAAATGAACCGGGCAGAGCCGTCGACGAAGCAGAAGACCGCGCCCCCCGGATGCTGGCTGCTGAAGGCGTCCTGGCTGGCGGTGTTCAGCTTTGTCGCGACGGCTGAACTGACGGTGTTCATCGCCCCGCCCCCGCCCGGGCCGCACCAGGAAGGCCACTTGGCATCGTCGTTCAGGTCGGCGCCGAAGCAGGTCCGTTCGCCGATCGCAAACGTATTGCTCGTCCCGTCGGTCACATCCTGGATTCTCGTGGCGCTCTCGCCGTAGAACAAACCGTTGTTCCGTTTCTGCAAATGAGTTTGATTGCTGAAGCTGTAGAAGCCACGGCAGCAGGTGTAGTTGGCCGAAGCAACCTTCGGGTTGGGGGCGCCGAGGTGGGTCCGGAGCCGCCCGAGGAGAGACGAGGGGCAGCGGAACACAGACAGGTCGGTCTGGAGCATGAGCACCAGCGTGGGATCGTTGACGACTTCCTCAAGCGTGTGCTTCGTCGCGCTCAGCGTATCGCGCAGCGGGCTCTGCTCGATGAACGGCATGAGGAACACCCCCCACGCCCAGCCGCCGAGCAGGGTGCCGGAGTTGCTCTTGAGCATGAATCCCGGCGGGAAGCAGCCCAAGGCGGAATGATAGTTCTGCGCCGCCAGCCCGAGCTGCCTGAGGTTGTTCGTACACTGCATGCGCCGAGCCGCTTCCCGGGCCGCCTGCACCGCCGGCAAGAGCAGCGCAATGAGGATCCCGATAATGGCAATCACCACCAAGAGCTCGACCAAGGTAAACGCCCGTCTTGTCGATCGCATCACGATCCCACCTGATCCAAAGGAACCTCGGCCTCCTGTCCTGCTTGTGGCCGCGGCCCCGTCGCCGCACGGCCTCCCCAACCAGGATATTGACAGTCCCGCCGGGCGTTGTCAAGCGCGCGGGGAGTGAGCAGGAGGAATCTCCATCTTCCCGGCCGGGGTTGCTTCTTGTGGCACAGCCGCCCCCGGCTGTGCTAGAGGCCTGCACCTGCCACATGCTCGCCATTTGGCAATGCGCCTGCGACCGGCACAGCGGAGAGGGCTGTGCAAAAGGTCCGCACAGCCGGGGGCGGCTGTGCCACAAGAGGCGACGGCGAGGACTTCTGCCTGCCGTTTCATGAAGACTTCGGACCGCTGAAGAGTCCTCGCTGCCAACCGCCCTCACCCCCTGCCCCTCTCCCGCTTGCGGGAGAGGGGAGTTCTTGCTGGCCCACCCTAATTGCGCCGGCCGCGGGCCTTGCGCTTCGGCAGCGTCGTGCCCTCGCGTCCTGCGGAAGGGCGAGGCGGCGGAGCAGGGTCGGACGAGCCGCCCGGCTTGGCGGCCGCGGTCTTGGGCAGGAACTGCCTTTCGGCAATGCTCCACAGGCTCGACGCGATGAAGTAGATGCACAGCCCGCTGGCCACCTTGAAGAACAAGATCCCCATGAACACCATCATGAACTGCATTATCTTCTGCTGCATGGCGGCCTGCTCGTCGGCCGGCGGCGGCATGAACTTCTTCTGCTGCCAGAGGAACAGCACGATGGTGAAGATCGGCAGAAGATTGAAGTACGGTCCCAGGCCGAACATCCCCACGCCCCGGCTCACGAACGCGGGCATGAACCCGCTCCAGTCGAAGAGCATGTCGGGCGCGGCGAGGTTCGAACACCAGCGGATGCTCTCCGCGATCAGCGGCGCCTGGCGCAACTCCACGTCGACCATCAGGGCCCGGTACAACCCGATGAAGATCGGCAATTGCAGGAACAGGACCAGGCAGCCGCCCATCGGGTTGTAGTTGTGCTTGCGGAAGAGCTCCTGCTGCGCCTTGCCCCGGGCCTCCAGGTTGTTCTTGTACTTCTCCTGGATCTTCTTGATCTCCGGCTGGAGTTCCTGCATCTTCTGGGCGCCTAGGGCCTGCTTCTTGCTCAGCGGGAACATGCAGCCCCGCACGAGCACGGTCAGCAGGAGGATCGCCAACCCGTAGTTGGGGATCACCGCGTAGAACGTGTGCAGGATGCCCAGCAGGAGCTTGGCCACCGGCCCGAACCAGCCGTAGGTAATGACGTCGCCCAGGTCGTACTCGGCGAGCAGTTCGGGACGCTTGGGACCGGCGAAGACCAGGGACTTCTCCTGCATCGCCGCGCCGGGCTTCAACTCCCGAACCGTGCTGGTGACGCGGAACGAAGTGTTCGTCAGTTGTGGAAGGTCCGTCGCCACCGCCCCGTAGTGGAGCGGTTGCCACTGGGAGAACCAGACCTCCGCCGGGTCCGGCCGCTGGGGGATCATGAGGACGTCGAAATACTGTGCATCCACTCCAACGTAGCTGATGGGTTGCGCGCGCTGGAGTGGCTCCGACTTGCCCTGCCCGATCGTGACCGCCGAGATCGCGTGCGTGTCGCCCTGGAATGAGACGATCACGTCGCGCAGGCCCGCCGCGCCCCAGTCCCGCCCGACCTTGCTGGCATACCACCAGCCTTCGGTCGGAAGGCTGTTCGGGCCGTCGACATAGTAGACGAGCTTCCGATCCGCCTTCCCGGTGTTGCGGAACTCAATGTCGAAGGCGAGGTGGTAGGCGCGCGCGTCGGGGTTCTTGGCCTCCTCGGGCGTGACCTTGGCCAGGCGGAAGGTCTTGAAAACCTCCAGGTCCCATTGCGGCAATGCCCGACGGAACGTCACGTGGGACTCGTCGTCCGAGACGACCTCCCAATTGACGTTGCGGAGCCGGGCCCCGTCCAATTCCCAGTCAACGTCCGCGGCAAGCCGCTTGACGTCGGTCCCCTCAGCGGGAGTCTCCGGTTTCGCCGCGGTTTCGTCGATCTGCGCCAGCCCGACCAGGAACGACGGAGGCGCCGGGTCCTCCGGCCGGATCACTTCCAGGGGCCGCCGCGAGAGCGTCGCCTGCAACGCCATCTCTTGCCCGTTCCGGGCGATTTTCAGACGCACGGTTTGCCGGGGCTTCGTCTTTTGCATCGCGTCGGAGAGCGAGACCGATCCGGTGACCGGTTCGTCGCCGACGGCCTTGATCAGGTCGCCGGGAAGCAGACCCGCCTCTTCCGCCGGCGTGCCCCGGCCCACCACCTGCACCGGGCAACCGCTTCCGCGCACTCCCTCGTCGACCACGACGCTGCCCAAGTAGCCGCTGCGGTCGTCCAACTCGCGGTAGCGCGGGCTGCTCAACTCGATCCGCCGCACGCCCGCCCCGCGGTTCGTCAGATCGACCCGCATGCGATAGGGGCTCTCGGGATCGACGGACCCGAGCGTGACCCAACGGTCGGGGACCTTCGGCTCCGCGGCCGTGGCCTTGGGGGCTTCGGCAGCGGGTTTGGCCGCGTCAGGTTTGCCCGGGTCCTTCTTGGCGTCGGGCTTGGCAGCCTCTTTCTTGGCGTCTGCTTGGCCGTCGTCCTTCTTCTTGACGCCTGCCGCGTCCGGACCGACGGCCGGCCCGGCCCCGTCGGCCCCCTTGGCATCCGCCTTGGCGACCTTGGGCGCGTCGGCGGGAGGGGCCTTGGGCGGCGCAAAGACTGAGATCAGATACGCATTCAGGGCCAGAACGCCTATCGAAAGGACGATGAAGACGGCATAGCGCCCCCACATCCCCTGCATCGGATTCTCTTGCATGGGCGGGTCTCAATAAACACTCACCGACCGTCCCGAAGCCGATCGCCGAGAAAATTGTCCAATTCGGGCACCGCGTAGATCTTGGCGATCGTCTGCTCAAACGGGTACTCCACCCTGCGATACTGGATCACGGGCTGAGGGGCATTCAGGGCAAGGGTACCGCTGCTGGATTGCCGGATCTCGCCTCGGGCCGCCAGGGCCGCCTCGACGCCGTCGTCGAGAATCACGTAGCAGGCCCGGGGATCGCCGTCGCGAGGCTGACCCACCGAGCCGACGTTGACCATCGTCTTCTGATCGGTGAGGCGATACTCGTAGCCGATCTCCTCGGGACTAAAGAACCGCAAGTCTTCGGTGAAGACCCCGGGGACGTGTGTGTGCCCCTGGAAGGCGTGCTGCTCGATGAGGGCGAAGATCTTCTCCATCTTCCGCCGGTTGTAGATGTCCTCGGGGAAAACGTACTCGTTCAGAGGATTTCGCGCGGAGCCGTGCACGAAGAGAAACGGCCCCTCCTGGTAGTTCCGCGGCAGTTCGCCGAGAAAATCCCAGCGCCGCGAGGCCACGGAAGAGCTTCCGCTGGAGTCTTCCAGTTGAGCGCGGGTCCAGAAGATCGCCCGCTCCGCGCCGGTGTTGAACCCTTCAGGATCGAACAGCGCCCCCTGATCGTGATTCCCCAGGAGGCACACCCGGCACTTCATCACCAGGTCGATGCACTCGCGTGGATTCGGCCCGTAGCCGACGACATCCCCGAGGCAGACCACCTCAGTGACCCCCTGCGCTTGAATGTCGGCGAGAACCGCGCTGAGCGCTTCGAGGTTGCTGTGGATATCGCTGATGATCGCGCGTTTCACGTTGCCAAACACACCTTGCGTCAAAGCGCCACCCGACCCCCCAAAGGAAGTCAGGAATATGCCCCAAATGCTGGCCTCCACCTCCGCCCAGTGTATTGTCCCCATCGGGCGCGGTCAAGGCGAGGGGGGCGAGCTTGCTTGAGAATGTCGATTGGAATAGGGTGGAGGCTTGGCGGATCGCAAGGGCGGCGGAGGGCCGCCCACCCGTTGCCTCGAAACCCCCGCCCGGCGTGACCTCCTCGACACGAGACTCTCATGCGACTTCTGGCCATCGAGACGAGCGAACTGGTCGGCAGCGTCGCCGCGCTCGACGGCGGCAACGTGTTGGCAGAACATGACTTACCTCGTGACCAGGGGAGCGCCCAATCGCTCGCCCCGGCACTGAAGGGTCTTCTCCACGAGGTGGGGTGGCGCCCGGACCAGCTTGAACTTGTCGCGGTAACCATCGGGCCCGGGTCGTTCACGGGACTGAGAGTCGGGGTTACGACCGCCAAAGTCCTGGCCTACAGCGCGAGGGCCGAGGTACTCGGGATCGACACTCTGGAGGCCGTTGCCGCCGGGTGTCCCCCCGAGATCGACTATCTGGCCGTCGCCATGGACGCCCAGCGCGGGCAAGTCGTGGCGGGCACGTTCCGCAGGGATCCGGAAGGATGGTTGGCAGCCTCGGGACCATGGCAACTCGCCGACCTGGAACCGTGGCTGGCCGCCCTGCCTCCTGGGATCGCTTTGGCCGGACCCGTGCTCTCGCGCGCGTGCCAAGCGTTGCCAGACGGCGTCCGCCTGCTGGGTCCCGAGCACTGGTCCCCCAAGGCCTCGTCGGTCGGCCGCGTGGCCGCCCGACGCTACGCGGCCGGCGAGCGGAACGACCTCTGGACCCTCGTGCCCCGCTACTATCGCCGCAGCGCGGCCGAGGAACGGTGGGAGAAGAAGTACGGACACGTGCCTGACACGGTGTAACGAACCCCGCGTGGCGAACGTAGTGATATCGGATCGGCGGAGTTGCGGTCGGGTCCTTCTGGCGCAGCCGCACCGCCGCGGTTGCGCAGGAACGCAGCCCGGTCCCCCCGAGTAGCGGGGGATGGTGGGGCGTCGTAAGCGAAGGTCTGGACGATCGCCCCCACCATCCCCCTTCTTGTTGTGGGGTCTGCTAGTCGGATTATTCATCGCCAAACACCAGCCCGAAGCGCAAGCGAGGGAGAGGCAAGGAGTTGCCCTCGCTTGCGCTTCGGGCTGGTGTGACGCAGACTTCGGTTCAGCCTTCTCACAGTTCTAAGTGTTTTTACGTCAAGGATTTGACAAGCGGGCTTCGGTGCGGGATGATGGCCCGAGCCTCTGGGGCGGGGCCCCCGCCGGACTACGGAACTCCTGCGGGAACTTCCCCACGACTCCCTGCGTCCTATGTGTGGCCGTGGAACGACCGTGAACGACGACAGCCAATGGATCGCCGAGGCCCTGGCCGGGAAGTCCGCGGCGTTCGGGCAACTGGTCCGGAAGTATCAGGACCGGTTGTACAATACCGTCGTCCACGTGGTCGGGTGCGAGGAAGACGCGCGCGACGTGGTCCAGGAGGCCTTCGTGCAGGCCTTCGTGAAGTTGGAGACGTTCCAACACGCCAGCGCCTTCTATACCTGGCTCTACCGCATCGCCTTCAACGTGGCGGTCAGTCACGGCCGGAAAAAGAGGCCCAAGATCTCCCTCGAACAGACCCGGGAGGCGACGGGGCAGGAACCGGTGGACGGCCAAGCGGACCCCAGCCAACAGGCCGAACAAACGGAGCGATGCCGCCAAGTCCGCGAGGCGCTCGCCGCCCTTCCCGAAGAATACCGATCGATCCTGACCCTGCGGGAGATCGACGGCTGCTGCTACGAGACCATTGCCGAAATCCTTGACTTGCCGATCGGGACGGTCCGAAGCCGGCTGCATCGCGCACGCCTGGAGTTGCGCGACCAGCTCAAGGAAGTCCTGATCGACGATTAGAGCCATGCGGAACGTGCCGGAAAACGAACTGTTCAGCGCTTACCTCGACGGCGAGTTGACCGCCGCCGAACAGGCGGAGATGGAGCGCCTGCTCGCTACGAGTCCGGCCGCCCGGCAACTCCTCGAAGAACTCCGTACGCTGAGTTCCACCCTCCAATCGTTGCCGGCCCTCAAGCTCGACGAGGATCTCAGCCAGCAGGTGCTCCGCGTGGCGGAGCAGCGGATGCTTTCCGGGCAGACGGAGCCCGGGCCGGTCCTGCCGGACCTCATGCCTTCGACGGGGCGTTGGCAGTCCCTGGCACGCCGGCTGAGCCGTCCGAGAGTCTGGATCTGGCCGGCCCTGGCGGCGTCGGCGGCGTTGTTGCTGGCCGTGCTCTTTCCGGGACCACGTGCGGGGATCCCTCCCCTTCCGGCGAAACCCGATCTGGCCTTGGCCCCGGCGTTGCCGCATTCGGGCCCGACTGAGGAGCCGTCGATCGGCCCCGCGGCACCAGCGGCGGTCAAGTCGGTTTCCGAGAAGCGTGAGATGGATGCGTTCGGTCGCGATGGCCGCTCCTTGGCCGAGAAGCCTGCTTTCATGCCGCAGCGCCGAGCCATGGTGAGGAAGGACGCATTGGCCGACAGCTCGCAGCCCCCTGCGGCTCCAGTGGATACCCTGTCGGCGCCGGCTCCACCGGCCGCTGCTCCGATGCCGATGGCAGGCCAGGCTGCCGCCGTGGCGGCGGGGGGCGTGGCCAAGTCGACCGAAGCCAACAGGCCCTCCGAAGTCGGCGCGCGGCCCATGAAGGGCGCCAAGGCGGGGCCGGAATCGGGCTGGCGCTTCGCCAAGGAGCGATTGAAGGAAGGACGGGGGGACGTTGCCGAGAAGTCGGCCGACGAAGTCCTGTTCGTCCGCTGCGACGTCACCGCCGAGTCGCTGGCCAATGGGGCCTTTCGGCAGGTACTCACGAGGCGGCAGATCCAGCCCGTCGAAGCGCCGGCCGACGAGCGCGAGGCGTTCGAGCGCGTGGCGGGAGACGTCTCTATCGTCGAGAAGAAATCGAAGGCCGGCCCGGAGGCCAGCCAGACGGAGCTGTTGGCCAAGCCGAGCGGATCGCTCGGCAGGATCGTCTACCTCTACGCCAGGGCCACGCCCGCGCAAGTCGAGGGCGTGCTGGCCGACTTGAACGCCCAGCCCTCGGTCGTCGCCTCGCAGCCCCGGGTTTCGGTGATGGCCCGGTCGGCGGGTTACGGCGCCTTGGGCCTGTCGCTCTCCGGCAAGGCCGGGGCTGGGATGGACAAGGCCGATCGAAACACATCGCCCTGCGAGGAGATGCAGAACGTCCAGAACCTCCGGAACCTTCAGAACCAGCCCAGCCTTGCCGAGTCGGCCGCGGGCGAGGTCCCCGGCAACCTGATGCAGAACGCGCAGAGCCGTAGCCGGGCGGGAGGCGCGATCGGCGGCAACGAGGCCCCCGATCAGTCCCAGGTCAGCCGGTCGCGGGCCGCTTCCGGCATGCGCCAACAGAGAGAGGGAGAGAGGGAGACGCGGAGACGCGGAGACGCGGAGACGCGGAGAGAGGGAGACGCGGAGACGAAGGACCGGCAACTGGGGCAGAAGGCGGCCGGGGGGGAGATGGCAGGCGTAGGGGGCGGCATGGCAGAGCGGGAAGAAGCCCAGGCGAAGCAGCAGGTCGTGTTCGTGCTCCGGGTGCTCGACGCGGAGCCGATTGCCGCCGAAGAGAACGTGCGGGCGAAGTCCGGTCAAGCCAAGGCGGCCGCCGTGGATGCGGCGCGGGTCGCACCGGTTGAGGCCAAGGCCTCCGAGCCCGCCAAACCCGCGGCAGCTTCAGCGCCGCCCGCCAAGCAATGAGACGGCTTCGCCGAAACTGCCTTGTGTAATCCCGGGAGGGCGAGGCTCCTCTGGACGTCGCCTTTGCCTCTCCGTTTCATCGACAGGTTTTCCGCATCGTGCCGCGCGTTGTGGCGGAATGATCTGGCAGGCCAGTCGGGGCGTTTCTCTCGGGTTTTCCCGTCGTTGCGGCGAGTCTCCGTCGCGGCCCGTGCAAGTTCGCTTCATGGATCGCACCGTGCCGGTACAATGAGGGTCCGAGATGGGAAACGGGAATCGAACCAGGAGATCCGGCTGCCATGGACGAATCGTTGCACGAGGCAATGGGGGAAGGTTCTGTCGAGGGTGCCGAGGATGCCGGCAGCGTCGATCCGGCGGTGGTGGAGAACGCGTCGGTCGAGTACCTCGGCCGGTGGAACCGGCTGGTGAGCACGACCAACTGGGAGAAGGGCCGGATCCTCTGCGAGTGGCGGCAGGAGCTTCTGGGCGCCGGGGCGCCGCTGGAGGCGGCGACCGACGAGGCGTGGAGCCGGCGCGTCGGGAACGTCAGCCCGCAGCACGTCGGCCGGTTGCGGCGGGTGTATCAACGGTTCGGCGAGGTCCACACGCAGTTTGCCGGCTTGTACTGGAGTCATTTCCAGGCCGCGCTGGATTGGCACGACGCCGAGATGTGGCTCGAAGGGGCCGTCCAGAGCGGGTGGTCGGTGGCCGCCATGCGCACGCAGCGTTGGCAAGCCATCGGCTCCCCCGCCGACCAGCGTCCGCGCGAGGAGGACATCGTCGCCGCCGAGGTCGATGAAGACGCCGAGGTGGCCGAGGGTCCGGCGTCCGACCCCTTCGGACCGTCCCTTCGAGAAGTCCACGACCCCGGGGCGGAGCAGGATTCCGCCCCGAATCGGGTGGAACAGGAGGAGCGCGACGCGGCCGACGAGGAGGCCCCCTGGTCCGAGGCCCCCGTGGCAGCAGAGCCGATCCGCCCCTTTGAGGGCATCCCGCACCTTCCCGGCGATTTGGCGGACGCCTTCGAGGGCTTCAAGCTGGCGATCCTGAATCACAAGCTGGCCGGGTGGCGGGACACGTCGGTCGACGACATTCTGACCGTGCTCGACGCCCTGAAGCAACTCGCCCTCGCCCCGGCGTAACGGCGCCGGCTGTTGAGTCGTCAGAACGGGAACCGCCGTCATTCTGGGGGCTGGCCAGTAGCCGCGACGCGGCATGGCGGTATAATGTCGCGGTTCGCCCGCTCGTCGCAGACCGCCCACTACCGCTGGGTAGAACAGGCGGCGGCCCGTCGCCGCGTTCCCGCAGGAGGATTCGACTGATGAAACGTCCGTTTTGGGCCCCTCTGTTCTCGGGCGCCGTGTTCGGCATGCTCGGCCTGACGCTTTCCGGTTGCCAGGAGAGCGTTCCCACGGCGATGGAAGTGCCGCCGACGATCGTGACGGTGAGCAAGCCGATCCCGCGCGAGGTTACCGACTTCTACGAGTTCACCGGCCAGACCGCTGCCGTGGAGGAGGTCGAGATCCGGGCGCGGGTCACGGGCTACTTGCAGAAGATCGGCTTCGTCGACGGGGCGGTCGTGAAGAAGGGCGACCTCTTGTTCGAGATCGACCCACGGCCCTTCCAGGCGGCCCTGGACCGCGAGTTGTCCCTCGTGACCCTGCGGGAAGCGACGCTCAAGTTCCGCGAGGCGGAGCTGGCCAGGAACCGCGAACTGATCGAGAAGGCGGCGATCGCCAAGACCGAGTTCGACCAGTCGGTCGCGGCGGAGGCGGAGGCGCGGGCCGCACTCGGCGCGGCCAAGGCGGCCGCCGAGGCCGACCGGCTGAACCTGGAGTTCACGCGAATCGCTTCCCCGATCGACGGCCGGATCAGCCGCACCAACATCACGTCCGGCAACCTGGTCTCCGCCGACTCAACCATTTTGACGAGCGTCGTCTCCGAGCGGCCCATTTACGTCTATTTCAACATCGACGAACGGACGATCCTGGAGACCCAGCAGGCGTCGCGCCGGTCGTCGGACGACGCCCGGGCGGAGCACGTGAAGGAGTGGAAGGTCCCCGTCTTCATCGGGCTGGCCAACGAGACGGGCTACCCACACCAAGGCCTGCTCGACTTCGCCGACAACAAAGTCGACCCGGGGACCGGCACGATCCGCGTGCGCGCGGTCTTCGAGAACGCCGACCGTTCGTTGGGGCCGGGGCTGTTCGTCCGTGTCCGGATTCCCTCCGGCAAGCCGTACAAGGCGATCCTGGTTACGGAGCGGGCCCTGGGGAGCGACCAGGGACAGAAGTTCCTCTACGTGGTCGACGAGAAGAACGAGGTCGTCTACCGGCGGGTCACGCCGGGCTCGCTTCATGACGGGTTGCGGGTGATCCGCGAGGGCGTGGGCGCCGAGGACCGCGTGATCGTCAACGGCGTGCAGCGCGTGCGGCCCGGCGTCAAGGTCGACCCGAGGCCGGGAGAGATGGTCGAATCCACGCCGCCGGCCGCCGGGGCGGCGAAGAAGGCCAAGGGGAAGGAAGAGGGCAAACCTACGGAAGACCGGAAGAATGAGAAATGAGAAATGAGAAATGAGAAATGGAAGATCGACCATCCGAGATGCCCGGAGTTCGCTTTTCTCTAGCCCAGGCGTTCACGCCTGGGCCCCAGTGCCAAGAAGGTCGGGCACCAGCCCCTTCAGGGGCTTTCGTCAAGAGAAGCCCCTGAACGGGCTGGGAACCGGTGTGGCGGTGCCAAGGACCCAGGCGTAAACGCCTGGGCTAGAGAAACCTGAGGAGGCCGTCCGTGTCAGGAATCGCCAAGTTCTTTATCGACCATCCGGTTGGAGCGATGGTCCTTTCGATCGTGATCACGGTCGCGGGGACGGTCGCCGTCCTGACGCTGCC
>Ga0067045_1029231_pt1 | contig 22730 bp, 17 predicted proteins | sample TerdegcTABiofilm_FD_59184 | JGI IMG/M metagenome (GOLD analysis project Ga0067045, IMG submission 59184) | Combined Assembly of (Gp0054472, Gp0054536) Wastewater bioreactor microbial communities from Singapore -Terephthalate degrading...
TTATAAAAGAATTAATACCATTGCTTACTAAAGAAAGGGATTGTGGATGCAAGGAAGCAATAAAATATGCAGTTATAACTGATCCCAAAAAGCAAAGCAGTAAACAAAAGAAAAAACTAAAATCAATATTGCCTAACTACTTTTCTTAAACAGTATGATGATGTGTGCTGTCATGGTGAGTGGCTGCGTTATCATGAGCCATGGCAGCATGCAATTCGTGTGCTATTTGCAAAAGTGTTTCCTGATTATTCAATTCAGGGTTGTCAAGAACCCGTTCCAGTAACTCATTAAGGATTTTGCCAATCACAGGCCCGGGTTTCAAATTAAGATGTTCCATCAATATATATCCATCTATATCCAGATCCTTAACAGTAAATGCATTATCTTTTTCAATAACCTTTTGGATGTGCCTTTTAAGCTTTTTTATAGGTTCTGGCAATCCATCTCTCATACCATTGCCACATCTATCAGCAAGGCGCAATATAAATAGATCATCAAGATTATCTAATCCAACTTTTCGTATAAATCGGCGCACTGCTCCATCTGTCCAGTCGTTGGTATAATGAAACATATGGTTTACAATAAGATTGGTTACATACTCTATTTCATCATTGGAAAATTTAAGCCTGCGCATGATCTTGCGTGCAATTTTGGAACTTATCACCTCGTGATTGTAAAAAGTATAATCACCATCACTCCCTTCACGCCGTGTAGGTATTTTTCCAATATCATGCAACAATGCTGCAAGTCGGACTAATGGTTTTTCCTTAGGTGCAGCATCACATGAATAGATGCTGTGATAATAAATATCGTACATGTGGTATTTATTCTGTTCCATACCAAAACCTTGCGACAGCTCAGGCATGCAGAGATCAAGCAACCCTGTAACTCGGAAATATTCAAAACCTTCAGATGGTTTATCGGCTTCAAGCATTTTCTTTATTTCATCGCGTACCCGCTCTACAGATATCTTTTTTGCTATATCCAGTACTTGTGGAATAGCTTCCAGTGTTTCCTTATAAATGCTGAAATGAAGCTTTGCAGCTAACCTGCATGCCCTGAATGGGCGCAACCCATCCTCACTGAATCGCTGAAGGGGATCGCCTATGGTGCGGATAATCTTTTTTTCAATATCACGCATGCCTCCTACATAATCAATGACCTGGCTGGTGTTAACATCATAGGCAAGGCCATTTATGGTAAAATCACGGCGTTCAACATCCTCCTTAAGAGTTTGTGAAAAAACAACTGTATCAGGATGTCTGCCATCAGTGTATTTGCCATCAGCCCTGTATGTAGTTATCTCATACTGAGCATAATGCATGAGAACTGTCACCGTTCCATGCTTTATCCCTGTTGGTACAACTTTTTTAAAAAGCTTCATTACTTCTTCTGGATATGCATTAGTTGCAAAATCATAATCATACACGGGTATTCCTAAAATAAGGTCACGCACGGAACCACCAATTAAATAACATTCATACCCATTGCTGGTTAATGTTGTATATATAGCCTTAATTTCTTTTGCTACTCGTGGAGGAATTTCTAATGTTACGGTATACGTCTTCATAAAATGTGTTGCTTAACTCCCGTATCCTGTAATTGCCGCCATGTTTTTAACAATAGGGCCATTGCATATTCAGCATGTGACCACATGAGCGGGATTGCAAAAGTAAGATAGCGCAAAGATCCCGTTTCAATTTTTCTTTTTATCTGATCATAAGAATTTTTCATATGATTAAGTTCCTCAACAATTAAATCATAGGTGATTCCGTCAACCATAATATCAGGTGCAAATTCTTTATTCACATCACTTCCCGGTAACCACTCTAATGTCATAAATTCATGAAACCTGTCTGGTGTGGTTAAATGTTCACACAAATAGCCATCCGTGCTATAGCTATCTATAATATCCATAATTGTATCACCTTTTTCAATGTTACCTGTAAAATAATAATACTGTGCCAGCATTGCAGTATACTGTACCCATGGTCCATTACCAGCATGTACATGCGTATTGGGATCTTCAATAAATGGCAAGTATCGCTGTAGCATCCCCAGATCAGGGTCCCAAAGAGTATCCTCTACAAATTTCATCGTGTTAATAAAAATCTCATCTGGTATAAAAATATCCGGCACTATCCCGGTACCAAAGAAAAACGGACTCATCAATGTTATATCAGGGCGCAAATCTGCCTCCCCATCAGGTTTCAGCCGCCGTATAAGTCTGTCCCCAATGGTAAATACATTTTTAACAATGGTCCCAAATCCCTCTTTCAGAACAAAAGCTTTTTCAAATTTAGTTTCACAGTTAAATTCCTTTGCCACCTGCTCAATTAAAAGCAGCATACAGTAATATGCATAATTAACCCATATTGAATATCCTTCTTCTATTGCTGATTCATGGATGGATGTTGTGGAATAAAACAAATGTATTTCATTACGATAGTATCGTTTAACCGCAAACATTGCACCTTTATATATTGACTCTATATATGCTTCACTGTCATGAGGAATATGCCCCCTGCTTTTGGCTGCAAGCAGATATCTACACAAAATGGACACACCATGCGCCACATTGTCTTCCTGCTTATAAATACTTTTATCAGCTGCATCAAGCCCATACCGCTGTCCCCAGTACCCATCGTCACGCTGGCAATTGTAAATAAATTTAGCAATGCCGGCAAGAAGTCTAAAAGCAATGTCTTTTGAACGCAAACGGCTCATTGCAATGCGATATAACATTCGAGTTGCACAGGCACTATCGCGTGGATAGACATAAGGGTAACGAGACCCAGGTAGCGTTGCAAGCAGGGCACTTCCTTTTGGCGTTTCAAAAGTACACTGCGCAATAACATCAATATGTTTATTTACAGCCCTATTTAATTCTATAAGCTTTTTTGATATAAATGCTTCATTGCTGTCAAAAAGTTCATGCCCCGTCACCCGCTCAAGTGCAACAGCCTGAATGGTATTATAGACATCAACATGACGTGCTATTATGGAATCAAAATCATTTTTATCAATCTTAAGCAATTCACAATCATCATTCGCTATAACAGTAGCATTCCGTGGCTCACCCAGTACCAGGGCCATTTCACCAAAAAAGTTTCCCTCGGCAAGCAAGGATATGAGTTCTTCATTTTTATTCATTGCCCTGTAGACACTCACATCACCTTTTCGGATTAAAAATAATGCATCACCAACATCACCCTGTTTAAAAATCACATCACCTTTTTTTACATGAACCAATCTGACAACATCCAGTATTTCATTGAAAACCTCTTCGCGCAGATGTGTGAATATTGGTATGGAACGAAGATTATTACGCATTTTTCGCTGCAGAAACGCATTATTGAGTTTTTCATAGGTTGCAGGTGAAGATGCAATAATTTTTGTCAATTCCTGCTTCCCAATTGCAAGTAAGATACATTCAGTAAATGCTATTGCCGTGCTTTCTCGTGGCTCATTGCGGATTACAATGTCCTCACCAAAAAAGTCTTCAGGCCCCAATGCATATAGCTCCAATTTGGTATAATCAGGTGTAATAATAAATACTGAAATTTCACCCCTAAGCACAACATATAACCACTCATTGTATCGCCCGTGTCTGCTTATAATTTCATCTTTTGAATACTGATGTATGAATATACCATCAACTATCTCCTGTAAAACCTGTTCAGGGACATCTTTAAAAAATGTTAAAGACTTTACCACCTCAACAGGCGATACCTTTTGCAGAAGAGGGAATTGCTTCATAGTCCCAATAAGTTCACTGATAGTTAATACTTTCATATAATTACCTTTTTGTGGTTAATGATAATTTTATTTCATAATAGGATATACAAATAACAATTGCAAGTATAATTGAAGTTTCGTTCTACTTAATATCTGATCCGGGATCAGGGCGGGCGCTTACTTCTTTTGAATGTTTTGATTCGTGATTAAACATGGTATCAGGTTTATATGAATCATAGGCAGTCACTGCAAAAAAATACAGAACATTATTCTTTAATATTGGAAAGGTTAAAAAGTTTTTTGTTTCATTGGCACGGTTTTCTTCAATGACATCATTTGTTAGTGTTACTGTAATAAATCCATTTGTATCCGATAGTTCATTGGAAATACGTTTGCCATTAATAGTTCGTATGATGCCATCGTATTGTTTGCTTTTTACTCCATAGTAAATATTATATCCCAGTATGTCATACTCAACGTTTTTCTTCCACTTCAGTGTGATCATATTGTTCCCAACCAAATCGACGGTAACAAAAATCGGTGGTTGTGGAGCTGTATCCAATGCATACTGTAATCCAATATTGTAGATAACCGGAGCACTGTATCCATCAGGCGAAGCTATTAAATGTGCCCGCCATTGGTAAAATTTCCCTCTGAGATATTCATTGCCAACTCTGTGCAGATATATATTTTTTTGCTTATTTGTTATTCTAAACCATTGAGGCGTTTCATCATCTGCTTTGAAAAATGCATCACTGATTCTGAATTCCATCCATATAAACGTTGATGGAGGTAACTTTTCATCCCATTGAAAAAGCGTCACCATGGTTCCATAGTCCGGGAATGTATATACGGGGCTTGTGATGATACCCTCACGGTTTATAGTGTCTCTCTGATTATAGGTTATTGCCTTGAATTGTGTCTTTGCTATTTCAGTTTCTTTTTCTAAATCCTGAACATATCGTTGGGCAATCCTTACTTTATCTAAGAATCCGTAAAAATGTTTGCCCACCACAGCAATCGGTATGTCCTGACATATAAACCGTGGCACCATGACATCAACAAACGGCTCTCCACTTTCTGTACAGAAAATAGTTTCTACAACATCCCCATTGATCATGGTTTCTAATTTTCCCGATATTCTATCAAAACTAACCGCAATATGGTACCAGGTGTTTAATGCAAGTGACGGTGAGCGGTGACAGAAAACATCAACCGGCACATTATCTTTTTTATAAAACATCTTATAAAACCGCACTGCAAGCTTATCATTTACACACAGAATCTCAAAACCCTGTTTGCCACCTGAATAACCAATACGCGAAAGCACTATCGCCTGAGGACTGTATTTCGTAAGCTTCAGTTTTGCCTCCAAGGTGAACGATCCTAAATCAGTGCAGTTAGTTAGCCAATTATTCTTTGCAGTTTGTATTTCAACACGGTGATCTTTATGGAAAAAATATGCACACCCTTCGTTTTCTATATCTTCTTTTGAATATGTGTACTGCGCATAGCGTACTGCATAATGGCCAGTATCATCCTTGACCATTGTGGGAAAATCCTTATCAAAGGTAATCAATAAATCGGTAACAAGTGGATTTACGGAATCTTTATAATTTATTTTTGCGATAGTAAATCCAGATTGATTTCCTTGTAGTTTAATTTTTTTTGCATTAAAAAGGTCCAGGCCTTCAGATGTAAATACAACCTGGTAGGTGCTATCATACGTCAATGCAATGCACAACACTGATAGAAAAACAATACCGATGATAGCATAATAGTTTTTTATATTGAACTTTTTCATTGTATTTTTTCTATCTGTGTAATTTTATCTAACCTGCGCTGATGGCGGCCACCTTCAAACATCCCTTCCAAAAATGCTGCTGTTATGTGAATAGCTAAATCCATTCCAACAACCCGTGCACCCAGCACCAGAACATTTGCATCATTGTGCCTTCGTGCCATGGTAGCCATAAACTCATTGGTACACAGTGCAGCACGAATACCCTTATGTTTATTAGCAACAATTGATGCACCTATGCCTGTACCGCATATTGCTATGCCACAATCTGCCTCACCTTTTTGTACCAATTCAGCAACTAATTTTACATAATCAGGATAATCGCATGATTGTGTGACATCAGTACCAACATTAATAAAATCATGCTCATTAAAATGCTGTATGATATATTGCTTCAGTTCAACACCTGCATGATCATTGCCAATTGCTATTTTCATATACTATCCACCTGCTAAAATCGTGCATTTCCCGGTGTTCGGGGGAATGGTATAACATCACGTATATTCTGCATACCGGTAATAAACTGAATTGCGCGCTCAAAACCCAGGCCAAACCCAGCATGTGGTGCTGAGCCAAATTTCCGTATATCTAAATACCACCAGTAGTCATCAGGATTTAATCCCATTTCTTTCATACGTGCAATCAACACATCGTATCGGTCCTCACGCTCACTTCCGCCAATAATCTCGCCAACACCCGGTACCAATACATCCATTGCCCTTACAGTGTTATTATCGTCATTAAGCTTCATATAAAAAGCTTTTATTGCTTTTGGATAATGTATAACTATTATTGGTTTTTTGAAATATTTTTCAGTTAACCAGCGTTCATGCTCAGTTTGCAGGTCCATCCCCCAGTGTACGGGAAATTCAAATGATTCTCTGGATTGCTGCAATTTTTCAATGGCTTCGGTATAGGGAACTATCTCAAAAGAACTGTTAACAATTAATTCTAAATTCTGGATGATCCCCGGCTTTATTCGCTCATTAAAAAACTGCATATCTTCCTGGCACTTTTCAAGCACCCACTTAAAAACAAATCGCAAAAATTCTTCTGCCAAGGAACAATCATCTTCAAGCGTTGCAAACGCCATCTCGGGCTCAACCATCCAGAACTCGGAAAGGTGGCGTGTGGTATTGGAATTTTCGGCCCTGAATGTGGGGCCAAATGTATAAATATCCCCTAAGGCCATGGCCAACAGTTCCCCTTCAAGCTGGCCACTGACTGTTAATGCTGCCTTTGCACCAAAAAAATCCTGAGCATAATCAATTGACCCGTTAACCACCGGCAGATTATGCAAATCAAGCGTAGTTACCTGAAACATCTCACCAGCACCCTCACAATCACTGGTAGTTATAATGGGCGTATGGACATACAAAAATCCTTTTTGCTGAAAGAATGTATGAATGGCATACGATACCTGATTGCGGATCCGCATAATGGCACCCATGGTATTAGTTCGTGGACGCAGGTGTGCAATCTCGCGTAAAAATTCAAATGAATGCCGTTTTTTCTGCAAGGGATAGCTTTCAGGATCAGCATCGCCAAACACAGTAATAACAGTGGGCTTTAGTTCCCACTTCTGTCCTTTAGCAGGGGATGGCACCAGATTGCCCTGTATATACACACTTGCACCCGTATGCAACCTTTGGGCTGTATCAAAATAACTATCGCCCACACCCACCACCACCTGCAGGTTTGATAAGCAGGAGCCATCATTAATTTCAATAAAGATATTTTCTTTGGATTCCCGTTTTGTTCGCAGCCATCCGGCTACGGTGCAGTCATTAACAGGGACATTACTTCGTAAACAATCGACAACACGTATTCGCTTCATATTTTTATGCAACGCCCTTCAATACCATCAATTATTTGTTTTACCCAAACATTGTAGTTTAATCCTTCACTACCAATAGACAATTGTTTTTGCATTTATTGTCCTTCCTTGCGTTTTTTGAGTGCCAGAGCTTCTTTCAAACCTTTTTCACGTATCACCTTAATCTTTAAACCAAACTCTGTCATCCGGAAATATCGCTTTCCATATTTTGACAGCAATTTTTTGTCAATCTCAAAACCAAGTCCCGGGCGTGTAAATGGCTGCAACATCGCATTTTTATCCGGAATAATTGGCTCAATGATGCCATCCCTGTATTCAGGTACCCATGAAGGCTCTTCAAGCGGATATTCCAATGGTAGTTTGTTTTTAGTATCAGCAAGAACCATATTCCAGCCAATATAAAATCCAATGCCGTTGGTCCATGTATGTGGTGAAAATTCACGCTTTTTCTCATGACATGTATCAATAACCTTTTTTACCTGTGCAATGCCACCGGCAAACGTTGCATCGGGCTGATATATATGGAAACAGTCCTTTTCAAACATTATCTTAATTTCATCCCATCCGTAGTTGAGTTCTGCACCTGAAATTTTTACTTTTTTAGCAAAACGCTTTAACGCTGCATTCCCATCATAATCACGGGAATCAAGTGGTTCCTCAAGCCACACAATGTTATTGGCCTCACATGCTCTTACAAACTCTTTTGCACGTTTCAAATCCCAGTCTGGAACCCTGTCAATTATTGAAACTGGCCACCCCTGGTTGGCATCCACTCCCAGTTTTACTTTATTGCCAACACCTTTTGATATTATTTCAATATGGCGTATGTCGTCTTTAAGTTCTTTATTTTTTACCCTCAGTTTAAATGTTTTAAATCCACGCTCAGTTAATGTTAAGATTTCATCAACACGTCTTTGCGGATCATGCATTTCACCGGTTGAACAGTATACCTCAATAGGGCGTGCATTGCCACCCAACAGTTCATAGACAGGCTTGCCTTTACTTTTGCCAATAATGTCCCAGAATGCCGGCTCTATCCAGAAATTCCTCCAACCCAAATACCCTGCCTGTTTTAAAAGGCTCTGAACACGGTCAATATCATTTGGATCAGTTCCCATGATATACCCGGCTAAAAGATCCCCCAACCCTTCGCGCTCTTTACCCATTGCCGAGCCGGCTGAATACCCTTCTATGCCATCATCAGTTATAAGCTTTATCAATGTAAATCGGTTATGTGTCTGTGGATACCCGGGTATCCACGTTGGCCAAAATGTATAGCGCAGAGGTATGGAAACATGGTATAATTCAATACAACTAATTTTCATGGCTAACCCCCATTTATATACTATTTTATAATATGTTAACAGATAATTATTTACCGTCAATCACAATTCAATTGCTTCACTATGCTTTACAATAATTGCATAATTATAAACTTTTATGTTGACAGTTCTGGTTTGATATTTGTTTTATAGTTATATTTATTTGTACCGATAGATACTGTTAATAAATCAAATTCTCTTTGTTCTCAGCATAATGAAATTATTATAAATGACCACACCGTGGACATTGAGAAGGTGTAAAAAAATTTTTCAATTGATTATACGGCATTTCTCATCCCAATAATGTATGATGAAAAATGACAAAAATAACGGATATCACACAATTTTTAAAGGAAGACTTATGAGAAATCTTTTCATTACCGTATTATTTTTCTTATCACTTTCACCACTTTATGCCAGCAATAAGGTATATGTACTTGTTTATCATACCTTTATGGGGAAAAAAAATAAATACGACATATCACTACAAGAATTTCAAAAACAACTTCTTGATTTGCGTTCTCATGGATTTTCTTTTATATCATTTGCTGATATAAAATCCGGAAAAGTCAGTGGTGATAAAAATATCCTTATTACCATCGATGATGGCCACCGGACGGTTCTTGATGCATACTATTCAGTATTAAAGCCTTTAGGCATCAAACCACTACTTGGCATTAATACATTTATAATTGGGAAAAAGCCTTACGTTTTAACCTGGGAAGAATTACAGCAATTAACCAGGGAAGGATGTGCAATAGCTTCTCATGGTTACTTTCATTTGTTTATCAATGATGAACTCTATACTAAAAACTATCGCTACTTTAGATTAGAAGTATTTGAATCAAAAAAGATGCTGGAAGAAAAATTAGGCATTACCGTTGATACCTTTGTGTACCCCTTTGGTGTTGTAACAGATATTGGGAAACAGGCCCTGTCACAGGCAGGATATAGGTATGCATTCACCATTAAGTGGGGCTCTGTTTCATTGCCCCTTACACACAACAATCTTGAACTTCCTCGCTACATGTACCAGAATAACTGGAATTCCATTGCCAATGCTATCATTTATAAAAATAAAAAACGTATACCAGCAAAGGACACAGAAAAGATACTGGTTTCTACCACACACCAGTTAAAAGATATTCATCAATAGCTTTTGCTGCCTTTTTCCCTGCTCCCATTGCCTGAATAACTGTTGCAGCACCAGTAACAATATCACCACCGGCAAACACTCCACGTTTGCTGGTTTTCATAGTTTCAGGATCAGCAACGATATTGCCACGTTTAGTTGTATCCAACCCCGGTGTAGTTTTTGGTATTAAGGGATTTGGACCATTGCCAATTGCAATGATTGCCACATCAATATCTATAATAAACTCTGACCCTTTAACAGGTATGGGGCTTCGCCTTCCTGAAGCATCAGGTTCACCCAATTCCATCTGGATACATTCAACCGCTTCAACCCTGCCTTTTTCATCACCTATAAACCGCACCGGATTTGTCAAAAGCTTAAAGATAACCCCTTCTTCTTCGGCGCGCTCCACTTCCTCAATTCGTGCAGGCATCTCTTTTTTGGAACGACGGTAAATAATATATACTTCTTTACTGCCCAGGCGCAGGGCTGTACGTGCTGAGTCCATAGCAACATTGCCTCCACCAACAACAGCAACCCTATCACCCTTAACAATTGGCGTATCATACTCAGGGAAACGATACGCCTTCATCAAATTAGACCGTGTTAAATATTCATTGGCACTGTACACCCCCTGAAGATTTTCGCCTGGTATATCCAAAAATAACGGCAATCCAGCACCTGTTGCAACAAACACCGCATCAAAACCTGATGACAACAAGTCATTGACGGTTTCCGCAGTGCCTACTACTCTACTCAGTTCTATGGTAACACCCATTGCTTTAAGAGCATCAACCTCATACTGCACTATATCTTTTGGCAGCCTGAACTCAGGTATTCCGTATACTAACACCCCACCAGCTTTATGCAATGCCTCAAAAACTGTAACGCTATACCCCATACGGGCTAAATCTCCCGCAGCCGTTAACCCAGCAGGCCCGGAACCAATGATTGCAACTTTTTTTCCTTTTTCTGCTTTTACCTTTTGAAATGGATAATGTTCTTTTTCACGCTCATAGTCTGCAACATATCGTTCTAAGTTACCAATAGCAACCGGCTCTCCTTTTTTGGCTAATACACACAATTTTTCACACTGGTCTTCTTGCGGGCATACCCTCCCACATACAGCTGGAAGCGTATTCGTCTGTTTGATAATGAAAAATGCCTCCAGTGGATTTCCCTCTTTCAACGCTTTGATAAATCCTGGAATATTAATATTCACAGGACACCCATCCACACAGGTAGGACGCTTACACTGCAGGCAACGGGTAGCTTCAAGCACTGCTGTTTTTTCGTCATATCCTAAAGGAACTTCATTAAAGTTATAGACCCGTTTGGTTGGATCCTGTTGAGGCATCTTTTGTCTTGGAATTTTATCTGCCATGGTATTTCTCCAGCTGACATATGTGTTTTTCAAAGCTTTCTTTTTCCTGATCCTTATAGGTGTTAAGCCGTTTCATAAGTTCATCAAAATCCACTAAATGGGCATCAAATTCTGGCCCATCAACACAGGTAAACTGCTTTTTGCCATCAACTGTTACCCTGCACCCGCCACACATGCCGGTGCCATCCACCATAATTGAATTTAGGCTAACCAGCGTTTTTACATTATACGTGCGTGTAAGCTCACTTACCGCTTTCATCATGGGTACAGGACCCACTGCCACTACAATATCAACTTTCCTTGAATCAAGAATCTTTTTCAATTCATCAGTTACAAATCCTTTGATACCATATGACCCATCATCGGTAGTAACAATAATCTGGTCACTTTTTGCTTTCAGCTCCTGTTCCAGTATCAATAAATCTTTATTTCGTGCGCCAATAATGTTTATGCAATAATTACCCGCTTCTTTCATTGCCACAGCAATTGGATACACCGCAGCAATGCCAATGCCACCACCCACACACACCGCTGTCCCGTAATTACGAATGTCGGTGGGATGCCCTAATGGCCCGGCAACATTGTAAAGCTGTTCGCCTTCTTTTTTAAGCGATAGTTTATGAGTAGAAGTCCCAACTATTTGATAATACAGTGTAATGCTGCCCTTTTCTTTATCTGCATCTGCAATAGTAAGAGGTATTCGTTCGCCCACTTCATCAACTATTATTATGACAAATTGTCCCGCTTTACGGTGCTGTGCAATGTAAGGTGCTTCAATTACTACTTTTCCTACATTTTCTGATATTTTAGTGTTCTGGATTATGGCATACATAATAGCTCCATATTTTGTTATTTAATTATTAATTAAAATACTGAAAATCATGGATTTTTCAATACATTTTATTCATTTTTCACAAGCTACTATCGCCTTTTTTTAATTTATAGTATTTGTATACTATTATTGCAAGGAAAAATCATCATTAAATTTTATTTTCCCATTGCTTAAAAATATTCTTTCCAAATACAATGCTGCATGTTACAAATATGTTAAATTTTTAGGAAATTATATTTCATTTATATTAAATATTTTGACTTTTATATCAATCACTCATCAATAGCTACAAGTTCCGTTTCAATCACCATGGTTACACATTTACATTCAAACTTTTTTAATTAGCATAGTCAAACAAAAGCATATATTCTAAAATAATGTAAGGAGTAAAAAAAATGGGAAATTTATCACAACCTAACTCAAATGATGCAACTCGTACTGCTAACCGTTCGAGGAGTGTTGCACCACAATCAGGTATTTGTTCACGCTGTCTTGACGGCTGTACAGGGAATTGTGAAATATTCCAGGCAACCATGCGAGGACGCGAGCTTCTGTACCCGGGTCCATTTGGGGAAATAACAGCAGGAGCTGACAAAGATTATCCTGTTGATTATTCTCACCTCAATATTCAAGGGTATGCTGCAGGAGCAAAGGGTCTTCTTAATCCTGGCCCTGAAACAGCACGTTTCCCCATGGTATCCACTGAAACATATTTTGGCACAAAAAACAGGGTTAAGTTAGAAGTGCCAATGTTTACCGGTGCATTGGGTTCAACCGACATTGCTCGCATTAACTGGGAGCATTTTGCGGTTGGGGCTGCAATCTCAGGCATAGCCATAGTGTGTGGCGAAAATGTTTGCGGGATTGATCCCGGTCTTGAAAGAGACAAAAATGGTAAGGTTACAAAATCCCCTGAAATGATACGCCGTGTAGAGACATTCAAAAAGTATAAAGCAGAAGCTGGTGATATTCTGGTACAGATGAATGTTGAAGATACCAATTTAGGTGTTGCTGAATACATCCTTTCACAGTTGGGAGTAGAAACCGTTGAATTAAAATGGGGACAGGGAGCAAAATGTATAGGCGGTGAAATAAAAGTACGTAGCCTTGAAAGAGCTATTGAACTGAAAAACCGTGGTTATATAGTAACTCCCGACCCAACTATCCCTGCTATACAGGCAGCATTCAAGGATGGGGCAATTAAAGAATTTGAGCGCCACTCACGTTTAGGATTCATAAGCAAAGATGCTTTCCTGCAGGAAGTTGAACGGCTGAGAGCATTGGGTGCAAAGCGCGTGACATTAAAAACAGGTGCTTACTCACAAAAGGAATTAGCAGCTGCATTACGCTGGGCATCTGAAGCAAAGATTGACCTTTTAACAATCGATGGTGCTGGTGGTGGTACTGGTATGAGCCCATGGCGCATGATGGAAGAGTGGGGCGTTCCTACATTCTATCTCCAGTGTATGGCGTATGATATGGCTCAGAAAATGGCTGCAAAAGGCATGTGGGTTCCTGATTTAGCAATGGCTGGTGGTTTTTCAACTGAAGACCACATCTTCAAAGTCTTAGCAATGGGATCCCCATATTTCAAAGCAGTTTGTATGGGACGCGCACTGATGATTCCTGGTATGGTTGGGAAAAATATTGAAAAATGGTTAAAAGAAAATAACCTGCCAAAGAATGTTGCTCAGCATGGTGCAACGAAAGAAGAAATCTTTGTATGCTACGAAGAACTCAAGGCTAAATACGGAAAAGAAGTAGATAATTTCCCACTTGGCGCAATAGGTCTTTACACATTCAGCCAGAAAATAAAAGTTGGATTACAGCAGCTTATGGCTGGTAGCCGTAATTTCAGAATTGATACTATTTCACGAAGCGACCTTATGGCCCTCACCGAAGAAGCAGCAAAAATCTCTGGTATACCGTATGTAATGGATGCCTATAAGGAAGAAGCTGAAAAGATTCTTTTAGAAGGGTGTGATTACATCTAATATTTGTATTAAGCACTAAAAAAAGGCAGGTTGCAAAACCTGCCTTTTTTTTATTTGATGAAAGAACTATGTTCTTACCATACAAAAACGGCAAGAGCATTAATTATTTTTTTACTTTATTCGTACATCTTCTCTATAACATCTTTATAGACCTGGATAATCACCCGTTTCTTTGCTTTCTGCGTTGGAGTAATCATACCGTTTGATTCTGTAAACCGCTGGTTCAGTATGGTGTAGCGTTTGACTTCTTCAAATTTTTCCAGTCTTTTGTTTGCTTCTTTTACATCATTGTCTATCAGTTCCTGCAAACGTTTATTATTAATGAAATCATCGCCAACTTTTGTACATATCTGCATCCCGCCAATATTCTCATATACCAATTTTGATTCATCATATGCAATACCTTCACGTTTGAATAACGCCATAAAGTTTGCAAAGTTTGGCACAATGAGTGCTGTAATAAATGGCTTTTCATCACCTACAAGGAAAATCTGTTCCACCCAGCTGCTGGTTGAAAAGAGATTCTCAATTTTTGCAGGTGCAACGTTTTTGCCAATTGAAGTACATATTATTCCTTTTTTCCTTTCAACAAATTTAATATATCCATCAGGCGTTAACTCTACTACATCACCCGTTTTAAACCAGCCATCTTTTGTAAATGCCTCTTTAGTTTCTTTTGGTTTGTTGAGATAACCTTTAAATATACCAGCACCTGAAAGTTCTAATTCACCATCAGCAGCTACCCGGCATTTACTACCATTGGCTTCTTTGCCCATACAACCTGGCTTGCAAGCAGTAATTGGATTAAGGACTGCTGCATTGAAGCTTTCCGTTGAACCATACCCTTCAACAACAGCCAGACCCAATGCATAATAGAACCGCAGCAAATCAGGCGATATTGCTGCACTTGCTGAAAATGAATGGTGGAATCTGTTTCCAAATAAACCTCGCACCTTGGCAAAAAGTTTATCAGCTATTGAATACTTTATTTTCAAACCCAATGGCAACTTAGATTTCAAATCAAACTCTGGATGCATGTTGTAGCAGCCATTAGCATCTTTGCGATATTCAAGCGCCTGCAAACCTACACCAATTGCCCAGTCAAACAGCTTTTTCTTCAATGTGCTTTCTGCCATTGCCTGCTGCATAGTAATATAAATTTTTTCATACAATCGTGGAACACAGTTAATCCATGTAGGATTATATTTTTGCATATCTTCAATTAAGGTTGCAGGTTTATCAGCATAACATATTAAAGCACCTTTTGTTAAGGCAAGCCATTGACAGGAACCGCGATCAAATACATGCGATAGTGGTAGATAGCATAGTGTCACATCATTCTCATTTACATCAAAGTTATATTTCTGGAAATATGCTACCGTGCCTTCTAACCGTGATGAACCAGTCCAGTGTGTTATGATAGCACCTTTCCCCTGTCCTGTTGTTCCAGAAGTATACAGTATGGTGAACCAATCATCCAATTTTACACTATCTTTCCGTTTAATGTACTTCTTATAATTTGCTGCATTTTTCCGTCACTCTCTACCCATGGCAATAAAATCCTTAATACCATAGACCTTCTTGTTATCACCTGTAAATGATATATCCATTACAATAACAGTTTTAAGGTCTTTCAACTGTTTCCAGATCCGTTTTATCTGATCAAGTTCCTCTTGATTGCCCACAAATATCACTGTGGACTTTGAATCCTTCATAATGTATGTGACTTCAGAATCAGATAATGTAGGATAAATTGTTACACTGACACCACCAGCACAGGCAATTGCAATATCAACCTGAGTCCACATATAGCTCGTTGGTGCCATAATTGCAGCTCTGCCTTTGTAGGGGAACCCTATTTTCATCAATGCACAGGCAATATCCTCTACACGTTCTTTTAACTCTGCATACGTAAACATTCCATTATTGTCATCATACAGCTTACTATTAAATTTTTGTGCAGGCCGTTCAGGAAATCTGCTGCAGGTATCATAAAAATACTGAACCATTGTTTTAAGCTCACCCATAATAACCCCTCTGAATATATTAATTTAAATATAACTATTTATATATCACGGCTGGTAGGTATTTCAAGAAATTAATTACATTTTTTCATTTATGTTATTTACTGCTATGCAATACAATTTCCCTGCATTTTGCAAGTGCTTTTGCAATATGTTCTGGTGATTTGCCACCAGCCTGTGCCAGATCTTTTCTACCGCCACCACCGCCACCAATCTCTTTGGACACAGTTTTAATAATAGCACCGCAATCAATACCTTTATCAATAGCACCTTTAGTTGCTGCAGCAATAATAAATGCCTTATTATCCTTTGATGAAGCTAAACACACTACCACAGTATCCGAAAGCTCCCGTATATAATCAGCCAGTGTACGCAGGTCTTCAGCATCCATGTTCTGCAATGATGCACCCACAAATTTCAGACTGTTGATAAGTTCTGCTTTGCTATATAGCTCTCTTGCAACATCCTTCAAACCAGCGGCTTTAGTCTTTTCTAGTTCCTTTTCAAGATAGGAAACTTTTTCAAGCATTTCAGCAACTTTTTTCTCAATATTTGACTCATTTACTTCCAGCAATCCCATAATCCTTCTTACTATCGAATGCTCATGAATCAGCCGCTCATATACTCCCTTCAGTGTTGCACCTTCAATTCTTCGTACACCTGCACCGGGTGATGACTCACGCATTATTCTGAAAACACCAATTTTGCCTGTATTGTCTACATGCGTCCCACCACACAATTCCTTACTAAAATCGCTGATAGAAACCATCCTGACAATATCAGAATATTTCTCATCAAATACTGCCATTGCACCTTGATTTAATGCTTCCTGCAATGGTATAATTGCAGTATTCACCGGCAATGCAGCCCATACTTTTTCATTAACTATCGCCTCCACCTGTTGAATTTCTTCAGGGGTCATTGCTTTAAAATGGGAAAAATCAAATCTAAAATGCTGGGGATCTACCAGTGAACCTGCCTGCTTTACATGCTGTCCCAAAACCTGACGCAATGCTGCTTGCAACAGATGTGTTGCAGTATGGTTGGCACGTGTAAGATTTCTTCTGACACCATCAATTGATAACCGTACCTTAGCTCCTTCCTGAAAAGATCCCTTTTCCACCTGCCCAATATGTACAATAAGGTCACCAGATTTTTTTGTGTCCACAACCCTGAAAGTTCCGGTATCACTAACTATATAACCAGTATCCCCAACCTGCCCGCCTGACTCACCATAAAATGGCGTGTTTTTGACAATCAGTATTCCTTCCTGCCCTTCACGTAAAAGGGTCTTCAGGTTTTCAAAATCTGACAGCACAATAATTTCCGATTCTGAATCATATTTTTCATACCCTTCAAACTGTGTGCTCTGAACTTTCTTCAATATTTCACCCACAACCCCATCAATCCTGCCTTCGGTACCTTTCCAGCTTTGCCTTCCACGGTTGCGCTGTTCTTCCATTTTATGTTCAAAACCTTCACGGTCAATACCAAGTCCATTTTCGCGGGCTATCTCCTCAGTCATCTCCACCGGGAAACCAAAGGTGTCATAGAGTACAAATACATCATTCCCGCTGATTGTTGATTCGCCTTTTTTTGTTAATGTTTTGATAATCTCTTCCAGCCGGTCCATACCATTTTCAATTGTTTCTAAAAAGCGCTCTTCTTCACCTTTAATAACAGCCTTAACATTTTCTTTTGTGTCCGATAGTTCCGGATATTGTTTCCCCATGGCCGCAACCAGTGGGTCAACAATGGTATACACAAACGGTTCATGAATACCAATCTGGCGGCCATACCGCAGTGCTCGCCGTAAGATACGACGCAATACATAGCCTCTGCCTTCATTTGATGGATAAGCACCATCCGATATTGCGAAGGTAAGTGCACGTGCATGTTCTACGAGTACATTGACTGCTATCTGTGCATCGCCCTGATAGGAAATATTTCGTGTTTTCACAATATAATCAACAAGCCCCTTCAATTCATCGGTTTGATAGATACTGTCAACATTCTGTACCAGTGTTGCAAGGCGCTCAAGTCCCATACCGGTGTCTATGCCGGTACGTGGAAGTGGATGAAGAACACCTTCAGTATCCTGAAAATACTGATTGAATACCAAATTCCAGAATTCTAAAAACCGTTCACAATCACAACCTGGTTTACAATCAGGCTTACCACATCCAAATGAAGGCCCACGGTCTAAATACAGCTCTGAACAGGGGCCACACGCACCTGAATCACCGGCTGGTCCCCAGAAATTGTCTTCCTTACCCAACCGTACTATCTTTTGTTTTGGCAGGCCAATATCTTTGTTCCATATATCAAAAGCTTCATCATCATCTATATATATAGAAACCCATATATCCTCTTTTGGAAAACCAATCACATCAGTTGAATACTCCCACGCCCACTCAATAGCCTCTTTTTTAAAATAATCACCAAATGAAAAATTGCCTAACATCTCAAAAAAGGTACAATGCCGTTTTGTCTTGCCAACATTTTCCAGGTCACTTGTTCGCAGGCATTTCTGTATTGATGCTGCACGGGTATACTCTAATTCAACAGTACCGGCAAACATAGGTTTAAATTGCACCATACCCGCAGTGGTAAACAGCAGCGTTGGGTCATCCTTTGGTATTAGTGAACTTGAAGGGACAATTCTGTGATCCCGCTCTTTAAAAAATGTAATAAATGACGTCCGCAAATCATGTACCTTCATCATACTGTGCATCCCTTGTAGATAAAAATAAAATCTTTCAAATGTTCAAAACAATGTAAAAAAACGATGTTACAATTTCAATATATTAATATTCCTTTCCAAATTTTTTCATGACCTTTTTTATGATGTCCCAGTTAAAACCCCTTTGATATAAAAAAGAAACCACCTTTTCCTCAGGATGTTCTTTATCTTTAACTTTATTGTATTTTTTTAATGCCAATTGATATACCTGCTCAATATCGGGCTCTTTATCCTCTGTTTTTCTGATAGCTCTTTTAATGATTCCCTTATCAACTCCTTTTTCAAAAAGTTTTTTCTCTAACATTTTGTTGCCAATAATTTTATGTTCTCTGACTGATTGAATATAGCGCACAGCATAGTCATAATCATTAATGAGACCTTTTTCAGTAAAATACTGCAATACCTTGCTGATGGTAGTTTTATCAAACCCTTTTCGTATCAGGTATTTCTTTATATCATGCTCCGTTCGGCTACGGATACTGATATAATATAATGCTTTTTCCTTACACTCAAACAGCATGGATTCTTCTTTTAAGTGATTATATGCATCAATATCAATAGCTGCCCCTCTATGCAGCAACCCCGATGGAACAGAGGCATTGTCCACCCGCATGTATTCACCGGTATCCAGTGTTATCCGTATATAGCGCTCAGTATATTCAATATCCTGTATTATCATTGCATTCCACACATACTAAAGGCGTCCATGCGCTCATAACAAAAAGGATGCCATTGGGCATCCTTTTTGTAAAGTATATAATGCAGTACAATTTTTATCGTTTGGAAAACTGGAATCTTTTCCGAGCCTTTTTCTGGCCATATTTTTTTCGCTCAACCTCACGCGAATCCCTGGTAAGAAATCCTGCCTGCCGCATAGATTTTTTATACTTCTCATCCAATGCTGCCAAGCATCGTGCAATGCCTAATTTAACAGCGCCCGCCTGCCCTGTCCATCCGCCGCCATCAACAGTGGCAAAAACATCAAAGGAATTTAGTACACCCACTTCTTCAAGGGGTTGACGCACAACAAGCTCCAGTGTTTGCCGTCTGAAATATTCATTAATTGGCTTGCTATTTATCATTATAGTACCATTTCCTGGTTTTAACCAAACACGAGCAACCGCTGATTTTCTTCTTCCTGTTGCATAATTTGCTGCACTTGCCATTTTTATAACCTCATCTATTTAGTAACAATAATTTTCTTTAAGCCATTAAAACTTTAACTCTAAAGGTTCAGGTTTCTGTGCCTTGTGGGGATGGTCACTGCCGGCATATATTTTTAAATTACCCATTAGCTGTCGTGCCAATTTGTTTTTTGGCATCATACCTTTTACTGCATGGTACAATATATATTCGGGCTTTTTCTCAAGCATCTTTCTGATATTCACAAACCTGCTTCCGCCAGGATATTTAGAATGAAAGAAATACTCTTTTTCCTGTGGTTTCTTGCCTGTCAAAAGCACTTTATCTGCGTTTATTACTATGACATTATCACCCATATCAAGGTGAGGCGAGTATGCAGGTTTATGTTTCCCCCGCAATACATGTGCTATCTCTGCTGCAAGCCTGCCTAAAACTTTGCCTTCTGCATCAATGATATACCATTTTTTCTCAATCTGAGATTTTTTTAAAGAAAATGTTTGCTGCAAAATACCCATTATATCCTCTCTATAATACTGATTATTTCGCTGTTATACTTAAAAATTATATAGATTACAAGTGTAGCACGGTATTTATATTAATCAAGAAACAAAAATCAATAAAAATATATTGTTTTGAAATTGGTGTTCAAACTTATTTTTACATAATAATTTTGTCAAGGAAATTAAGCAATTTTTTTTCGATAGTTGTATAAGAGGTTACATATTATCCAATATGATTATCACACAGAATATAGTAACATTTTTTAATACCATTTATTATTTATTATATAGAAAATATGTTCAATATATATTTAACTAGTTTTTCAATCATCTCAATGCGTTTATATTACAATAATAGTAATCATATCCTGTGAAAAAATATACATAAAATCTGTATATAAAGAAGGGGGGCCCAAAAGACACCTCCTTGCAATGACTTTTGCCTTCCTGTCATTGCGAGGAACGAAGTGACGAAGCAATCCCATCTTCCGTGGTATCGAGACTGCCGCCCTTCGACAGGCGGTTACTGAACTTGTCGAAGCACTCAGGGCAGGCGATGCGCTCGCAGTGACGTACACTGTGGTCATTGCATGCCCCACTATTTCATTTGAGTCGCCCCCTTCTTTAATAAATATTCTTTTATCACTTAAAATTTTTTCAGATTTTTCTGATATATAGCTTTTGCTTCTTTTACTGTTCTTTCAATGACTTCCTTTACCGTTGGTACATCATTAATAAGGCCCTGGCATTGCCCAATAAGCTGTACACCATAATCAAGATCGCCCTTTTCCGTTGCTACTTTTATTTTGTCAAAGGCTGTAGCAAAATGTGCCAGTTGAATCATCATCTTTGGCCCCTGTAGCATAACACCTAACGCTAATTTGAAATAAGGCATATTCATCATCTTGGCTATTTTATATGATTCTAAGGCTGCATGAGGCAAACTCATACCCTTTCGTATTGCTTTTTCAGCTGATTTAGTTTTTAATACACGGCAGTAAATTCCATCAAATCTATTGGAATAAATTGTATCTTCAATACCTGCTTTAAGCTGTGCTTCAATGGTTTTCTTATGTAAAGGGCTTTCCTTCGTCATTGATAAACGGGTACCCATGCCAATACCCTCAGCACCAAGCGCCAGTGCAGCAGCCATCCCACGGCCATCTGCTATTCCGCCAACAGCAACAACAGGAATTTTTACTTTATCAACTATCGCCGGAACAAGAACAAAGGTGGTAACCTGCCCACCATGAGCAGCAGCTTCATGTCCGGTTACCTGAAGAGCATCAGCACCCTGTTTTTCAGCTGCCAGAGCATGTTTTTCAGTAACTACAGTTGCAATAACCTTGCCGCCATATTTATGTGCACGCTCTGCAATCCAGTCGCACTTACCCAATGATACATTAATGATAGGCACTTTTTCCTCAAGCATGACTTCCGCATTTTCGCGAGCTCCCGGCATAATGAGGGTACAACCTGCACCAAAAGGCTTATCAGTAAGTTCACGGATTCTTCTGATAGCCTGCCGTGTTTGTTCCGGTGTCAGAGGCCCGGTTGCCAGATATCCTGTACCACCTGCATTACATACCGCAGCTACCAGCTCAGGAGTGCTAATCCAGCTCATCCCGGGAAGGATGATAGGATATTTAATGCCAAACAGTTCAGTAATTCTTGTTTTCATACGATAACTCCCTATTTACTAAAATTATTATTCTCATAACCATGAAACATAACACCGTTACACTACTATTGTAGCAGTAAAAATTTTATATACAAAAAATACTAATTTTAAACACATTATTCCACATACATCTTATCAATGATGTCACTGTATCGTTGCTGAATCACTTTACGTCTAATTTTCATTGTTGGTGTAATCTCACCGTTATCCTGTGTGAATTCATGTGGCATTAAAGTAAACTTTTTGATCTTCTCAACCTGTCCCAGGCTTTCAGTAAGTTTTTCAATCTTGGTGTTGTAGAATTCAACAATTTCTGGTTTGGAAATTAGCTCCTGACGGGAAGAATATTGTATTCCTTTTGATTTTGCAAATTCTCCAAGCATTTCAAAATTGGGTACAATAAGGGCACTGATATATTTTCGCCCATCACCAACCACCACAACCTGCTCAATGTAGAGGTCTTCACCTAACATTGTTTCGATTACCTGCGGAGCAATATTTTTACCTCCTGCAGTGATTATAAGGTCCTTAATCCTGTCAGTGATGCGTATATATAGTTTCCCATCATGTTCCTCAATGGTTCCCACATCTCCTGT
>Ga0067045_1029230_pt1 | contig 22729 bp, 15 predicted proteins | sample TerdegcTABiofilm_FD_59184 | JGI IMG/M metagenome (GOLD analysis project Ga0067045, IMG submission 59184) | Combined Assembly of (Gp0054472, Gp0054536) Wastewater bioreactor microbial communities from Singapore -Terephthalate degrading...
TTTAATAATTTTTCTATATTTCTAATCTACCGAAAAAGTGACCGGCATAAGATGATAGTTTCTGAAGGTAGGGGTTAGAATTGGTGACTTGTCTTTAAAAGGATTGCGACAAATTACTTTCTCCTCGAAAATGATCTCATTCATTTCAGTTAGAATTGGTGACTTGTCTTTAAAAGGATTGCGACTTCCCAAAAACTATTAGAACCAAAATTAAATATATGGTCGGTTAGAATTGGTGACTTGTCTTTAAAAGGATTGCGACTTTTTGGGTCTGAAAAATTAAATCAAATCTCAGATCAGGGTTAGAATTGGTGACTTGTCTTTAAAAGGATTGCGACCTTTTTTTTAATTTACACAAAACAGAGAACCCTGCTGGTGATGTTAGAATTGGTGACTTGACTTTTAAAGGATTGCGACTTTTTGTTATCTTGAAAGGAACTGTGATAGTTTCCTTTGCGTTAGAATTGGTGACTTGTCTTTAAAAGGATTGCGACCAGTTTCTCAAGAGGGTTATCCAGAAAATTTTTCAACTTGTTAGAATTGGTGACTTGACTTTAAAAGGATTGCGACCATATTTGTTGTTTCTTATCGTGTCGATTTTCTCGACAGTTAGAATTGGTGACTTGACTTTAAAAGGATTGCGACATTTCGACGGGGTATTTCTCAGGCTTCCACAGATTACCTCATTAGAATTGGTGACTTGACTTTAAAAGGAGTGCATCTTATCTATTGTCCATTATTTTTATTTTTTTTTATTCTAATATCTTTTTTAATATTAAGAATTCTGATGAATTTATATTCATTTAAAACAATCTAATTATTTAAATTTGTATTATATTAATTGAATGGAAATTTATTACACATTCACTTATAATTGTAAATTAATGAAAAAATGTTATAATTTTACAAAACTCAGGAGTTAAATATGAAAAAAATAATAATTATAACAATTTTAGTATTTTTTATAATAATTACAGGGTGTATAAAAAAAGAAGAGGTACAGCCAAGATCTACTTCTGAAGAAATTGTTCTTGAAAAATTTGCAGTTAAACCATTCGATGTTTTTTTAATTATTGACCAATCTGCAAGTATGGGTGGAGAGCCAGGTATTGAAGCAACAGATCCAGCTGGTCTTAGGGCAGAGGCAGCTAAATATTTTGTTTATAATATTTCAACTAAAGGGGATGAAGAAAACCAAAATAGAGTTGGTATTATCAATTTTGGAACAACCTCATCCCCAAATAATATGATTCCATTGACATATGTGTACTTTGAAAATCAAGCCATCATTGATAATATAACAAATAAAATAAAACCAATGAATTTAGGAGAAACAAATTTTATTGCTGCACTTAAGCTTGCATACAATGAATTTATAAAAAATGAAACATTCTCAAAAGAGAGAGAGCCTGTAATTATTATTTTTACAGATGGAGAGCCATATGATTCAAGAAGGTTAAGCCTTGAAAAATATTTTAATGAAATTAATGAATTTATATCTAAAAATTTAAAACCATACAATACTAAGATATATTTAATAGGAATTGATAAAAAGAATATTATTTGGGATAAAATATTTCCCTTTTGGCAAAATATTTTAAATAAAGATCAAATTTTTAGAATAAATGAGATTGATGATTTAAAAGAAATTTTTAATGAGATAATAAGGCAGCTTTTCCAAATACCTTCTATTGCGCCAGATATAGTTGGTGAAACCGAAAAGACATTTAAATTACCACCTTACTTAGACTCTCTTGAAATTCATTGTTTTTTTGAAACAAAAAATGTAGATTTAGAGATAAAAGATCCTGAAGGTAAAATAATTAAATTTGATGGGGAAAACATAAAAATTAATAAAGGCTCCTATACTCTTTTTATAATTAATAATCCATCGCCAGGAGAGTGGAATTATAAATTAATAGGTGGTACAGGAAAAGTTTTGATTTACAAAAATTTCATACCTGCAAAAATTGCAATAATACAACCTACAGAAGTTTATCCGCTTAATAAGAGTTCAAAAATTTTTGTTGAATTTTCAAAAAAAAATGGAGAGGAAATTGAATCTGATCCAAGATATCCGTTACGTTTTATTGTTTCAGTAATAAATGAAAATGGTGAGAAAATTTTTAATGATATTTTAAATAGAATAGATGGTAAAACCTTCCAGACAAACAAATATTTTACACCAACAAAAGAGAGTATATATACATTAAATTTTGAAGTTGCAGGAGGTACAGAGTATAGTTATTCTTATAAAAATAATATAACAGTACAAAGCTTACCATATATTTATGTAGAAGTTCCAAAACCAGATTCAAAAATACCTCTTTCAAAATTTATTAAATTAGTAGTCCAAATAAAAATGGGCGATGTGAAAATCGATCCTAAGGATTTATTTGAAACTGATCCCCTTGTTCTCTTAAGAGCGCAAATAAAAAGTTCACCACTTTTTATAGAGAAAGATATAAAAATAGAACCTGAAATAGTTTGGTTTGACCCAGATCCTGAAAATTCATCCATTTTTAACTGTATTCTTCCAATAGATAAAGCAGAAGAAGGAAAATATGAGATTTTGATAGCATTAAGAGGAAATTTAAAGAATAACAAGATTTATAGTGACATTACAACTTTAGAAGTTTTTATGAAAAGAAATTTTTTACAAATTTTGGAATTATATTCAATATATATAATATTTATCCTGTTTGTTTTATGGGTGTTGCAGTGGATTATATTTAAGCTTTCAATAGGAAAACAAAAATTTCAAAACTTACAATTAAGATTATATAAAAAGGAAAAAGACATTAGTGAAAGAGCAATCATACAAAGATCTTTAAGTGGCAGGAACTATATTCTATTAAAATTGAAAAACAAACAATATAAAGATTTGCAAGGTTATTTATTATTTATAAATAAACATCAAACGGTATATTACTGTTATTTTAAAAAATATATAAATTACATTTTAATTCCTTTATTATTAAGGAAAAAACCTCTATCAAAAGGTATAGAGGTAACTATTTATAATAATTACTACATAAAATTAATTTAATAGAGGAGGTTTAAATGGCAAAAGCAAATTTAGTAATAGGTTTGGGTGGGTCGGGTAAAGGAGTTATAGAATGGTTAAAGAAAAAACTATTAGATGATATGAAAAAAGGATATTCAGATGTTTATAATGGAGTTGCTTTTTTGTGTATTGATTCTCTTGCAGAAGATGGATACTATCAATTACCAGAGGGGAAACATTTAATTGATTTTTCTTCTGAAGAATTTTTTAAATTAAAAGGAGACCCTTCATCAATACTAAATGCTTTAAGAAAAGGTGAGGAAGAAAACTACCCTTATATTAATAAATTTTTTAATAAAGAAGATGCATTAAAGATGAAAGATGAATCTTGTACCCCAACAGGAGGTTTAGGACAAAATAGACTTTGTGGTAGGTTACAGGTTTTTCTTAATATAGATGAGCTAAAAAGGGTAATATATGATTCAATTAATAAAATGTTGGAGAAATTACCTGATTCTAATCCTACACAAAATGATTTTTTAAATATTTTTCTTATATCATCCCAAGCTGGTGGGACAGGCTCTGGTATTTCTTTAGACATTGCAAATATAATAAAAGATACTATCAAAGATAGAAATATTGGACTTTATACTCATTTTATTGGAATAATCATTTTGCCAACAAGTTTTGAATCTGTAATTAATGCAACACAAGATAGAGATTTTAGAGATGCAAGATCCTTTGCATTTACAAGAGAACTTGTAAGATTATATCATACGCAGAATATAAGTATTGAATATTCAAATAATATAAAAATTCTGAATAATAGTGGTTTATTTAATTTTTGTTTTTTAATTGATGGTGTAAATGAAAAAGTTCATCTCGAAACTAAACCTCCGATGTTTGGGGTTTGTCCTGCAATATCTGATTTTATTTATTATTTAATTCAAGATCCAAGTGATACAATTAGAGAAGGCTTAAGGGATAGTTTAACTAAATTAGATGGCCAAAAAACATATTCAAAATTTTCAAATTTTGGAATCAGTGTTTTTGAATTTCCTGATAATCAGGTGTTGAAAACATTTTCATATAAATTCACTTTAGACTTATTCAGTAAACTTTTGGGAAGGGGTAATCCAACCAATGAAGGTGAAACAAAAGCAGAACATTTTATGTATAATTCTTTAAATTTTACAAAAATGGTTATCGATTACATTAAAAACAAGTCTATTCCAATTGAAAGTCCACTTGAAAATAGAGAAAAATTAATTTCTTTAAAGGATGTCTTTTTAAGTGGTGCATCTGAGAAGGACCAATACTTTCCGATTGATCAAACAATTAAACAATTATCCGAGTATGTAAATTATACAACCAGTTTTTTTAACAGAGTTAGAAATGTTGATGTTATAAATAGTTGCCATAATGAAATAAATATTTATTTAGGTGAAAAATTATCTATGGATATTAATACAATTTGGGGTTGGATTAATTATCAATCTAAATTAATAAAAGAGAATTTTCTAAAACTTATTGTTAATGAAATAAAGGAGATTTTTATCGATAAATCAACAGGAAAATATAGAACTTTACAAACACAGCCAAATCTTTTGGTTATTGCTTATGATTTTTTAAAATTAGTTAATGATTGGATAATTCAGTTTAAAGATGAAATATTAAATAGGTTAGAAATATTAAAAGATCCCAAGAAAAATCCAGTTTCTATTCAAGAATTAGATGTAGAAAAATTAGAAAGTAGTATGATGGCAAATTCTGATTCATACAATAAATATACACAAAATGATTATATTCAAAAAGCGCAGATACTTTTAGAATGTAAAGTTTGGGATATTCTTTTAAACGAACTTAAAAATCTATCAAATGATCTTGCTGAAATTTCCGGACATATGTGGCAACTATTTGGAGATCCAGTGCAGGGTTGGAAAAATTCAATTGAAAACTATTTTGATGAAACTTTGAATTTATATAATAAAACAATAGATATTAGACAGAAATATAATGTGCCATCAAGAAAATATTTTCCTATGCCAAAAAGTATCTCTGAAAATAAATTATATGAAGATATAGTTATATCAAGAAATTATCTTGGATCTGTTCTTAAAGAAATGCAATGGGAATTTGTTGTACCAGATGATTATAATTCTTATAAAAAGTACCAACTTTTGTTAAATGTTCCAAGCGATTTTGAACTTAAAAATTTACAGGAAAAAGATTTCACTATAGTATTTACACAAGAAAGTAAAAGATATAAAGTAGGAGAGACAAATGTAAATGAATTTATAGATTTTAGTAAAAGGTTATTAAAAAATGAAGTTTCTACTCTTAATATATGGAAATTAATCTGGTATGAATATAATTATGTAGAGAAAGAAAAAAAATCAGAGGATAAATATATCGAAGAAATAACATCCACTCTCTTCGGCGCATCAAGCGGTTTTTTATATATGACAGATAAAATTCAAACTTCTAAAGAAATAAAATCATTTATAATTGGAAATCTTGAAACATATCCAAATCCAAGTAATGAAGAAGAGAGATTTTTAGATAATTTAATTAAATCTATTATAAAAAAGTTTCCTGTAATCAAAGCAGATAGTACACAGAATAATAGGATAGTTGCTTTAAATATGACACATGGTGTTCCAATCTATAATTGGAAAAGCTACGATGATCACGAGAATAAGTTTTTTAATTGGGTTGCCAATCCAAACAATTTTTCCATTGTAATTTTCCCAGAAGAAAAAAATGCAGTAAAGATAGAAATTGAAAGAAAAAATTTTGGAAGACCACTTAAATGTTTAGATCCAGAAATTGTAAGTTTGTTAACTGATTTAGATTCATTAAAAATTTTTATTGTAAGTTTATTTTCTGGCTTTTTAGATAAAAGAAAAAATTTAGACCCAGATAAGCCAGATATTTATTATGTAAAAGGTGAGACAAAATCTGGGACTCAATTTGAAAAAGATTTAGGTTCAGAAGATGATTTTTTAGGATTAATAAAAGAATATTTAAAGCCAGATAATGATATATTAAGAGAGGTTTTGAGAAAAATTTATAATGAAAAATTAGAAAATATGACAAAAGATGAAATTACTGAAAATTTAATATCAATTACAGATAGAGTTGAAACAATATCATTCAACTTAGATGATAAAAATAAAGAAAGAGATTTAAAAGATGTTATAAAAGTTATTCTTGATATTACAAGAAGAGGTTTGAGGGGAATAGTATGAATCGAAATTTCTAACTTAATAAAAAGGAAAAAGATATGATAACAGTAAAAGTTGTTGATAGGAGAACAGGTAAACCAGTTAAAGGAGCAAGAGTTGCGCTTTATATAACTGGTTTTCTAATTGGTGGGGTTACAAAAAGTCAATATACAAATGAATTTGGTGAAGCTTATTTCGATAATGATTCCGCTTCAACTGTTTATGTTAATGGAAATATTGCAAAAAAAGGTTTAATTAAAGGTTTGGTTGTAATAAATATATAAATAAAAAATTATTAATTACAAATTTTCGAATTTTTTGAAAATGGAAAAAATAAAACAGGATAAAACCTATATTGAATTCTTGGCAGAAGCAATATCCAATTCTTTGATCCTCTTTTCTCTAATAAAAATATTGATCATTTCTAATATAAATGTGTCGAATTTATATTATTTTCTTATATTGATTTTTACCATGGCATTGTTACTAATAAAGGGAGTTGATTTAGTAATAAGAATAGGAATCACTTTATTTTCATTATACATATTTTATTTTATTGAATTAAATAATAAAGAATTTTTCAACGCAATACTTTCTCTATCTGTAATTTATTTAGGATTATATTTTATGATAAGAATCGGGTTTTTTAGAAAAAAAATTGACACCAAAATAATTTTTAATATATTAGCTTTATCTTTAACCATAAAGTTACTTTATAATTATTTTTATTTAATCAAAAGTGTCTTAAATGAAAGAAATTTATTCATATTCTTTATACTTTTCATATTTTTATTGACAATACCAATACTTGAAGATGTAGGAAGATTAATAATATCATTCTTTGGTTCCATTGATATAATAATTTTTTTGGATAAATATTTGTCATTGATTTCTATTGGAATAATATTAATTTCTATATCAATTTATTTTTCAATAATTTATAAACTAAGAATAAGATAGATCGGAGGTTAAAATGGGAGATAATCAAAAATTATTAATTAAATATGAAAAAATTTTTAAAATAATTGAGAAATTGGCTGATGATAAAAATGAATGGTGCAATATTTATAAACAACTTGAAAATTTCTCTGAAGGCATAGGCTCTTTAAAAGATAATAAAATTCAAGATTTAAATTTAGTTAATTCATCTAAAAAAAATCTTTTTAACTATGAGAAAAAGTATATACCTATTATAAAAGAAAATATTAAAGTAAAAGAAAAATTAGAAACTAAAACACTTTTAATGACAGTTGGTATGCAAATAGAACCTATTATTTTAAGCATTCTAATTCTAAAACCTGAAAAAGTTTATCTTTTACACACTGAAAGTAGTTTAGAAAGTGCAAGTATAGTTGGAAATGATATGGAAATTAGAAATCTTAATATAGATATCCATCTTGAAAAAATTTACGAAGATGATGTTAAACAAAATTATAATATTATAAAAGAGATAATTGATAAAATCAAAAATCAAAAAATTGTTACTGATCCAACTTGTGGTAGAAAAATGATGAATACTTCACTATCTCTCGCTGCTTTCTATTATAGAATACCAATGGTATATCTTAATGGTATTGAGGTTAAAAGAAATGTTGTACCTTTTTCTGAGAGGATAAAGGAGATTGATAATCCTTTTGATGTTTATGGCGATATAGAGTTAAAGTTAGTCGAGAATCTTTACAATTCTCATTTTTATGATGCTGCAATAAAAGTTTGTGAGAATCTTTTAGATTCTGTTAAAAATCCTGCAAGTTATGCAAAGATAGAGAAATTAAAAGAATTAATAACAATTTATAGAGATTGGGACAGATTTGAACATAGCAATCCAAAACAGAATCCCGAATTGAGTAAAAAATTAATAAAGATTAAAAGTGATTTCAATAGATTAGGAATATCCAATAAATGGTTACCCTCAAATATAGAAAAAAATATTGAATTTTTAGAGGAGATAGAAAAAAAATGGATAAGAGGTAAATTAAATATGATTGATGAATATAGAATAATAGATTTATTCATAAATGCTCAAAGAAGAGGAACAGAAAAACAGGCAAAATATGATGATGCAATTGCAAGATTATATAGAGTAACTGAAATGCTGTCTACATATTTTTTATTAAAATTTGATATAGAATCAAGTGATTATCCAAATTATAAAAAGTTAACTAATAATTTAGGAATTAGTTTCGATGAATTAAATATAAAATATAAAGCAATCTCAAATAAAGATTTACCTAAAGATAATCTTGCTCTTGATTCTCAAATTACCCTTTTAGGCGTGATAAATGAATATAAAAAAGACAAAGATATAAATAATTTAATTAAAACCTATAAAGAGAATAAAGAAACATTATTTAAAATGAGAAATAGGTCGATTCTTGCTCACGGTACAATACCACTTAAAGAGGAAGATTGGAGCTATTTTAAAAGTGAGGAAGAAAATATATTAAAAGGGATCTTAGGTAATAAAAAATACTATGAATTAAAAAACAAAGGTTGGCATGAAAAGATTAATTTAAAATGATATACCCTCAAAGAATATTTTTATTTTATATAAAAATATTTATGATAAAATTCTTTATATAAGGAGTGGTAAATGGATATTGAAGCAAAAATTAGTGATTTGTCTAAAATAAATGAAGCGGGAAGGCTTCTTGATGAATTAGTAAAAGAAGGAAAAATTGGGCCTATTTATGAAAGGAAAGAATATGTTGATATTTGTCTCAATTACATAAAATCACATAGAAATGTTCTTTTAATAGGTGAGCATGGTGTTGGTAAAAATGCGTTGGTAGAATATTTAGCAAAACGTATAGTGATGTTCTGTGATGAAAATTCTCCTTTGTATGATTCCAATTTCCCTTACAAGCATATTGTTGAAACGAATGCTGCAAAACTTTATGAAGGTTGTTTTTATGCTGGTAATTTAGAGAATAAAATTATAAATTTTTTAAAAAATTGTGAGAATGAAAAAGCAATAATTTTTTTTGATAATTTACATCTAAGTATTGGCATTGGTTCGTCTTCATCTGATCCTAATGATGCTATTGCTATTATTACAAATTTAATGAATAAGAATACAAGGTTCATAGGAACAACAACTCCCGAAGGTTATAAAATACTTCAAAAGATACACTCTAAATTTATTGATCAATTCGTACCGCTTGAGATTCCTCCAACAAACATAGAACAAACCGAGGCTATTTTGATGTCACTTAAAAAAGAATATGAAAAAATTTATAATGTTCAAATTGAAGATGATGTATTATCTGAGATAGTTAGATTGTCTAATAATTTTCAACACTGGAAAAAATTTCCAGGAAAAGCCATAGAATTATTTTTAAATTTAATAAATTTAAACTCAAATTGTGAAATTTTAAATAAAAAAATTTTATATGAATATTTTATTAAAGAAACAGGCCTTCCACAATTTTTAGTAGAAAAAAATAGTAAAATCGATAGAGAAGAGATTAAGCAATTTTTTTCAGAAAATATTTTTGGGCAGGATGAAGCTATAAATGAAGTAATAAATATAATACTAAAATTCAAAACAGGTTTAAATAAACCAAATAAACCGATTGGATCTTTTATTTTTTTAGGTTTATCAGGAACTGGAAAAACTGAATTAGCTAAACTTCTTGCAAAATATATTTTTGGATATGAAGAAAGATTATTGATTTATCCAATGTCACAATATAGAGATTATGAAGGTTATAGAAAACTTTTTGGTAGTGAAGAATTTAACTTAATTGAAAAAATTTCAAATGCTGGAAAATTAATAAATGATGTTAAAATTTCACCTTTTTCAGTTATTTTATTAGACGAAATAGATCAAGCAAGTATAGAAGTTATTAATGGGTTGTATCAAATACTTGATGAAGGGAGGTATATTAAAAATAATGGAGATGTTATATATTTCGGAAGCACAATAATTATTATGACAACTAATTTAGGTATGGAAAATTTTTATTCATCTTCTATTGGGTTTAAATATAATGAAACTGAAAAAAGAAAACTAATTTATGATAAGATAAAAGATGAATTAGAGAATTATTTTGGGCAACCTTTCTTGAATAGAATCGATAAAATAATTATCTTTAATCCTTTAACTTTTGAAAATATGAAAAAAATTGTAAAAAAGACAATAAATAATAATGAGAGAACTCTTCCAGGTTTAAAAGAAAGAAATTTAAATATAGAAGTTGATGAAGATGTTTTAGATTTTTTAGCTAAAAATGGATACGATGAAAAATATGGGGCGAGAAAAGTTCACAGAGTTATTGATCAATATATAATCGAACCAATTTCTCATTACTTAGCGAATAATCCTGAAATTAGAGATAAAACTTTCTTTTTTACATTGAAAAATGATAATAAAATATCTTATACTTTAATTTAAAATAATATTTTATTTATTATTTTTTTTATGAAAAAAAATGAAAAAAATGAAAAAATTTAACAAAAAGTCATTTGAATTTGGGAAAAATTTTAAAATTTTTCCCAAAAGTTTACTAATATATTTTTCTATTTTTAGTTTGGATTCAATATTTGAAACATACAACAATAAGAAAATTTTATCTTTTAATAGAATTCAAATTATAACATTTCCAAATATTTTAAAATTCCACTTTAATTCAGATTTTTATGAATCATCATATATTATTGCAACTTTAAGCGAATATAAAAATATTGAAATAGATAAAAACTTAAATTATCTATCTTTAGAAAATATATATTATGAGAAAGATGATAAAAGTTTACCTGTTTTGATTTATAATAAAAAGCAAAAAGAGTCAGTTAAATTAAATGATATAAATTCAAATATTTTAAATAGTGATGAAAATGACAAAATTCTTAAGAAGAGAAAATTATCAATAAAATCTTTGTTTTCTATATTTATATATAATGACAAGATTAAAGATTTTAAAATTTTTATCTTTCTAAGAATTCTTTCAAACAAGAGAGAAACAATACGAAATAATCTTTGTTTTTATAAATTGAAAAGGTGTTCGAAAACCCAGAATTATCAAATATCTTCGAGCGAGTTAATTGGCTATGTAATGTTTGAAAGCGACTTTTCTAACTTTATTCTATTTATTCTCATTGGTAAAAAAATTATATTGACAAAATTTTTGATCTTGGAAAATATAAAATTTATTATAAAATAGTAATAAGAATAAGGAGGAAAAATTGAGGGTAGAAGCAGATGTAAAAATTAAATTTTTAACCCCTGCTTTTATTGGTGGGGCAGAACCTGGCGAGAGTTCTGAGTTTAATGAAAAGGCTTTAAAAGGTGCTTTAAGATTTTGGTGGAGAGCGTTTCTTTCAGATCCAACTTGGAATAATAAAAAATTATTAGAAGAAGAGTCGAAAATATTTGGAGGACAGGATCAAAAATCAAGTTTTTCTATAAATATCGTAGAAAGGGCTGAAAGTCTTAATAGAAATGATTTTGATATTACGACATTTAATGGTATTAAGTATTTATTTTATCCAAAAATTACCCGGATAGATTTTCATAAACAAATATTGAAGTCTAAAGCTTATATAGAGCCTGAATCTAATTATACGATTAAATTTACTTTTTTTAAAGATAGCACCATAGAACCTGTTCTAAAAAGTCTTCTATTTCTTGAAAAATTTGGAGGAATAGGTGCAAGATCACGAAGAGGTGCGGGTTCCTTTAAAATTGTATTTTTTAAACTAACAGAAAAGGATTTAAAAAGAGAAATGGATTTTAAAAGTCTTATTGATAATTTTAAAACATATACAATAAATAAAAATGAGAATAATTTAGAAGAAAAATTAAACGAAATGATAATATCGCTTTCTCATAAAAATCGAATAAATTACGATATGTTACCATATTACTCAAGTTATTCACCAAAATATTCAAAAATAAAAGTTAAAAAAGATGGCTTTAAAACCTGGATTGAAGCTTTAAATTTTATTGGTGAAAAAATGATGAATTATAGAAAATCTGATATTTTTAATAGATCTGCAAATTTTTATAATGAGGCAGTGGCTTTACATAAGTTTGCAAATGGAGGATTATACAATGGTCCGAATGTTCTTACGAAAACCGCTTTTGGATTACCAATTATATATAATTTTAAAGAAAGAGACCCGAATAATCCTAATAAAATTATTGGAATTTCAAGATATAAAGTAACAGCGAAGGGTCCATCAAAAGATGAAAATAGACGTGCCTCTCCATTATTTATAAAAATTGACAAGGATGAAAATCATTATTTTATAGTGATTTTAGCTATGTGGTCTAAATTTTTAGATAACGATAAGAAAATAAAGATTGAAAGGACAAAAGATGGTCTAACTTCTGATATCTTACAGCCAAATAATAACGCAATTGAAGCTTTCATCAATAGTTTATGAGGTGTAATATGGAAGAAAATATCTCAAATAAACATGAATTTATAGTAATATTTCAGATAGGCCCTGTACAAGAATTTATTTCTGAAGCAAGAAAAACTGCGGATTTTTGGGCTGGCTCCTACCTACTTTCTTATCTTATGAATCAGGCAATAGTAATCGCACAAAATAATGGTATTGAAATAATTTATCCAACTATAATTAATAACCCTACTGGTTATTCTTCAACTAATTTATCTATTGATAGTTTAAATATTGATAGTTTAAATATTCCAAATAGGTTTGTGGGATTATATAAAGGTGATGATGTAAAAGAAAAACTTAGATTTGTTGAAGAAGATACGAGAAATATTTTAAAAAATATCTCTGAAAGAATTTTGAATAAGTTAATAGATAAGTCACTTATAGATAAAATATATAAGCAACAAATAGAAAATAGTTTTGTAATTTATTGGATTGCATTTCCTATAGAAAATGAAAATGAGTTCGGGAAAAAATATAAAGAAGCAGAAATTATTTTTGATTCAAGAAAATCAGTAAGAGATTTCAAACAGATAGAAAGAGAAAAGGGATTTAAATGTACTGTTTGTGGAAAGAGAATTCCTGTTCTTCCAGATAGCAAATATGCATTAAACAGGTCAGATATTAGAAATTTTTGGAATAATTTAAAGAGAAATTATGGATTTTTAATACAAGAAAATGAAGCCTTATGCAGTGTTTGTGCTTTAAAACGTTTTCTCTCCCTTGAAATCCCTGAAATTAAACAAGTCTATCCTTCTACAGCATCAATCGCACAAGCATCATTCCTTGAAAGACTTTTAAAAAATGTTGATAAAAATAAACTTGAACCTTTTTTAAACAAATTAGGTGAAATTAATCCTGACTATCTACAGATTGGAGCTACTGTTCCCAGAATTACTGAAATGTTTGAGAACAACTTCCCAAAATTCAAAAGACTCGACTCGTCTATTTTTTACATTGAAGAATACAGTAAATTGCCAGAGCAGGAACGTAAAGAAATAGAAATAGATCTCGATTATTTTTATAGTGTCGCAGGGAACCCACATAAATACTATGCAGTGATTCAATTTGATGGTGATAGGGTTGGAAAATATCTTAGAACATTACAAACAAAGGAAGATTTAGCGAACTTTAGTAAAAAAATTTTTAATTTTTCCAATACTATAAAAAGAGAAGGTGAAAAAAATTTTAATATAAAAGTAGTTTATGCAGGTGGTGATGAAGGAGTAGTTTTCTCACCATTACAAAATATTTTTAATTTTATATGGTTTATACATGATAAATTTATAAATATTGTTGGTGTTGATAAAACAATTTCTCTTGGTATTGCTATTTCACATTGGTCTGATCCTTTAATTGATGCAATAAAGGCTTCTCGGATATCCCTTAAGAATGCGAAAGATGAAGGAAGAAATAGGTGTGGCATAACAGTAATAAAAAGGTCGGGTGATAGATTGAATACGGTATTGAAATTCGATAAATTAAATAGTTCAAATAAAACCGTATTTAACTTAATTGATAAATTATTACTCCTTTATTCAAATAATCAAATATCAACCAAATGGTATGGAGATATGATAATACGAAAAAATGCATTTTTAGATACTACTAAAGACACTAAAGAGGTTATATCTATTGATTACGAAATTTTAATTGCTGAATCGAAGAGACTTCTTGCAAGAAAACTATCGAAATCTGTTGATGAATTTAATAAAAAAGAAATTTTAAAACTACTTCAAGATATAATTTCAAACCTTGGAAATACAGAAAAACATCTTGATGATTTCTTTGATATGCTTGAAATTGTAGAATTTGTTTCAAAAGAGAGGTAAATATGGAAAAGTATATTTTTATAAAACCTGATGATACATTATTTTTTAGAGACGGAAGGCCATTTGAAAGAGGGATAGAAAATTTTGCACGATCTATTTTTCCGCCTCTTCCAAGCGTTTTCTATGGTGCATTAAGAACTATTTGTATATTAGAAAATACTTCAATTGATGAGTATTACAAAAATTGTAAAAATGGGATAGATTCTTCGGATGAAAAAATGTCAAAACTCATAAAAGTTATTGGTTGTAAAGATGAATTTGGCTCTTTGGAAATCGTTGGACCTTTTATAAGAGATGAGAATGGTCGTATATATGTTCTAATCCCATTTGATATATTAAAGACTGATAACAAAAAGTTTTTTAACCTTACTATGATAGAGAGTGAATTTTGCTCAAATCTACCAGTAAACCTAAACCTTGCTGTTCCTGAAAATGAAGAAGAAGGTGAATATTACGATTTTTTTATAAATTTAGAAGACCTTATTAATTATTACCTTTTCAATTTTAATAATGACAAAATTAAGGAAAATATAACCCAAAAGGAGAATGTCATAAAAAATGAATATAAAGTTGGCATAAAAATTGATAAAAAAATTGGAACTTCTCTGGAAGGTTTTCTGTATTCTGCTGAACATATACGGATGAAAGATAATTATGGTTTTCTTATCGGAGTAAATAATGATGAAGACATAATCCCTGATAAAGGCTCCCTTAGGCTTGGTGGTGACACAAGAGTAGCTTACTTTGAAAGACTTAATAGTAATCCTTTCGATACATTAAGAAATATAATTAGACAATCAGTAAGTAATAAAACATATTTAAAGTTTATTCTTTTAACACCAGCAATTTTTAACAGTGGTTGGTATCCGGATTTCCTTAATAAAAATGATAATGGATATCTGTATGGTAATTTTAATGGTTTAGAGCTAAAACTAGTCTCAGCAGTTCTTGGAAAATCTATCTATATAGGTGGTTTTGACATTGCAAATAAATACCCAAAAGAAATGAAGAAAGCAATTCCTGCAGGCAGTATTTTTTTCTTTGAGGTTAAGAATTCTGATATTAAAAATTTAGATGATTTTATAATTAATAATAATTTTAAATCTATAGAAAGTGATGAATATTATAAAAAACAAGGTTTTGGAATTACATTAATAGGAGGAGGTTAAAATGAGTAAAAAAGGAATTATGTTTTTAATTGCAGAATCTTCTATCCACTCTGGAAGTGGGGAAGATGTTGGCTATGTTGATCAACCTATTCAAAGGGCAAAATTTACTGATTTTCCTATTATTCAACCGAGTGAAGTTAAAGGAGCTTTGAGAGATTATCTCGAAGATAAAGGTTTTAATACAGAGGTTGAGATAATATTTGGACCTGAAATAGGTGGCGAATTCGCAAGCGCGGTAACTTTTGGGGAAGCAAGGCTTCTTTTCTTCCCAGTTAAATCTATTTATGGTGTTTACGCCTACCTTACATGTCCTTATTTTTTAAATAGATTTTCAAAAGAAGCTAATCTGCAGATTTCATTCGATAATATTGGAACAGATGATAAAGTAGTAGTAATCGAAGGTTCAATTGTTGCAAAAAATGGTAAGGTGATACTTCATGAATACCCATTTAATATAGAAAATACTTATTCCATACCAGAAATTAATAAGAAAAATTTTTTTGAATGGCTAAAAGACAAATTATACCCTGAAAGTGAAATTTACAATTATTGGAAAGAAAATTTCCTTAATAGAATAATAATTGTTAATGATAGTATTATGAAAGTGTTTACTCAAATTGGTGTAGAAATAATAACAAGAAATAAGATTGGAAAAGGTGGCACTGTAAACTCTGAAGGTGGTAATCTTTGGACAGAAGAAAATCTACCAGAAGAAACTATTATGTATTTTCCATTTGAAGCATTTAAACCATTCAAAAAAACTGAAGGTGAGATTGTAACAGAAGATGATGTATATAAATTTCTAAAGGATAATCTTAATTTAAAAGCGCTTCAATTAGGCGGGAGCAAAACCATTGGGCGAGGTTTTGTTCTTCTCAAATATTTAAACTATTAGGAGGTAAATATGCCTTTATCGACAGAACATGAAAGGGCAAAATTTGCATATGATAAAACAAGCGAGTTCTATAAATTAGAAAAAGAAGATAAAGATAAGTTTGAATCTTGGGCAGAAAAATTACCTTCAATGATTGTATCATGCGGTTTACTTCAAACAGTTGTTTTTTACAAAAGTAAAAAAGAAGAAGAAATAACACAATTATATACACTAATCGAAGATTGGCTAAAACTAAAAATAGGAAACAATAACACTCATAACTTTAATTTAATACAATATCTTACCCATAGAATAGACAATGTTGAAGAATACCTTAACTTAACTGATGAAGCATTAAGACTTTCAATATGGATAAAAAGAATGGCTAAAATTCTAAAGGAGAATAAATGAGCAGAGTTGCAAATAATTTAATAAAAGAAAAAATTGATAATATTGACTTTTTGGATGTCAACCCATACCTTTTCTATTATTTTTTTCCAGAAAATGAAGAAAATACCACTAATATAAAGATTGATAAATCAAAATCTCTAAGGCGTTTTAATAGTAATTTTAATATTTTCACTGTGCTTAAAGAGATACAAAAAAGAAAGGAATATATATTAAAACTCTTAGAAAGTGACTGCTATCAAATTACACAAATAAAAGCAAAATTAATACAAAATGCGATACCAGGAATTGGAATAGAATCTCCTTATGAAACAGGGATTAGATTACACCATATATATGGATTCCCATTTATACCAAGTTCAGAAGTTAAAGGAAGCGTTTTTTCTTACTGTAAAACCTTTCTTAATAGAGATGAAAATGATCAACAAATAATTAAAATATTAAGTTCTGTAATCTTTTTTGATGCATATCCAACTCTTCCCCTAAATGGAAAGCTTTTTAAGGTTGATATAGTTACTCCACATTATCAACCTTATTATAGTGGCAAAAACTTTTACCCCGGCGATTGGTTTTCCCCTAATCCATTACCTTTTCTTACTATAAGAAAAGGCAATGAATTCATTTTTCATATAGCTTCAAAAGATTTAAATAATTTAAATACTGTTACGGATTGGCTGAAAGAGGTATTACAGGAAGTTGGGATAGGTGCAAAGACGATGATAGGTTTTGGCCATTTTAAAGTTATAGATGAGTAAGGATAAATAAAAAATGAATGTATATATGATTACGGTTGGTACTTCCCTATTTGAGAACTTTATTGACGAAAACTATAATCGAAAATCAAATTTTTTATCAGATAGACTCGATATTGATCTCAATGATGAATCTTTAAACTTAAATTTAAATTCTTTTCAATTGGATACTGAGATAATCGATATTATTAAAATAGTGTGTGATATTTATAAAGAATTAAATCAAAATACAACTAATGCAGCTATAGAATTTAAAAAATTTTATAATGCTCAAGAAAATAATGGAGAACTTTCTAAATGGCTAACTGATATTGATAGCAACGAAAGTTGTGCTGAGTTAAAAACGCTCAACAGAGTTCCTACTAACAAGAAAAATTTTCAAACTTCTGAGCAAAATTTAGAAAATAATGCTTTAAATAATTCAGTTACATATAATGATAAAATAATTCTGTTCCCTACACTCACGCTTTCGGGATTACTTGTTTCAAGTATATTAACAAAATATTTACAAAAAAAACATTATAATGTTTCAACAATTTTTACATCAGATCTTGGCTCAACGAATAACAAAAATTTTAAAGAAGGTTTGAAAAAGTTTTTAGAAAATCTTTACATAAAAGTAATTGAATATAAAAATAAGAATTATAAAGTATATATTTTAGCTTCGGGTGGCTATAAAAGTATTATACCATATTGTACTATTGTAAGTTTACTCTCGGATACTTCCGTTTACTATATATATGAAAAATCAGATAATCTTGTTGAATTACCACCACTTCCAATCGGGATTCAAAAAGAACTTTTTAAACCCTATGCACACATATTAAAAATTCTTCAGAACCATTTTGATAAAGATGATTACAATATTTTACCACAAAAACTACAAAATCTATTTATTGAGAAAGATGGAAAAATAGAAGCTTCAGAATTTTTCAAAATCGCATTCAATATATACGAAAAAGATTTCTTCAAAGCCCCACTTCAAGTGGAGTCAGAAGGTATGTCTATATTAAAAAATCTTGATGATGAATATATTAACTACTTCAAAAAAATAGTACAAATGAGCCCTTATTTATGGATAGGAGATAAAGTCCCTGAACTTGTAGATCACGGACTCTATCACCATGATAATCTTTTTGTTATCGCAGATAGAGTTTTAAGCTTAATAGATCAAAATAATAAAAATATTTTAGAACCTCTTGATATTTTTCTTATCCTTTCAACAATTTTTTTTCATGATTGGGGTCATGTAGTTGGCCACATTGAAGGATTAAATAGAAATCTTCTTCCTACTGAAATAAGAGATTTTCATAATATATTAAGTTACAAAAGAATTAAAAAAGAAAAAGGAAGATTATTAAAAGAGATTTTTAAAATTAATAATAATATTATGTTTGAAGAAAGCTGTCTTTATCCAATTGCTTTATTAAGTGCCTATCATAGAAAAGTTATGCCTCTTCAAGAAAATGAAGGTTATTTTAATTTTCCTCTTGAAAAAAATTGTAAATTTGAACCATTAGAAAAACAAAAATGTAACTTTTTCAATATACTTATTTTAGGCGATAAACTTATTTTCCTTGAATCTCTTTTTAGAGTCATAGATTCACTTGATACTCAGTATGTAAGAGCTGGTTCGATTGATGAGTTAATTTTCAAATTTAAAAATTTTAAAATGGAAATAGAAGAAGAAGAGAAAAAAATAGAAAATCTCTCAAAAATAATTACATCAGAAAAAATAAATTGCTATGAAACAATTTATAGGAAATTAAAAAACTCATATCAATCAAGGGCGAACAAACCTTCCTTTGCCTTAGATTTTAGTGAGTTTGATGAGATAAATAAAAATCTTGAAGAAGATGCTTTAATGTTTCTTTATATTGAAAGCAAATTAAGAATTATGATGAAGGATGAACAACGTGTACATTTCTTAAAGCATCTAAGATTGGATATTCCAGAAATTACGGGTAGTCCTTCTTCTAATAATGACATAATTATTACAGTTAGATATGCAGAATCTTCAGAATTTGATGAAAATATAAGAAAGATTAAAGAAGCTTTTCCCGAAGACGAAATTTGGATAAGTAATATTGTAAAGCAATTCACTTATGAAAACCTTGTTTCTAGTATTCGTTCTGAATATGATAATGTAAAAGATATACTTAAAAAAGCCAAAATATATTTCGACATAGAAACCAAATAAAAATACAGAATTATTATTGATTAAATTAAGCTTTGTGATTATTAAAAGGAGATAAAAAATTTAATTAAAGGAAAAAAAATAGAGAATTATTATTGAATTTATAAAATTTTTTAAAAATAATACATAATTAAATAAGAGTTTTTTTCTTATAAATAAAATTATTTATCTATTTTATATAAATATGACCAATAGAGGTATGTCTAAGTATTATAAAGACAAAAAATTTATTGATAGAAAATTTTAATGAAAAAAAATGTATAATATAATAGAAAATAAATTAAAAAAGTTTTGGGAGGCATTTAGGATGAAAAAAATATTTATATTTATTTGTCTTTTAAGTATGATAAGTTTTATTATTCCTATTGGCATTATTTTATCTTTAAACAATAATAAAGAGAAAATATCTTTTGGAAAATCACAATTAGATTCTCAGTTAATTAATATAAAGAATACTTCAGTATCAACTATAGAAGAGAAGGATATAACAGGATATTTTGGTCTACATTCTATAAATGATGTAAACACTTCTCAATCTTTATCAAGTTGGGTAAAGATATTTGGTGGAAATAGTTGGGATAATGCATATTCTATTCAGCGAACAGAGGACGAAGGCTATATTATAGCAGGAGATACCTCTTCTTTTGGTGCAGGTGATAAGGATTGTCTTATTATAAAACTAACATCAAGCGGAGATATTTCTTGGACAAAAACATTTGGTGGAAGTAAGTCAGATTTCACATATTTTGTTCAGCAAACAAAAGATGGTGGATATATTGCAGCAGGAACAACTGAGTCTTTTGGTATAGGTGCAGAGGATTGCCTCATTATAAAACTAACATCTATTGGTGAAATATCATGGGCAAAAACATTTGGAGGAAGTAAATCAGATTTTGCATATTCAGTTCAACAGACAGAAGATGGAGGTTATATTGTAGCAGGAGATTCTTATTCCTTTGTCTCAGGTAATAGTGATTTATTAATTATTAAACTCGCTTCAAGTGGTGATGTTGCTTGGGCAAAAACATTTGGAGGAAATGATTATGAATATATGTATTCTTCTATTCAGCAAACGAAAGATAAAGGATACATAATAGCAGGTGCAACTAATTCTTTTGGCGCAGGTAATTGTGATATCTTAATTATTAAACTCACTTCAAATGGTAATATTGCTTGGGCAAAAACATTTGGAGGTGATGGTTATGATTTCGCATTATCTATTCAACAAACAAATGATGGAGGATATATTACAACAGGAATTACTGAATCTTTTGGTGCAATTGATAAAAAAGATTCCATAATAATAAAACTTACATTAAATGGTGAGGTATCATGGGCAAAGAAATTTAATATAATGTGTAGAGATTATGGGTATTCAATCCAACAAACAGAAGATGGCGGTTATATTGTAGCAGATTGTACTTATTGTAGTACTGGTTATTTAAATTCTCTTATCGTACAAAAACTCACATCAAATGGTGATGTATCTTGGGTAAAGACTTCTTGGTTAGGAAATAATTACGCATTTTTTATTCAACAAACTAAAGACGGAGGATATGTTGTAGCAGGTTCCAAAGATGTAGGATTTGATGAAACTTTAGCAGATTCTAATATAATCATCATAAAACTTTTACCTGATGGGGAAATTGGTGGTTGTGACTATATAAAGGATTTACAGGAAATAATATCATCATTTCATGAAAATTCTATAAACCCAATTGTTTCAAATCAGAATTTAAATATTTTTTCACCCTCTCTTTCTATCTCTTCTCCATCTTTAAAAGTTACTTCACCAAAAATTCAAATTAAGACAATATGCGAAGGATTAGTAACTCCGCCATCATCTCCACAGAATTTGAAAGCAACAATTTATAGTAATAAGATTGTTTTAAGTTGGAATGGTTCAACCCCTGGGACTTATCCAATTTCTGGGTATGCAATATATAAAAGTAATTTGTCTGATGATGAACCATCAGCTCCAATTGTAACTGTTGATGCGAAATCGAATTCCTATACTGATACAAATATAATACCAGGAAAAACATATTACTATTATATAAAAGCATTTGATACTGAAAAAAATTATTCTAATCCATCAAATAGAATTAATATTACGTTACCATTATATGAAAATAGAATAATTCTTAAACTTCAAATCGGAAATCTGATTATGTATGTGAATGATATCCCCCAAGAGATAGATGTCCCTCCAACAATTGTTGAAGGAAGAACTCTACTTCCAATAAGATGGGTAGCAGAACCATTAGGAGCCAAGGTCGGATGGGATGGTAACGAAAAGAAAGTTACTGTTAAATTAAAAAATACAACAATTGAATTATGGATAGGGAAAAATATCGCAAAAGTTAATGGAGTTAATAAACCTATAGATCCAGATAATCCAAAAGTTGTTCCAATGATAATAAATGGTAGAACTATGTTACCTGTTAGATTTGTTGCAGAGAATTTAGGTTGTGATGTAAAATGGGATGCTGTGACAAAAACAGTAACGATTACCTATTCTGCAGAATAGTTTTTTAATTAATTTTTCAATATTTTTTCCCTTTTTTGAAAATTTATGAGATATAAACAATAAAATCTTATATATCCTATTGTTTCCTAAATTAATAATTTCTGTTCTCTATATACATATATTTTTTATTAAAATAGCTAAATTATTTTATCTATAATATTTGAAGAAATACATTTTGAAATAATTTTTATTTTTTTGTTATAATTAACATATAGAACATTGAAAAAGATATGAATTGAAGATAAGCTGTCGGAAAGAACTTAATTTCTTGAGATCTCTATGAATTTTTTTGCCACCGAGGGAACCTTGAAAATTAGAGGGATAT
>Ga0067045_1029232_pt1 | contig 22710 bp, 14 predicted proteins | sample TerdegcTABiofilm_FD_59184 | JGI IMG/M metagenome (GOLD analysis project Ga0067045, IMG submission 59184) | Combined Assembly of (Gp0054472, Gp0054536) Wastewater bioreactor microbial communities from Singapore -Terephthalate degrading...
ATGCAATCATTTAAATATTCCAAGGAAACCCGTGATGTCATTCTTAATGCTGCAAAAAAGGAGTTTGCGCAGCGGGGCTATAGTGGCGCACGGATGAGTTCAATAGCAAAGCGTGCAGGAGTTAATCAGGCACTCATTCACTATTACTTTTCAAGTAAGGAAAAGTTATACAGGGAGGTTCTGGAATTTTTATTTCATCATGAAGAGTCACATATAATTGAAGAGTATTTTAAGGAAGATGTGCTAACCCCACCTGAAGTATTGTATGCGGCCATCTGTATTCTAGTGTACCTGCATCACGATGCAATTGATCCTGAAACAAACCGCATAATATCCTGGGAGATTGCAGAAGGAGGGGATACATTTAAAAAGCTATTGGTTGAATATCTATATCCAAAATTGGATAGAATTACACATATTGTTCAACAAGGAATTGAAGAAGGTTATTTTGAAACAAGCGATCCGTTTATGATTGTTTTCAATCTTGTTAACTTTGTGATATCATTTGAAAACAATAAACAGTATTTAAAAGATACCCCTTGGTATTGCCGTTTTTATGGTGGTGATGATGGAAGAAGATTGTTTGAATATACTCTCACGGCCACATTTAAGGCTCTGACCCCAAAGGGGAAGGTATTTACTTTGCCTCAAATAAGTAATGAATTACAACACAAATTACATACAATTATTGATAAGCTTAAAAGTGCTCAGGGAGAACGATATGCATTGTCAAAAGAGGTATAAATATTTGTTTCAAAAAAGAGGCGTTCTTTCACTTATTACAGTGATTATTATTTTCAGTGTATCGCAGGTAAACGCTCAACCGCTTACACTGCAACAGGCAATTACTACTGCCATACAAAATAATAATACCTATAAGGCTGCTCTTTTAAAAGTGGAGGAAAACCGTTATAAAGTACGTGAAAGCTGGGGAATGTTATGGCCACAGCTTTCCACTGATGTTGCCTATACACGGCAATGGTATGAAGCAGGTTTTCAGTCGCAGATAGCAGGGCAATATGATGTAAAGATAATTAATGGGCAGATAGCAGTAAATCCCGGTGCGTTTTATAACAGCTTGCAGGCATCGCGCAATGGCTATATTGCCAGTGAATATGAGGCGCGGTCAATAAAGGCAAATACTATCATTACCACACTGAGGCTGTACTATCAGGTACTGTTAACGAAAGAGTTAATTAGCATGCATGAAGAATCGCTGAAGGCACTGGAGGAAAATCTCAGAGTAGTGACAGTGGGTTATCAGAAAGGCACGTTTTCCAAGCTGGATTTTCTGCGTGCAAAGGTTGCCTATAATAATGAAAAAACGCAGCTTATCAATGCTAAAAATGATTATTTGACGGTGTGTGCAACGTTCAATATACAGTTAAACAGAGAGATAAATGAACCTGTAGAGCTTGATGAATCAGCACTCATGGTAAGTAATGATGATTTGCAGTATCTTTCACTGGAAGAGGAAAAGGAGATAGCTCTTATAAAGGAGCTGGTTGCACTATCACTAAAAAACAGGCCCGAATTATTGCAATTAACCCATTCCAAAAAGGCATTGGAATATGCATCAGATGCAGCAGCATCAGTATACTTATGGCCAAGTTTATTTGTAAGTGGCAATTATGGTACAAGCAAGTCCATATCAAAAGAAGGAAGCCAATTTCAACCAACTGGTAATCCTGCTATAGATCCTATTTTAGAAGCAATGAGCCAGGGTATGAGTGAAAGCTTTGCACCCAAAGGCTGGAATGACCACTGGATGATAACCTTTGGAGCTACTTACCAGTGGGGGGCATTATCACCTATTAATTCATCGCATGCAAAGGCAAAGCAATTAGAAAGCCAGGCAAATCAGCTTGATTTGCAGTTAGAGGATTTTGTAAAAAGTGTGCGACTTGATATTCAACGTGGATTTTTAAAACTCAAATCAGCTTCTAATTCAATCTATTCACAGCAGGGAAATGTTGAAACTGCCGAAGAATCATTGAAGACTGCAACCGCTCAATTCAGGAATGGCATTATTGATAACTCAAAATTCTTAGAAGCAAATGTTGCGCTTATTCAGGCAAAAACCTTATACATACAGGCACTGTATGATTATAAGGTTTCGCAGGCAGAATTAAATAAATCTATTGGCGTGGATTATTTCAAGCTTTATTAATGTTTTGGGAGAGGTACTATGAAACGGGGAACAAAAACAATACTTACAGTAATCGTTGTTATAATAGCAATTATAGCCACCTACAGGCTGGTAGTTTTTATTGGAAATAAAATTAAGCCCAAACAGGTTGTAGAAGACGAACGTATTATCCCGGTAAAAGCATCAAAAGCGTTCCGCATGGATATAACAAAGACGCTCAATTTAAGCGGGGATATTCTTGGGAAAGAGGTTGTAAATGTCTTTTCGCAGGTTCCGGGGAAGGTTATGGAAATTCTTGTAAAGGAAGGCCAGTTTGTAAAAAAAGGGCAGGTGCTTTTCAGGGTGGACAGGGACATAGTTGGCATGGAATATATGCCCGCAGTTGTTGAATCACCACTTACAGGATATGTGGGCACCGTAATGGTTGATAGAGGAATGTCCATAAGCCCGCAAACACCGCTTGCCCAGGTTGTCACCATGAATCAGGTTGAGGCTGTGGCTCAGCTTATTGAGGAGCAGATAAATATGGTACAGATTGGAATGAAAGCCAGGATTCGTGTTGATGCGTATCCTAATACATATTTTTATGGTACGGTGTATAGAAAGAACGCTGTGCTTGATGCAGCTAGCAGGACACAGGAAGTGCGCATACTCATAGACAATCCTGAACTTAAACTGCGGCATGGCATGTTTGCTGATATTCAGATACAGATGGGTTCAGCAAAGAACGCTGTGGTAATCCCAGTGGATAGTTTGTTAAGCGATAGTTTAGGCAATTATTATGTATACAAGGTAGTTGATAACAAGGCATTTAAACAATCAATAAAGCCAGGATTTTCCTTAAAAAATGTAACGGAAGTATTGTCAGGCATTAATGAAGGCGATGTGGTTGTTACACTTGGCAAGGAAAATGTAGGGCATGGCGATAAGCTTATGGTGTATATGGAAGAGATCAAACAGTAATAGTGCAGGGAGATAGTTACTATGAAAATTACCGATATATCTGTCCAACGGCCAATAACCATCACAATGCTATACATTGGCATCATTGTAGTGGCAATAGTGAGTTATGTAAAAATCCCATTAGATTTATTCCCGGATATTGAATTCCCTGTTGCGGTGGTTTTTACCGAGTATCCCAATGTTGGCCCCAAAGAGATTGAGAGTACCGTAACCCGTCCATTAGAAGAGGCATTGTCATCGGTTAATAATATCGATACTATTACTTCCACATCAAAAGAAGGTTTGTCAATGATCATGGTCAAGTTTACTTGGGGCACGGACATGGGGTTGGCGGTAAGTGATATGCGTGAGCGAATTGATATCCGAAAAAGTTTTTTGCCTTCTGATGTTAAGAACCCTGTGGTTCTGAAATTTGATATTTCGATGATGCCTATTGTAATGCTTTCTGTTACGGGCCCAAAAGACCTGGCGTATGTTAAAAAATATGCTGAGGATAATTTAAAAAATTTATTTGAGCAGACAGACGGTGTGGCAGCTGCTTATGTCAGTGGGGGTCAGAGCTATGAGGTTAAGGTTGAGCTGATTAAAAACAGGATAGATGCGTATAAATTAACTATCGACCAGATTATACAGCTTTTAGCGGCGGAAAACCTCAATATTGCTGGCGGTGATGTTAAAACGCCATATATGAAATATACCTTGAGAACTCAGGGCGAATTCAAGTCACTGGATGATATTCGCAATGTGGTTGTAACGGTAAAAAATGGAACTCCTATTTATGTACGCGATATTGCCAGGGTATACTTAGCTCCTGCTGATGTGAAGGAGATTGTGCATCTAAATGGCGAAAATGGTGTTATCCTGCGTGTTCAGAAACAATCAGACAGAAATACTGTTATTGTTGCCCGTAACATATTAAAAAAGGTTGAAGAGGTGCGTAAAACCCTGCCCAAGGGGATGGATATACAGCCATTCTTTAATGCTGCCGAATTCATAGAGCTATCAATATCCAATATGATAAAAAATGCAGTTGAAGGGGCTTTGATAGCTATACTGGTTGTCCTTGTTATATTGCGCAATTTACGAGCTGCACTCATTATGGGATTGTCAATACCTATTTCTATTATAACCTCGTTTGTTCTGATGTACTTCTTTGATTTATCACTCAACATGATGTCGATGGGGGGCCTTGCTATTGGTGTTGGCATGCTCATTGACAACTCCATTGTGGTACTGGAAAACATATTCAGGTATCGTGAAAAGGGGGCACGGCCCAATGAAGCGTCAAAACTGGGCACTGATGAAATGGGAGCAGCTATAACTGCATCAACTTTGACTAATTTAGTTGTCTTTGTGCCGTTTTTATTCAGCCAGGGATTGGCAGTACAGCTTTTTAAAGACATGGCGCTGACCATTACATTTTCCATGTTAAGTTCGCTGGTTGTGGCACTTTCGCTAGTGCCAATGCTTACAGCAAAGTTTATCCCCCGCATTGAACACACCTATACGGGGAAACTTTCGTTTTTACAGCCGTTATTTGATAAAGGTGAACAATACTTTTTACGGCTGGAAAATTTTTATGGAAAAGTTATTAACTGGGCACTTGACCATCCAAAACGCGTCATACGTTATGTAGCCATTTCATTTGTTATAGGCCTAATCTTGATACCTATTGCTGGTATGGAGTTTATGCCTGAATATGATGATGCCCAGCTAACAGTTGTTGCAAAGTTACCTGTTGGTACAAACTTAGAAACTACAGAATCAATAATGAAAATGATAGAAAAGCGGACATTGGATGTCTTAAAGAAAGAGGAATATAAGGTTGTATCAGTCAGAGCCGGTTATGGTGAAGGATTTACCGCTGCGTTTGGCGAAACTACTGACTATACTGGCAAAATAGAAATGCGACTCACACAACCAAGTAAACGAAAACGGTCAAAGGATCAGATACGGCAGGCGTTGCGTGAGGCATTCAAGGGGATGCCTGGTGTAACATTTAACTTTTCATTACAGGGTGATACTGGAAGCCGTATTTTAGGTATGGGTGGTGCCGCTATTTCAATAGAAGTGTATGGATATGATTTTGATAAATCAACACAGTATGTTCAGGATATTCGAAATGCTATAAAGAATATACCAGGGTTGAAGGATATTGATATCTCCCGTGAAGAAGGATTACCTGAAAAGGTTATAGTTGTTAATCGTGAAAAGGCATCCAAGATGGGGGTTAATGCCTATCAGATTGCGAATTTAATAAAAAACAATGTAGCGGGGTATGTTGCAACACGCTACCGTATTGAAGGGGATGAATATGATATTAATGTGCGACTGCGCGAAGCTGATAGAGAAACCATTGAGCATATAAAATCAATAGAAATTAATACCCCTGTAGGCAAGCGTGTACCGGTGGGCAATCTTATTGATATAGTAACAAAATCTGGACCTTCTACAATTGAGCGTAAAAAGCAGGAGCGTGTAGTATATCTGAACTGTAAAGCTGAAGGAAGAGCCTTGAGCGCTGTTGTAGCTGACATTAACAAAGCAATAGCCAAGATACCTAAACCAGCAAATTTTGATGTTGTCATAGGTGGTGCTTATCAGGATATGCAAGATACATTCCAGGATTTATTACTAGTGCTTATTGTGGCAATGGTATTAACCTATGTTATCATGGCAGCGCAGTTTGAATCAATGCTTAGGCCATTTATTGTTATGTTCAGTGTTCCAACAGTTATTTTTGGCGTGTCAGTATTTTTATTCCTTACCGGTACAACATTTAATGTCATAACATTTTTAGGTGTTATTATGCTTGTTGGTATTGTTGTTAACAATGCGATAGTTCTTGTGGATTATACTGATATTCTAAGAAAGCGTGGTTATGGTATACGTGAAGCACTGGTTGAAGCAGGTACAAAACGATTACGACCTATCATGATGACCACCCTTACAACAATATTGTCATTGATACCAATGGCTTTAGGTACAGGAGAAGGGTCAGAGCTATCAGCACCGCTTGGACGGGCAGTTATGGGAGGCATGAGCACAGGGTTTATATTTACTTTGGTGTTTATACCGGTTATCTATATGATTTTTGAAACTATCCGTGAACGATATGAAGCACGACGAAAATATTAATTTAGGTAAGTGTCATTGCCAGCAAAGGCCAGTGCTGAGTGCTTCGACAAGCTCAGTAACCATGCTTTGACAAGTTCAGTAACCGCCTGTCCAGGCAAAGCAGTCTAAGACAGGATGACTTATGTAAATAAATTTATTTTCAGAGGTGAAAATATGGTAATGCTATTTATAGTATACAGCAACGCTGTTGATGACGAAGTTGTTGAGATAGTAAAAAAATATGCTACAGGATATACAAAATTTGTAGATGTGCAGGGTGAAGGCAATAAAGAACCGCAATTAGGCACCCATGTATGGCCAGGCTTGAATAACTGTATGATGATAGCTCTTGAAAATAATAAGATAAAAGACAACATTGCAGAGGAACTCAATACATTAAAAATAAAATTCAAAGGTATTGGCATAAGTATGTTTGTATTGCAATTAAAAGAGATACAGTAGATAAATTTAAAAATGAAAAATATGTTTACATATAATCTTGAGGAAGTAGTAACTTTACAAAAATATTTTAGAGTATATGTACGTTATTTCTTGATATTGGTTGTTATTATTTTACTCCAAAGCTGTTATCTTGGATTGGAATATTCTCCATATTCAACGGAAGTAGATTATGAAAATCTAAATAAAGAGAACATTGCTCGTATAAAGGCACTGGAATCAAAATCTAATAATTACCGAATTGCATTAATAGCTGATACCCATCGTTTCTACACTGAAACCGAAAAAGCAATAAATATATTAAATGCGCAAAAAGATCTGGATTTTGTATTTATTTTAGGTGATATTACTGATATTGGATTATTGTGGGAATATAATATCGCGTATGAAATATTTTCAAAATTAGATTATCCATTTATTGTTATTGTTGGGAATCATGAATTTCTTGGAAATGGTGAAACTATATATAAAAAGATGTATGGACCATTAAATTTTCATTTTACTTTTCGTGGTACTGAATTCATATGTTTTAATAATAACAACTGGGAAAGTGGTGAACCTGATTGGGCGTGGTTAGAGCAGACTGCTTCTTCTAGTAATGCAGCATATAAAATATTATTAGCTCATATTGATTGTTCACAAGTATCAGAAAGGTTTAATCAAACACAAGTAGACACATTTAATAATATTGTCAAAAGCTATTTTGATTTAGTTTTCCATGCCCATGATCACATTTATAGTATGAAACAAATTGACAACGTCCCACGTTACCATGTTGGAAGTCCACAAAACAGTATTTATGTCATATTAGAATATAATGATCATACCCACGATTTCAGTGTTGAGCCATGTACATTTTAAGAAATAATTGGAATATACTATTCACTATTTTGATTATAAGTTTATTATTTTTTTTAGCTTATGAAAATTTTGCACATGGACAACCTAAAGAACAACAATGGTATTTTCCTGATTGTTTTTCGGCACAAACAGGGGGATATATTGGATTTATAGCAATAGGTGTTGGTTTTTTATCTTCCAATAACATTTGGGAAAGTACTGTTTTTTATGGATATTGTCCTGCAAATGTTACAGGTAAAGTGATACATACCATTTCTTGGAAAAACATATTATATCCTTTTACCTTTGATTTTTCATATAATAATCTAATAAAACAACTTTATTTAGGGGTGACAATGTTTTATGTGATGGATAAAAATGTATACTGGGAGGAATCCACTAACTGTCCTGACAGGTATTATAACCCTACTGGGAGACACATTGCGTTAAGTGTTGGTATACAAATGGAAGGAAGAAGCAAAATGATGGAATTAAAACATGGTTTTTATATTGAGATAACAATGCTTGATACTTATATGAAAGCATATTTATGGGATGATAATGATTATCTAAATTTTGAAGATTGTGCAAGTATGGCAATTGGGTATAAGATTATATTTAATTAATAATAAAAAAAATTTATAAATTTAGTAATAATTTCAATAAAATGATTATATTAAAATATTAAAAAGCTAACTAAATATATTTAGTTTTAAAAGTAATTTGACTGTACGTAATCCCTATCTTTTTATACACATATTTCTGGTCGGCTTCATCCTGGAAGCTGACCAGTTCTATACTTTCACTGTACTGTTGTTTGAGCCAATCAATGCAGTGCTTTGCAAACCCCTTCTGAATAACAATGGGGAAGGGATAGGCAAATTCCTTATGTGAAATAATTGTATAATTTTCAGGATTTACAAGTAGTATGGGATTAATACATGCATAGTGTTCCTGTGCGCGTAAAAATGTTTCCAGCGTTTCAAATAGCTGAAATATCCGTACTGGTAATCTGTCGTATGTGTTCTGAAAGTGCATCATGTGATAATAAAAGGTGTCTTTTGTGGCTGCTAGAAGGGTGCGTGCAATAGCGCTGTCATCCAGTATATCGTTATATATACAAACAACGGAATACAGCATAGTATGAAATTGACAGTGAGAAAGGATGGATTGCAAGGCAAGGTCTATTTGCGATGAACTATCGCACAATATATAAAAAATGAAATGATTTGTTTGCATGGCATTGAAAATATGACCTGGCAAGGTTTTATGTTTTTTACAATTGATTAGCACACTGCTGGTAAGCGTGCCTTTTTTATTCATAATAAATGAAGGTATGAATGGTGGATTGAAGACAAATCCTGTTGCATCTTCAAAATACTGTGTTATTGTGTGTAAATCATTTTGTGAAAAATTGAATCCCTCAATAAAGTAGTATGGTGGCTGCTGCATAAAAGTAGCGCCTTGTTGCAGTGCTTCATCATACAGAGCTGTTCCTGGCAAAACCATAAGTGGGTACAGTTCAATTTCGTTGCCAAGCCCGTAATCCAATAGTGTATCAATGGTGTTCATAAATGATTCAGGGGTATCGGTGGGAAGTCCTGGAATAATGCCAACCTGAAGCTTGAATCCAGCATCTTTAAGGCGCGCAATGCCTTCAAGCTCCTTTTGTGCATTGGTTTTTCGGCCAATATGATTAAGGCAGGTCTGATTCATTGTTTGCAGACCAACCTCTAAGCTATGAAAACCTGCTTTTTGTAACAGAGCTATTGATTCTTTTGTGATGCGGTCAGCTCTGATTTCAGTATGCAGCGGTATGCTGTTATGTGACTCTATGAGGGCATTGCAGTAATGTACAAAATGTTTTGACTGATTAAACGTTGGTGCAAGCAGGTATATTTCCTGAATGGTGTCTTTTTTTGCTTTGCGGATAATAGCTTGCAAGGTATTAGCAGGGAATGCTCTAACCCTACTTGTATTTTTTGAATACAGGCAGTACTTGCATGTAAACGGGCAGCCGCGGATTACTTCCACACTAAGGCTTCCATCATACATGGGTTGTAGATACCCTTGTGTATAAGGTTCAACCATCTTTTTTAAAGGCACAAAACTGTTAGCAGGCTGAATGAATATAGCATTTCCATTAATAGTATGAAGATATTGGGTATGTGTGGCGTGAAAATAATGTTCAAAGAAAAACTCCCCTTCGCCAATGATGAACATATCTACTTCTGGGTGATAGTGTTTCAGTATATGCGCCTGTAGCTGTATTTCTGGACCGCCAAACAGTATGGTTACCTTTGGGGTCAGAGCCTTTATTCTTTGAGCTATGGCGCGTGAGCGTTCCACGTTCCACAGATAGCAGCTAAAAGCTACATGGGTTGGATTATGATGCAGTATGGTATCAACAATCAGGGGGTCAGAGCCAAAGTTTTGTATTGTTTGCGGTAATTGTATAGCATTAATTTTTGTGCGATAGTTACCAAGACAAAATGCCTGCAATGTAGAAGGAGCATTGGGGATATTGCCAGCAATGTAGTTATGGCCGTGATCAAGCAATGGAAGTTGTACAAATACGATGTTCATGATGGCATGATAAAGATGCTACACAAAATATAGCAATGCTTTTCTATTGATTCATACATACTGGGTGTGTTTGCACAGGTTTGTGTACAACTTATTTTTTGGTAGCTTTAAATATTACAACAAGCATGTGAGTGGTAGTTATGTACATAAAATATGCTTATGTTGATACAATAATAAAAGATTTGACGACAGTTGTAATATTTATTAAATTGATATCATTAAATGATATCAAGAGGTAAAAAAATGATACAGATAGTTATAAGAAATTTGTCGCAAAAAACCTATGAACAGCTCAAGATGATTGCAAATAAAAATAAAACAAGTATAAACAAAACCATAATTGCTTTATTACATAAATCGCTTGGTATTGATGACACTACAAAAAAGATAAGAGATTTAAGTGATATTGCAGGAAAATGGAGTGAAGATGAATTTAATGAATTTATGACAAATATAAAGGTATTGGATGCTATTGTAATGTTGTTTTATGATTTTTAGATAAAATTGAAAATAAAACAGAATAATTTTGATAATATTGTAAAATCTTATTGTAAAACCTTAAGGATGAAACATACCATTTATGGCGAAAAAGAAGTGATATCCGAATACAAAATATTTATTCCTCCACCAGCAGTACGGTAATCCTCCCAGAACAGAAGCGCGCCCGCGCCATTGTTGTAGGGCACCAGCAGAATATTTCCCCAATATTCATTGTAATCGTTCAGTACAAAGGCCACGCCGTTGTGGTCGGTGCCGGATGTGTCAGCATACCAGCCGGCATCGCGTATCCCTGTGGATGCATTAATCTTCATGCCAAAAATCCCGCGACCGGCAAACGAAACAAAACGGTCATCTTCCCACACGATGATGGCATCGGCGCCATTTAAAAAGATTTTTGGATTTTGTTGGGTGCCCATTGGATTGGACACATAATATCCAGCCCAGTTTGTGGTCCACACGCGAGCTGCCCAGATATTTCCGCCAATATTTGCAACAACAATGACATCATCGCCGCCAACATAGGTCATATCAACCTGTAATGGAGCGGCAGGATTGCCGATTGCCTGTCCATTTGTGCCCCACAGGCGGGTTCCGTTTGCGTCTATCCTTTGCACGCGCAAATTACCGGTTATTGAATAGAGCACAATCATCCCACCGGCATTGTCGCTTTGCACAAGGTGGATGGTTTCGGCGGAAGCATTTTGGGTATCAATTTCAATTGGACCCCATATCACCGTGCCAGTTCCATAAAGCTTTTGCACTACCACTTGAGATGGTGCCGCTGTATTATTGTACACCACCAGCGCGTTGCCCATTCCATCTGAGATGGCGGTGGGGTTGGAGCCGTTGGCAATAGTCCATGGCGCTCGAAGATCAACCGGCGCCGCTCCCCCTTCGATGTTCATGATTCGTCCGCGCACAAGGGGCCCGGCAGCCTGCCACACATAGAGTACTCCGCGTCGGCGGTAGATGAGGTAGCGTTCGTTGCCGGTGTCGAAAATATTGCTCGAAAGAGTGAGGTCATTTGCGGCAACATTGGTTACAATAGAATACGTATTATCGGTAAGATTGACAACCACATCTCCTGCAGTTACAGTTGCAAAAGTGTTCGAACTGTCGATGAGATGATTTGCTATATACGCGGTGGCAGTGCCAAGTGTGATGATGTGTGACGCATTCGTATTTGCGTTGAGGAAGCGTATTATACTGTATTCATCGGCATCGGTAAAGATGTTTGCGGAAAGGTCAAGCGCGCGGGCTGTGAGGGGGTATGTTGCAGTGATCACTGTTGCCCAGAGCTTGTCGGTGAAATTAAGCGCAATGTCATTGCCAGCAACATTTGCGGTGAAATTTGCGGCATCATCGAAAAGAGGATATGCGGGTGGGATATCGGAGGTTTGAGAAATACCTTTATAATCATATATTGTAATGGTATCATTGTTATTTGCATTAAGATTACCATCAAGTACAATTTCATAAAATGTTTCAACTGAAGAATGGGTAACACAGTAATTATGATATATATCATAATTTTCATCTCCATTATCAAATATATCACTTGAAAGAACTATGGTACGGTCATTGGTAATACTTGAAACAGTGGCTGAAGTTGTATCAGTACTATTAATGACCAGATCTCCAATACTCACACCGGCTGTAAAAGTTGCGTTTATATCAAAAAGCCTATCAGCCCAGCGGGCACCTGCTGTTGCATCACGGATTTTTGCCATTTCAGAGGTGTTGTCGAAAATAGTATACGGTTCATTACCACTTGGAAAGATGTTAGCATCTAATGTTAAAACATATTTTGTAATTTCTGTTATTGTTGCATAATTACTGGTTGAATCATTTCTAACTTCATCACCAACCAGAACACCAGTGGTAATAAAATCAGCTGTTGCATCAATCAGATGATTGCTGAAGGAGGAGTTTGCATTACCTGTTGTAATTGTTATCATTTGTGGAGTATTATCGAACACAGTGTATAATTCATTTCCATTTGGAAATGCATCCCAATCAAGATCTAAAGTCGTTCCACTAACGCTTGTAATGGTAGCATACATTCCTGTTGTATTATTTCGTACTAAATCACCTATGGATACACCAGAAGTTAAAAAATCAGCTGATGAATCATTAAGCTGATTTGTACTATATGAAGTTGCTGAACCAGAAGCAAGGGATGTCATTGATGGTGTATTGTCATAAATAATATATGGTTCATTCCCAATTGGGAAGGCGTTCCAGTCTAGTTCAAGAACATATTTTGTAACTTCAACAACTAAAGCATAGTAGCCAGTGTTTGAATTTTTAACTAAATCACCTGGATTGACACCTGCAGTAATAAAATCTGCGCTTGCATCAATCAAATGATTACTGAATCCTAAATTTGCATTTCCTGAAACTATTGAAGTGATAGTATTATCATATATTGTGTATGATTCATTTCCATTTGGAAACGCATCCCATTCAAGCGTTAAATCGTTTGCTGTGACATTTGTAATTTTTGCGTATAATCCAGTTGAATTATTACGGACAATATCACCCACACTTACTCGTGACGATATGAAGTTTTTAGTAGAATCAATAAGGTGCTCAAAAGAATCAGAATCGGCGATGCCAGACATTATTAGTTGCATAGGATTTGTGTTGTTATCATAGATGTGGTAGTTTTCGGTGCCAGTAGTAAAAGCATCAAAATTAAGTGTGATTATGTTAGTAATTAAATTTATTACAGCTGCAAAGATTTTTGTCAGTACATTATATACAAGATCACCTATTGAAACGCTTGGAGGTGCTGTAAAATTTTCATCGGCATCAACAAGATTGTTTACCAATCTTGCGCTGGCAGTACCTGTTTGTATTGGCAAAATGGTAATAGCATTAATTGCGGTTATCCTTTTATAATTTGTTCCTAGTTTCACAATATCACCAACACTAAGCCAGGCAGGTGGGGAATATCCATGAGGTGTATAAATTCTATTTGTGCCATTAATGTAATTGGGTGCAATGTGCATTGTGTGGTTAACGGCTATAAATGATGTAGTATTGGTTACTCCGTCAGCAATAACATAATTTTGTGCTGCATTATTTGGTACTGCCTGTACGTTATCCTGTCCTATAATATGCCTAAAATCTGGTACGACTGTATTAATGTCTATTGTGGTCCCTATCTGTGTATCAGTATTGTATATAATATCACCATGAGCGATACCCATCGCCATTAAATCAACATCATCCTCAAAAAACCAGTTGTGAAGCGCCATCGATTCATGGGTTGCAGTACCTGAAGTGCGCACCGATACCGTATTCACATACACAGGCACCGCGGATGGATTTGTTCCCACCGCATCGATAGTGATGCCGGTGTCGGTGGTATCATCCGAATCAGTATCCCAGTTTGTAATAGTACCGCTATTATCGAATCGCTTTGCGTAAACGCCATTTCCACCAATTGAATAAAGCACAATAAATCCACCCACTTCATCTTCCACGGCGTTGAGGTAATAATAATTGGTACCTGCGTTGTCCGCTAGGGCTTTTCCTCCCGCGCCCCATTTTTCTGTAGCAGTATCGTCAAAACGCTGCGCATAAAGATGTTTGCTCCCCGTTCCTTCATTGGTCCAGAACACAAAGGCGCCGGAATAGGTAACCCCCCATTTGTTTGGAATTGCTTTTACAGTGTGCTGATTTCCTAGCCCTCCAATAAGAGTTGTGTGGATTTCATTTGTAATTGTGTTGAATTCCAACACAGCTCCAGGAGCGCCCGCATTTCCGGCTATGTCCTGATATGCGGAAACCCGCGCGTAGTAGCGTTTTCCTGCTGTAAGTCCAGTAATTTGAAATGAGTGAAGTGATGTAAATGTAGCAAGGTCGCTTGTGCTGTTACCTGTGGCATCGTTGTTTCTTCCCCAGATGAGCGTGTAATTGGTGGCTTCGCTTGTTGCCCAGCTCACATCGGCGGTTGTGGTAGTGACAGCATCTACTCTGAGAGATGAAGTAATTGTCGGCACCCCTGGTTCTGGATCGATTTCAGTGTTTACTGTAGTGAAGTTCCAGTTTGTTCCCGCACCGAGCGCATTTCCCGCAAGGTCCTTTACACCGGTCGTTACGTATACAGTGTAAGTGGTGATTTTCTCAAGAGTTTCAGCTGGTGTCAATGTTGCGGTATTGGTGGCACCAATATATCCAATAGTTGCTGATATTTTTTGACCAGCAGTTTCTATATAAAATGTAGAGCTATTAAGAGTTGATATATCGATAGTTTCTGAAAATTGAATGCTTATAGTCGGGGCAGTACGTGATATGTTGTTAGCTCCTGGTGAAGGAGTTCTAGATGCAAGATTAACTGTTGGGGCTGTTGTATCAGCAGAACTTCCCACGCTGAATGTGCGCACGCCTGGATTGTTAAGATTGACATTCTGCACCAAATCGTGGATTCCCGCGCCGATGTTTACGGAGATGGTATCGTTATCCGGGATTGGGTTAATAAATTCAATTGTGACAACAGTAACTGGTGAAGGTCCCGGGACGATAGTATAGTGTACGCCTCCTGTTAAAGGGCCAAGTGAGGATGAGGTAACTGTAATATTGGCAGAAAGCGTGGTGGGGTTTATGGGAATATTGAACACAATCACATATTTTGTATTTACCGGGTTGCCTGTTGAACCGTTGGTAGGATAAACAGCAACAACTTCAGGATAATAATATCCGGGTGACGTTGGGACAACATTTTGAGTAAAATCTGCAGGATTAACAGTGGGTGCCTGTTTAGTACATGATACTATATTTATAACAAGCAATATAGAAATAATTATATAGGTGTATGTAAATTTTTTTGTCATTGGCAATATATAAATTTTGAGATAAATATTAATTCATTTATTAATATCTTAAATTTTTGTAAAAAAGCAATAAAATTAATTTAATTTCTGTTATTATTTTTTAAATTTAGTTATTAATTTACTATTAAAAATATAGAATGCGACAAACATTACAATATAAGTGTACATATATTATAATTTGTTCATTAATGAGTATTATATCAACAAATTGATTATTATTGCATTTTTAACAATATATAATGGTACATATTTATAAATAATTAATTGTTGACAGAAACTGTTTTTACAACCTATACAAATGATATAGTGAAATTGTATGAAAGTAGTTATAAATATATTTAACTATATAATAAATTATAGACTAATCTTTACCATTCTTTTTATTTTTATTGGTAATGTAGTATTTGCTGATATTACTTCAGTAACATTGACACCCGCAACGCCTACCACGCTTTCAAATGGGAAATCGTACTACGTGGCTGGGGTGCCATACACGTTTCGCGTACGCGCGGTTGACCCGGAAGCGGTGTATGATACCGACTGGAACCAGATTATTCTTGAATTTCGCGAAGGCGCTGTCACGCGCGCTTCATGCACCATAGATATCGGAAGCGATTTTGCCGCGGCGGAATCCGGTGTGGTAGTGGATACAATCGATCGATCCGGCACAAGCAACTGGTCCAATTTGGATTATCAAATCACTCTTCGATTTCGCTGGGATGTAACCGATTATAACGCGTTGGCAGGGAATAGTGTGCGCGTCACTGTTTCTGAGGACAAAGCTCCCTCATCAAATATGGCCGATACCGTTACCTTCAACTACGGTGTCTGCGCGTCAATTGCCGTGCGCAATTTTGCGCAGGATGGTGTGGCAGCCGATGGGTACATTAACCCCTGGCATAGCGCGTTTAATGTAACCGGTGAATTGGTGTACTACGTTGCGGGAGAGAGTGTTACCACCACAGTTGAAAGTACTGATGCGGGAGAAATTACAAACACCACGCTTTTGCTGGATGGTGCTGCCACAGCAATGACCGACAATGACATGAGTAATGGTCTCACTTACGCAGTTGTGGCGGAATATATGAATAACAATGGCATTTTACTTGGAAATCACGCATGGCGAGTGCGAGCAACGATGAATACTAATCCTGGACAGGAAGAAACTCTTGTAGTTAACCAGCTTCCTTTTAACCTCGATCGCATTCAAGTAACCGTAATCACCTTTTCAGGTGGCGGTGGCATCAATGCGCCTTATTACCGAAGCGTCAACATACCTGGCACGCAAATCAATATTACCGCGCGGACCCAAAACGGCGGAACGGCAATGGTAGGCAATACCACCGTCAGGCTTTCAGATGGCACTAATACCTATGATGTGCCCATTCTTTCCGGTCAGAATTCCGGATCCGCACTGCTTAATCCATACCCAGGAGTGGGCATCACACCAGATGGAGCAACCACTCCGCTGACGTATCAGGTAGTGGCAATTATAGGTGGTGCGTACGATAACGAACAGAATATTCCAGCTCGAATTTCTCAACCCGCTTCACCGGTAATTTACTGGGATAGAAATGACCCACCAGGGAATAATAATGCGCCAGGTGTGGGGATAACTCCTTTCACAACATGGGGAAGTATAACTTCGACAGCATCGTCATTTACTGTAAATTTTGCTCCTGTTTCTAGTTTACCTGATCCACCCTATGATGCTGACTTTTATTCATACAGGATATATTATAAAAGGGCAATTGATCCTGGTTGGACTATAATAGATAGAAATGTCGCAGGATATGCAGCATTGAGCAACCCTGCAACTTCATCCATATCTATTACAGGGCTTGTCCCTTTGACTGAATATTATTACTTTATAACAGCAGTTGATGTATTTGGTAATGAAGTTGAATATTTATCACCCAATACCGATGCTCTATATGATACTGCTACACAAGGTACAGATGGTACATATATATATGGTAAAATTGCTACAACACCTACAAGCATTGAAGTAACTATTACTGACGGCATAACCAAATATGTAAACAATGATTTTGAAACATCAGGACCAATAAATGCAGCTAACAGACCATTGCGAAAAACAGCTATAAGGGTTGAATTATTTATAATTACTGCACAAGATCAGCCTGATGCTGTTAATATAATTGTAGCACAGGATGATGGATCTGGTTCAACATCGTCTGATATATATCCTTTAGGTGGCGTTCCTTATGAAAGGATATCATGTCAAAAAATAGGGCCAAATAAATGGGTTGGTTATATACCTAGTGAAAATCAATTTATGTCAGTTGGTTCATATGTGCGGTTCATTATTGAAACTATAAGGAATGGTGTTCCATCTTATTCTGATAGGGTTGATGAGGCTAGTCCTCCTGGTAACCCCAATACATATGAATATACATTTGCAGTAGTAAATCCCACTCAATTTACCCCCTGGCCCACGCGTATTTTAAACAATGTCATAACTGACAAAAACCCCACCTGCTATCCGGCGTATTATCTTACCGATGATGCGTATGTTGATATTACTGTATATGATATAAAGGGAAGGCCTGTTGCTAAACTACTGGATAATGCATTCCGCAAAGGAGGCCAGAATATAAAAGAAGGTGGCTGGAGCGGGACCAATAAGGCAAATAACAAGCTTGGTGTTGGATTGTACTATATTCATATACGTGCAAAAAGAGTGAGTGATGGAAAAATTATACTCAATTCCTTCCAGAAAGTAGTTATTGCAAAATAAATGGTGTAACCGCTTCAGGCATTGGAATATGCAGTAACTCCAATTGTTTTACAATATAATCTTTATTTACCGGGATAGAACCGCGTACAAGAGCCTGTATGTCGGCAATATCCTGATACCTTCCTGCAACACATTTAATAACAATAAGATCTTCAAGATTAATAACAGGAATTTTGATATCCTTTATAGAGAATAGTTTGCTGTTTTGTATACAGTGTTTTAAAATATCATTTGTTGCTAATAGAATATCTATTACAAAATGAAAAGAGTTGTGTACAATAACATATCGTTTAATAGGGGTAAATGTTGATTGTAGCATTTTCTCTTTATGAGGTAAAATTTTAAAATGGTTTTGCAGTGCACTGATGAACTTTGTTTCATTTGTTTCATCAAGTAAGGCAATGATATCAATATCTTCAGTTGCCCGTACATGACCCCATAAACTAACAGCAATGCCTCCGGCAATGCAGAATGAGATATTTGATTTTATAAGACAGGAACTAATAGCAATAACAATTTCAGGAATTGATGTTTGGTCTTTCATTATTATCTTTTCTTTTTAGTATGTCTTCTGTAATTTTTGACCATATTTCCTCATCATTGAGAGTGGGAAATAAAGATTTATAAAATGCATGTTTCATTGAAAACATGGACTGGGTAATTTCACAAAAGCGGTTGAAATTTTTTTGCATCATTTTTTGAATTATAGTGTTATCGTTGTTCCCCATAGTTCCTAATCCATGTTCTGTCTGCCAAGTTTTTTTCTTCAACAGGATTTGATTTTACCAAATTTTGCAAAGTAATAGCAATGATGATAATGATAGCAAACGGCATCACTCAAACCACTTGAAATTTCAATGAATGTGATGGCTTTACGTTTTTCCACTATCCAATTTTAGATATTGTTGCTTCTTTGAAACTATCAAAATAAAAAATATACTCAGTGTTAAAAATTGTCAAATGTAAAAAATATTACTTTTCCATGTGCATTCTAAAGGCTTTTAAATCTTTTGGCCCGTCTATATCATTTTCCCAGTGAGCAGCATTTTTTTTAATATGATAGATATATCCACCAAAGTGAGATAAATCCAGTTTGTATACACGCTCAATAACATCAATAACAGCACGATAAAATTTTTCTTCTTCCAGGCAACGCTGCTTTACCTGTCGTATGACATCAAAATTTTTTGTTTTCCATAGATGATACAGTATTTTAGAAAAAATATTGGGCGATAGTGCCTTGCGTAATCCGTAGAAAAAGTCAATAATCTGGTATTCCACTATTGGGTCAATGGAATGATGTTTGATAATAGCAGCAGAGTTACCAATGCGTGCTTCAAACGTATCAAAGCCAACAAAATATTTGTGTTTGCCTTTATACTCGCCACGTTTGATTGCTTTTAAGCGGTGTGGCAACCAGCTATCGTTAGCAACATCCTGATATTCCACAATGCTGTAAATTAAATGAACTATCGCCCCCCTATAATCTTTTACTGTACCTAAAATTTTAGTGTATTCATCATGGATAAACTCAACATCCTGTGCAGTGATGCGCGGGGTATCGCCAAAGAAAATATCAAGCCGCTGGCCATAGTCAATGTAGTTGAAATAAAAATCTTTTATATGTCCGCCAACTGACTGTTTCATCTGCAACACGGTAAGGTTTTTATATTTTTTTGTATCTATAGCATCGGTAAAGTTTTGTACATCGTTGTACACATAAATTTTTTCATACAGTGGTTTGCCATATTTTTTGGCATGGTACACGCTATCAAGCACATACTGTATAACAGGCTTACCGGCAAGTGTTTGCAAAAATTTATTTTTGCCAATATAAATCACATCGCCATCATAGGCTTCAATGAGCTGCTTTTTACGCTTTATCATGGTTTTGCGGTCAGGTTTATCAAAACCAGCAAGGATGAGGGCAATTGGCTTTTGTTTATTTCCTTTTGGCATGGTAGTATCCGGCTATACAATTATTAATACAAAAGTATATGTGTGCTATGTATCAGTCAAGCCTTTAATAGTAACGAAGAGGTAATGCCATAGAGATGAACAAAGTGTGAATAAAAAAAATAAATATAATTGTAATTTAACTTGACAGCCGGTATATTAAATATGAAGAAATAAACCCTGACTTTTATAAACTCTGCAAAAAGAACATAGAGGTACCAATGAAAAAACTAATGATTCTATTTTTAGCTTTCTTTGTGGCATGTGCTACCGGGGCAAATACCACTCAAACAAAATCTTTATCTAAAGACCTTAAAAATCTTATTAACGAATCGTGCTTTGAGGTTGTTGTAAACAAGCCTGAAAAAGATACCCTGACATACGAAAAGGAGTTGCCATGGCATCTAATACCCTATAACATACGGGTGGATAAATACTATTCAATAGGGACTGCATTTGCTATATCCCCCACTGAGCTTTTAACGGCATTCCATGTGCTGGATTTGAAGACTGACTCGCTCATTTACAAAGATTTTTATATCCGTGATTCACAGGGCAATGTGTATGAAATTGATAAAATTTTAGCGTTTGATAGTCACAGGGATTTTATACGCTTTACGGTTAAAAATAAGACATTTGCAAAATATTTAAAACTAAAAGAAAATTTTAGCATTGGCGATAGTGTCTTTGCAGTAGGCAACGCGTATGGTGAAGGCATCGTAATGCGCCAGGGGGAGCTTATTGGCACTTACCCCGAACCAGAAGATGGAAGATTTAATTTATTAAAAAGCTCATCAGATGTTAATTTTGGAAACAGTGGAGGCCCTCTTGTTGATGATCAGGCCAATTGTATTGGTATTGTCATCCAGCGCAAAGATAATATTGCCTATTCACTTCCAGTAAGTGAGGTTACTAAAATAGGAAATCGCGGTATTTTCCATGTGCGTATGAACTTTGGCTTTACACTGCTTCCTGAAAAGACAATGGTTAAGGATTTTGATGATGAACTATCACTTCCAAAAGGCTATAAGGAAATTAAAAAATTATTCAATGAGCGTTTTAAAAAATTCTATGTAACAACCATGGATGAACTTCTGAAAGGCCAGGGCAGGGGGATGTTCCCTGAGGGTGAGGAGTCGCTTATCCCACTTTTTGATTTTACCGATAGTTACTTTTTACAGGTCAATTATTTAAGCAAGGATAACAACAAATGGACTATCTCCAATATTGAATACAAAGAAACAAAGATACATGGCAATGGCGTTATCCGCATGGCAAATCCTGATAAGCGTTTGCTTTTTATTGATATTTCGCGTCCCGATGATGTGAGCCTGCAGGATATGCTCAATGACCCCAAAGTGGGAATGAAACTTGTTTTAGAGGGGCAAAGTATCACGCGTGATTTTGGTGATGTGAAGACCCGGATATTGTCGCTGGGTGATCCAATAGCTACCGAGTACCATACCGATAAATACGGTCGTAAATGGCGGCTGTGTACGTGGGTGCTAGAATATTCTGATGAAGCTATCATAAGCTGTGCAACACCAACTCCTGAAGGCATGTCAGCGGTGGTCTTTGTATGTGAGACATCCGAAATTGAGTTCTGGAAATATGATGCACTGAAATTGCTGGATTATGTACAGTTATCATACTATGGAAAATTGAAAGACTGGAAAGAGTTTTTAACGGGTAATAAATTGCTGCCAAAAGCATTAAGTGGGGTCAAGTTTGATTATTCAGCACAAAGAGGCTTCCAGTTTGGTGCTGGTGTGTTTTCTATTTCTACTACAAATGATGTTATTGCAATCAATGATGATGTGCGTATGGGTATAAATTTTGGGTATATAAAGCAAGCCACAGGCATCGAATGGACAATACGTCGTGTCATGCTCAGTGAATATCAGAAAGATAATTATTTTGTCCTGGTAAACTGGGTTGCACCTGATACACGGTTGCCAAAGGATTATATTAATTACTGGGAAAGCATTGTCAATGCTGAACATCCGTATACCATGAAACCTTTTACCAGCGATAATATCACCAAAATAGCTGCCGTGGTTAAGACGATACAGGAAAAACCTGAAAAAGTTAAGAAGCTCTATACGCTGTTTCTGGGCAGGGCTGGAAAAGTGGAAGAAGAAAAGATGGTACAGGATTTTAGAACCCTTATGAATGGTATAAAGATAAATGAATAAACTGAGGAGGGTGTCCCAAAAGACATATTATTGCAATGACTTTACACCCGCGTCATTGAGATCTTCACTGTTTGTTTTGAGACACCCTATTCTCTATAATCTGCGCTAAGTGCTTTGCGGTTTCCTGCTTTTCCTTTACGTTGGATTCTCGAGCTATCATAATGCGCTGCGCCTGTGGTGAGCCTGCACCATGCATTGATTCGGTTAAATAGCCTACAGCAGCTGTGCCCATAGTGATATTTTCTATGAGGCGCAGGATACGGATGCGGTGTTCAGTAGGAACATCGCTTTTTGCTTTAAAATATTTTTTAATCCATTTGCCTGCTTCAGGGTGATTCAGGT
>Ga0067045_1029233_pt1 | contig 22710 bp, 15 predicted proteins | sample TerdegcTABiofilm_FD_59184 | JGI IMG/M metagenome (GOLD analysis project Ga0067045, IMG submission 59184) | Combined Assembly of (Gp0054472, Gp0054536) Wastewater bioreactor microbial communities from Singapore -Terephthalate degrading...
CCCCGCCGCTATTTCGACTACTCGTTGCTATTGGATCGCCACCCGGAATTCGCCGGTTTGAACGTGCTCTCCACGGCGGGCGCGTTTTTGACCGGGTTGGGGTTCGTGATCGTGGCGATTTGCTTGGCGCACTCGTTGTGGCGCGGTCGTCCGGCGCCCGCCAATCCCTGGGGCGCGGCCACCCTGGAATGGCAGACGTCTTCGCCGCCGCCCAAGGAGAACTTCCTGCGGCCGCCCGTCCTCGGCGACGGTTACGACCCGTACTATTTGGATAATTTGGAATACGACGACAAGACCGGCGCGTACGAAGGGGTACCTGTCGGTTTGACCTGAACGGTGGGCGAATTCGAGCGACGATCATGCCGGTCGTCGCCCTAGGCGGACATTCCCGATTCGGATTGCGGATAGGCTATGAACAACGCGACTGTTTCGGCCCCCAACGAGGTTGCAGCGCAGAGCGAGCAGGGCCACCACGCTCACCCCGACTACGTCGCCCACCACTTCGACTCCGCCGAGCAGCAGTTCAACGCGGGTAAGTTGGGCGTTTGGGTCTTCTTGCTCACCGAAATCCTGTTCTTCGGCGGCCTTTTCTGCGCCTATGCGGTCTATCGCGGCAATCATCCCGAGGTGTTCATCTACGCCCATCATTTTTTGGACAAGAATCTGGGGGCGTTGAACACGGCCGTCCTCATTTTCAGTAGCTTGACCATGGCCCTGGCCGTCCGTTCCGCACAATTGGAGCAGCACCGGGCCTTGGTGACATTCTTGATCGTCACGCTATTGTGCGCCTTCGTCTTCCTGGGCGTGAAATACGTGGAATATCGCCAGAAGTGGGAACACGGTCTTTTGTGGGCGGGACGCTACCACCCCGCCGTGCACGAATCGAGCCACGATTCGCCGGCGGCTTCGGGCGACAGGGGCGCGGCGGTCGCGACGCCGCCGAACGCCGGTGAGACGCCGTCCCTTGCCCCGGATTTGCCGACGGACGTGACTTCTTCCGAAGACGCACCGCGGCTGGTCGGGGTGTTCTTCAGCATTTACTTCGCCATGACCGGCCTGCACGCCTTGCACGTCATCGGCGGGATCGGGGCCATCACGTGGATCTTGGCCCGGGCCGTACGCGGCGAGTTCAACCGCTTCTATTTCGGTCCCGTCGATTATGTGGGGCTGTACTGGCACTTGGTGGATTTGGTTTGGATCTTTCTCTTCCCGCTGCTCTACTTGATCCATTGACGGCGGGAGCGCGGGCGGCCATCGCAGGCGGAAATCAACCTACGGCAGTACCGAGCGCGGCGAGCAGGTGCAAGCATGAACACGGCGGCATCCGAGCATGGGGAAGGTTTCGGGCATGTGGTCCCCTTGGGGACGCTCCTGGGAGTCTTTGCCGCCCTGATTGCCTTGACCGTAATCACGGTGGCGGCGACCTGGGTCGATCTGGGGGCGGCCAATTTGTTCATCGCGATGGGTATTGCCGCCGTCAAGGCGACGCTGGTGGCCCTGTACTTCATGCATCTCCGCTACGACCATCCCTTCAACGCGATGATTTTCGTCGTGGGGCTGCTCTTCCTCACGCTCTTTCTCGGTTTGACGCTGCTGGATACCAAGCAGTATCAGCCGGAAATTCAGGCCGCCGTGGAGAATCCCGTCTGAAACGGGCCGGCGGACTTCCACCTCCGCCCCGGCCTTCGTTTGCGGCCGGTTGAAGTTTTCTCGCTTTTCTTGCAGCCTCATGCGTCCATCCGGCGCCCCGGACGCAAGGTCCGGGCGGGCCTACGCGTCTGTCGGCCGGCGCCGTCGCGCGGTTCGCAGCGGCCGGCGTCGGCACGGCCGTTCTTCGCCGAAAAGCCGTTGCCATGAGTCTCCCCGGCATAAGCGGCGCCAAGCGACGATGGGGAACTTGGGTCGATTCGGCCCGCGTGCAGCGACGAAAAGACGTCTGAGGAGCCGCCGTACGGTCCGGCGGGAGTGCGCGTACGGAAGCGTTCTGAATCGGTCCTCGCATCTTGTGATGGAGCTGCGCGTGGTTCGTCTGCGCCTCTCCGCGGCAGAAGGAGCCTTCCGTTGTCGGTTGCCTTGTCGGTTCTGCTATCGTTTCGGAATTGTCAGGGGGTACTGGCCTCGCGCTTGCCCGAGCTGATCGAAATTCTGCCCGATCTGACGCCGAACTGGGAATTGATTCTCGTGGACGATGCCTCGCGCGACGCCTCGGCGGAAATTGCTGAGGAGACCGCGCGGCAATACCCGCAGGTCCGTTTGATCACACCTGCTCAGCCGCGGGGCAGGTTGGAGGCCTTGCGCACGGCCTTGCTCCACAGTCGCGGCGACTACGTGCTGATTCCGGTCCGCCAGTCGTGGACGGCCGGCGACGCCTTGCACAGGATGTGGGCGGCGAGGCAGCACCTGCTGGTCTTGGGCGTCTCCGAGAATGCGGACGATCCTAGCGGGCACGACCACGAGATCGTTTTGGTGCAACGCCCCTTCGCCGGAACGATTCTTCCCTATTTGACGGAACCCGCCCGGATTCCGCTCTTGTTGGAGCGATTCGGCCGGGAATGCCGCATGGTACATCTCTTGCCGGGAGAGGAGCGCGCCTCGCTGTGGGAGGAGGCTCCCAGCTTTGCCGGAGTCTCCACGCGTTGCGATCCGCATGAACGCACGATTCCGCCGCCCGCGAACCACCGTCGGGTTCCTCGCGTTGCGCCCGCCCTGCTCCGCGGGCTGAAGGATTTCGCCCTGGGCGAGTGAAATGACGGGAACATGAGACCGTTTTACGGCTTGGTATTACTTCTGGGCGGGATTACGGCGTCCTGGTTGCTGATTCCACGCCTGGTCGCCCGCGGGGTACTGCCGTTTCCCGCTTGGTCGGTTCCCGGGGCCGATAAGCATGGGGAGACCTCGGACTTGCCGACGGTCCCGGCCCTGCCGCCGCCCAAGTCCCAGCCCTCGCTGCGGATTTGCAGTTGGAACGTCACGCCGTTGACGGAGGAGAAGCTGCTGAAGCCGGGCGTGGCCGCCGCCTTGGCCGCCGTGATTCGCGAATTCGACGTGACGGTCTTGCAGGGGGTGGACCTGCGGGATCGCGCCGTGATCGCGAGGCTGATGGACTACGTCAATCGCGATCGCCCGGTCTTCAGTTACGCGACGCTGCCGGAGTCCCTCCGCGTTTCCGCCACCCGCGGCATCGTCTTCATCTTCGATCTATCGGGGGTGGAGATCGATCGGCGGACGGTTCGGGTGGTGGACGATCCATTGAAGCGGCTACAATTCCTCCCCTTGACCGCGGCCTTCCGTGCCCGGGGAGTGCCGCCCGAGGAGGCCTTCACCTTTGCCCTGATCGGAGTTCAGGTGGATACGCTCCGCGCGAAGGAGGAGGCGGACTTGTTGGATGACGTGTTTCGCGCCGTGCGCGACGACGGCCGCGGCGAGGACGATATCCTCCTGGCCGGGTATTTCGGCGACGAGGCGCCTTTGCGTCGGGGGCCGGCGGGATTGGCCGACGTGGCCGCCGTGCCCGTGGATATTCCCACCACCGTGGACGGCAGGGGTGCCGTGGACGGTTTTTTCTTCGACCGTCGGGCGACGACCGAGTACACCGGCAAGCACGGCGTGATGGACCTGGTGCGGCAGTTCAAGATCTCGGCCGGTCAAGCCTCCCAAGTCGCCGATCATCTTCCCGTCTGGGCCGAATTCAGCACCCGCGAAGCCCTCCAGTAACACGGCGTCGCCCGGCCTTCGGGGGAGCGGGATCGTGACCGGCCCGCTCATTTCCGGCGCCGCACCCAATCCAAAGGGATGCCCAGTGCCGCGCGGGTCGCATCGATGGCTTGCAGCATGCGCCGGGCATCCTCGGGATAACCGGCCGTCGGGGCCAAGCCGGGGATGCGGGCCGCCCAGAAGCGGTTGATTGCCGCCATCGCCAATTCGCGCAGGTACTTCGCGATCAGGGAAGAGGCTGCGACCGGGAACAGGCGGTCGCCGCGGGCGGTGAAGCAGATTTCCCAGCCTTCGAACGGGCGACCGAGGCGATAACGGCTTTCGTCCCGGCCTTCTTGGATCACATCGATCCAATCCGGCGCCAAAGCCTCATAGAGGACGTCGAAATACCGATCGCGCCCGCCGTGCTTGTCGCAATGCACTCGGCCCGGATTGCCGTCGGCCTGCGACTCCATCAATTCCCGTGCTAAGGCCAACGTCTGAAGCGAAAGGATGCGGCCTTTCGATTCGTACTCGTCGACCAGCCGGTTGAATCGCGGCTCGCAGAGGACGCGGCAGCGGACGTCACGGAGCCGGACTCCGGACGTTGCGGCGGCGCGGCGAAGAGCCGCCGCCGAGGCGGCTACGGCGGCACGATCGGCTTCGTCGGCCGGCGGCAGCGGCAACGTGGTATGGTATTCGGCAAACCAAGGCAGTTCGGCGCAATCGGCGAAGCCGCGGCCGTCCAGGCGGCGAAATAGTTCGCGCCATGTGTCGGCCTCGATGCCGCACTGTCGCAACAAGACCAGGGCGGAGTGTTCCAGCCGGGCCAATCCCTTGCCCGAGTGATACACTTGCTTCGAGTCGCCGATCACGCAGGGCGGAGCGGAGCCGTCGGGAACCGCCGCGCGGCCTCGACGGCCGGTTCGCGACGAAGGATCGACGACGGCGGGCGCAAGTCGCGAATACCAGGTGTCGAGCGCGGCCTCGGCGGGTGCCTGCCACAGCGTGGCGGTGATCACCAAGGGCCCCATGGCCGGGCCGTATCCCGCCTCGTCCGTTCCGATATAGTACCGCAGCGCGTTTGCCATGGAATCTTTCAGGGAGATCGGCCGAGTCTCGGACCGAGGATACGGCGCCCCCGCGAACCTTCACGGATCGCCGGAGGACGATTCCGCCGCGGCGAGGACGGCGTGGTACAAGGCGGGCACGGTCAGGCGATGTTCGCCTTGAATGTAGTGGCTCTCGCCGCCGTCGGCCACCGTACGGACCAAGACCGTCTTGTAGGGACGGTAATAATAGCGCGGATCCGTCTTGGGGGCCTCGCGGGTGGTGTCCGACTCGATGGGGATGAGGTCGAAGACGGCCGTGGTGAAGTGCCTGATCTCGCGTCGTTCCTGCCGCGCCGCGTTGCGGCTCATGCTGAGGGCCTTGAGATACACCTCCGGTCCGGCGACGGCCGATCCGATGTTGAGATACACCCCGCCCTCCAATTGCGACACGCTATGACAGAAGATCAGGAAATCGTTGTCGGCGGCCTTGCCCGTCGCCGCCGGGTCGAAGTTGGGGTGTTCATGGATGATATCCTGGCCGAAGGCCACGTGCACCGTGACGGGCACTTGCAGGCGATAACCGGCGGCCAGCACGCTGATGTCGCGATGCGGGAAGGCCTCCGTCTCGATCATGCGGCCGATCGCTTCTCCCAGGCCGATGTCGTCTCGCGCGGCGTCCCGGGCGGCTTCGTTGATGCGGCCCGTCTCCCGCCACAGCCCGAATTGCCCTTCCTTGATATACCGCGCCACGCTCTCCGTGGTGGCTCCGATCAGGGCGAACTCGAAATCGTGAATGGCACCGGCTCCGTTCAGAGCCAAGTGCGTGATGCGGCCGCGACGCATCAGGTCGATCAGCAGCGGCGCGTTGCCCTGCCGCAGGACGTGGGCGCCGCAAAAGAAGATGACGGCGGCGTCTCGGCGGCGGGCCTCCACGATCCTCCGAGCCAAAATCGGAATGGAAGGATGCACGAAGTCCGGCGGCGGATCCCCGGGGTGTTTCAGGCAAGACAGATCCAGATCGTGGATCCGCTCCGACAAGGGGCGAAGTTGCAAACGGCGGCGGTCGAATCGTGGGAATGGCATGCAACGAGTTTCCGAATGCGGTGACGGGAACGGTACGGCCGTAGGGCCGATCGATCCGCGGGCGGCGGACCGGGCGACCTAGGCGCTCCACTCGATCTGCGGGCGGCGGACCGGGCGACCTAGGCGCTCCACAGATAGTCTATGAGTTCGTGGCATTGACGATAGTCGGGGATGACCAGATCGGCCCCCGCTCGGATCAGACGATCTCGCTTCCAAGCGTCCACGCGGCCGTCGCGGAAGGCCTCGTCACTCGCCACGGCGACGGCGGTCCCTCCCGCCTCCTTGACGTTGACGATTTCCACGTAGCCGTCACCGAAGCCCAGCAGGCACTCGCCGGAGACGCCGTGTTCTCGCAAGGCGTCTTGGATCACCTTGGCCTTGGAAAAGCGGCGGTAGTCTTCCAAGGCCCCGAAAATGCGGTGCTCGAAGTACCGATCCAGGCCGAGCAAGGCCGCCTCTTCGCGAACGTCCGGTTGATCCGTGCCGCTGGCGAGATACAGCTCCACGTCTCGTTGCCGAAGCAGGTTCAACAGCTCCAGCGACCCGGGGACGAGCCAGTCTTCGGGCCGGTAGCGACCGTTCCGCAAGCCCTCGCGGCGTTCCCCGATGCGCTGCATGAGGCGGCGGAGGTATTCCGCCTTGTACTCTTGCGGGTCCCGCGGCCGACCGCCTCGCTTCCGTACTTCTTCAGCCAGACGGATCATCTGGTAAATGGTCTGCTTACCGGTCAGTTCCGTAACGAAATCGCGAACGAGCGTTTCCAGCGCTTGCCGGGAGTCGCGGGGGGCGGCCTCAAGGAGTATCTCCACCATCATGGGGATCATCACATCCTGCCAGCCCGCCCGAATCAGGCTGAGCGTCCCGTCGAAGTCGAAGAGAGCGGAGCGGATAGCTCGCCCGCGGACGGGCGGGCGAACGATCTCGATGGCAGTACCGGGAAGAAACCGGGTATGAGCGGGTGCTTCGGCGAGGCTCCGGAAGTCCGGTTCTTCGTGCTCGTGAGGCATCGGCGTTTCCGTTCGGCGTGGGGAAAGGGAGCGGAGGTTCTCCGGTACGATCCCCATTTTTGTGACACCAGGATTCTTCGGTTTATTCGTACCGGGACCGGGCCGTGAATCACCGCTGCGATCGGGCAAGAGGCTCTTCCCGTAAGATATGGTTGATTGACCGGAATTGAAAAGTAGGCGGCGCGAGAAAATCCGGGTAAACTACAGTGTTATCCGATTTTTACGCATTCCGCTTCGCAGCGGCGGTTCCCGTCGGGAACCGCGTTGCGGCAGAGAGGCCGAACCCGCAAACGGGAGGACGTTCGCGTGACCGCACCTTGGATTACCTATCGTCCCGAATTGAAGGTCTTGGACTGCACGATTCGCGACGGCGGCCTGATCAATGACCACCATTTTGCCGACGAATTCGTGAGGGCGGCCTACCACACCTGCGTCGAGGCCGGCGTGGACTACATGGAGCTGGGCTACAAGGCCTCCAAGCAGGTGTTCCAACGCGACCGCTTCGGCGCGTGGAAGTTCTGCGATGAGGACGACATCCGCCGCGTCGTCGGAGACAATCCCACGCCCTTGAAACTGGCCGCCATGATCGACGCCGGCAAGACCGATTGGCGGACCGACGTGCTCCCCAAGGACCGCAGCGTCTTCGACATGATGCGCGTGGCCTTCTACGTGCATCAAACGGTCGAGGCCTGCGAAATGATCAAGGATGCCTTCGATAAAGGCTACGAGGTTTCGGCGAATTTGATGGCGGTCTCGCGGGCCACGGAGACCGAAATCTCCCAGGCCTTGGAGCTTGTCGCCGAGACGCCGGCCCAGACCGTGGTCGTCGTGGATAGTTTCGGATCGCTGTACGCCGAGCAGATCGAGCGACTCGTCAAGCAGTATCTCAGTTACGTTAAGGATCGCGGCAAGGAAGTCGGCATCCATGCCCACAATAACCAGCAGTTGGCCTTCGCCAACACCATCGAGGCCGTGATCCATGGAGCGAATCGCGTGGATGCCACGATGGGCGGCCTGGGACGGGGCGCCGGCAACTGCCCGATGGAGCTGTTGCTGGGCTTTCTCCGCAACCCCAAATTCAAGCTCCGCCCCGTCTATCGATTCCTGCAAGACCATATCGAACGGCTACGCCAAGAGGTGGAGTGGGGGCCGCTCGTGCAATACAACATCACGGGCCAATTGAATCTGCACCCGCGCAGTGCCATCCAGGCTCGGGGCAATCCCGAGACCCGCCTCCGCTACGTCGAGTTCTACGACCGCATTCTCAACGAAGAGTGCTAACGCAGCGGATGGCACGGGCATGCGCGGACAAGCGGAAAGCCGACCATGGGAATCATCCTGTTTTTCTTCGTGACGGGGCTGTTGAACTTCGCGGGCGGATTCGCCCTGGCAATGATGTTGGATTTCGGCCCACGATCGTGGGGAGAGGTTTTTTCCTGGTTCGGCACACGCTCGGCATCGATGAAAAAGAGCTAGCGGGCGCGCGTTCTCCCCCCGGCGGCGGTATTCTCTTCGGTCTAGCCCGCCCGAATCCTTACATAGAGTGGGGCTTGGGCGCGGCAGACGGGTGCCCAATCGCATGCGCCGTTTGCTTCGTGCCATGGTTGCGGGGATGCTCGTTCATCTTCTATTCTGCTGTTGCTCGCGCGGTATCCGTGGAGAGTGGTGAGCCGGGCGGAGTTCGGCCGCAGTCCGATGATCGACGCGACGCGATTGACGGAGGATGTCGCTCATGGATATCCAGCAGCTCGGCCCTTATCGCGTCGTGCGGCGTCTCGGTCGCGGCGGGATGGGTGTGGTCTTCGAGGCGGTCCACAGCGAGACGGGCGAACCGGCGGCCGTCAAAATCCTGTCCCTGACCCTGGCCGAGGAAAGCGATTTCCGCAGCCGGTTCGAGTTGGAGATCGAGGCCCTTCGCAAGCTCCGCCATCCCAATATCGTTCGCTTGCTCGGTTTCGGCGAACAGGACGGCGTGCTCTTCTATGTGATGGAGCTGGTCCGCGGCAAAAGCCTGGAAGATGAGCTGCGCAGCGGCCGCCGCTTTACCTGGCGCGAGACGGCGGAGATCGGCATCCAGGTTTGCCGGGCTTTGAAGCACGCCCACGATCGCGGCATCATTCACCGCGACCTGAAGCCCGCCAACCTCCTCATCGCCGAGGACGGAAGCATCAAGCTGTCCGATTTCGGCATCGCGAGGCTTTTCGGCACGCAAGGGCAAACGGGGGCGGGCAGCGTGCTGGGCACCATCGAATACATGGCTCCCGAACAGGCCGACGCCTTGCCCGTGGGACCCAAGGCCGACTTATACAGCCTCGGCGCCGTGATGTACGCCCTCCTGACGGGACGGCCGCCGTTCAAGGTCCGTTCCTTTGCCGAGATCTTGCAGCTTCACCGGCACGCCACGCCGGACTCGGTTCGCTTGTACGCCCCCCAGGTCCCGGAAGAATTGGACCGCATTCTCCAGGAGTTGTTAGCCAAGGATCCGGACCGCCGGATCGCAACGGCCTCGCTGGTGGGGCGACGCCTGCAAGCCATGCTGCACGCCTTGTCGCGAGAAGAATCGCGGGAGGCGACCGCGGCTGCCTCCGATTTGATCGCCTTCGGCGTACCCGGCGAAGAGCGCGCCGAGGTGCCGTCTTCCAACCTCGCGGAAGCAGCGACGCGCGCCATCGACGGCGCGGCCGCCGTTCCGCCGCCGACTCCCACGGTGACGGCTCCTCGGGCCAAGGAAGAAGCGACGGACGGCCCGACGGCGGAAGTGTCAAAACCCGGCGTAGTCGGCACGCCCTCCATGTGGAACGAAACCCGGGAGACGGACGCCTTCGATTTGTATCCCGTCGCCCAATCTGCTCCCGCGGCAAAAGCGATGCCTAACGGAACGGCCGCCCCCCCGCCTGCCGCCCCGACGGACCGGCCGCCGAGCGCCGTAAGGGAGGAGCGTTCCGAGGGGAACGGTCTCGTTGCATCCACGGCGAAGAATGCCCGTTTCGTCACGGTCTCGCCGGATGAGCTGGATCGCGTGGAACCGCCGCCGTCGGCCCCGCGACCGCTAGTCTCGCTTCAGACTTGGGTCTTGGCGGCCGGCCTGCTCCTGCTTAGCGGCGTGATTTGGTACTTCTTGCAGCCGCCTACCGCCGACGCCCTCTACAATCGGATCTTGGCGCGAACGGAAAACGGGGCGACCGACCGGCTCTCCGCCGCGGAGGGGCTGATCGACGAGTTCCTGACGCGATTCCCCGGCGATTACCGGGCGGAGATCGTGCGGGCATTTCAGCAGGAGATCGAATTGCAGCGTTTGGAGCGGCGATTCGAGTTCGACGCGCGGCGGCGCGGGAGCGTCGTCGGCGCCATCCCCATCGAGCGCGATTACTTGGAGGCCGTTCGGTACGCCCAGCTCAACCCGGAGGAGGGGATACGCCGGCTGGAGGCGTTGCTGGCGCTGTACGGTCCGGACGCGCCGCCGCATGAAAACGCGGGGCCGGCCGGCGAGACGAGCGGAGCCGAAGAGACGGCCGAAACGAAGCCGCGTCTGCTCGACGGCGGCCCCTCGGCCCAGTGCCTGGAGTTGGCCCGGCGGCGTCTCGCTCGCATGCAAGACGATCTGCGGGATGTGATTCGGAATCAATCCGACTTGGTCCGAAAACGTCTGGATCAGGCCGACGAATTGCAGGCCGAGAACCCGGAGCAGGCCGATGCCGTCCGCCGGGCCGTGATCGCGCTGTACCAAGAGAAGCCCTGGGCGGCGGAGTTGGTGGAACGGGCGCGCGGGGCGCTGAGCCGTTCGCGGGCGGGCGAAGCAACGTCGGAGCGTGGGCCGGGCGAGGACGCTTTCCCGACGACCGCCGGACGAAGGCCGTAAGACGGGCCGCCGCGGGATGCCCGGCGACACGATGGGTCGCCGAACGATGGGTCGCCGACGGCACGTTCAACGCGGCGAGCCGGCCTGGAGAGTGCGCCAATACTCCCAGGTATCGCGGACCGTTTGCTCGATGCCGATTTCCAGTTGCCAACCCACCGCCGCGCGAATCTTCCCGATGTCGGCGATGGGATCGCATTTCCGGCCGGGTCGGATTTCATGCACGTTTCGCGCGGGGTCGGCCATCCGTCGCAGCAGGTCGAAGACGTCGCCGCTGCGGCGGGCCAGGCCCGACCCGACGTTGTACACTTCTCCCGGAGCGCCGCCTTTCACGAGCAGGCGATACGCCCGCACTACGTCGCGGACGTCGCTCAGGTCGATCCAGGCGTGAAGCGTATGGACGCGGATGGGATCGGCGCCGGCGGCGAATTGGGCGGCCCACTCGGGCAACATCATGCGCGGGGATTGCCGCGGTCCCGTATGGGGAAAGGCCCGCGCGATCACGACCGGAAGCCCGCTCTGACGCCAAGCCTCCAGTGCCAGCAGCTCGGCCTCGCGCTTGGTGCGACCATAACCGCGCCGCGGTGCAACGGGGTCGGCCTCGGAGTATTGCCGCGGTCCATCGCCGGACGAGGGATAGACGTAGCTGCTGCTGACGATCAGGACGCGGGGCGGTTCCGGCAGCTGGGCGGCCAGTCGCAGCAGCCGGGCCGTGCCCTGCACGTTCACCGCTTGGGCAAGCGGAGGGACGGTCGCATCGCCGCAGTCCTCGGGCACGGAAATGGCCGCCAAGTGATAGATCGCTTGCGGTCGAAACTCATGAAGAACCGCTCTCATGCCGCCGTCATCGCACGACGCATCGGCCAAGTCCCAGACCACGAGGCGCGTGCGGCGGAGGATGTCGGGCAGCCCTGGGGATGGAACGACCGGGCGAGGCACCGCCCCCAGCAATTCGTCTCCCGCCGCCGCCAGGTGCTCGAGGAGAAAACCTCCCACAAAACCGTCGGCTCCCGTGATGAACGCCCTTTGACGCGGCATTGACGAATCCTTGCTGCTGCCAAAATCCGCGGGAGCCGCCGGGTTTGCGACCCGATACCCTCTCGGCGTGCCGGGCAGGCGTATGCTGCTGCGAGCGGACCGTCCGGCACGGTTGGGTTTCGCTTCGGTCGCGCGAGCCTATGCCACCGGAGCCGGTTCGTCGTCTTCGTCGGCCGGGATTCGCTTGACGGCCACCAATTCGTCGCCCTCGTCGAGACTCATCAGCCGCACGCCCATCGTATTGCGCCCCGAGAGGCGGATTTCGTGGACGTGGATCCTCTGAATCTTGCCCAGGGCGGTCATCATCAAGACTTGGTCGTTCTCGTGGACGGCGACCACTCCCACCACCGGCCCGTTGCGTTCGCCGGTCTTGATATCTCGGATGCCTTTGCCCCCGCGCCGCTGGGTGCGGTAATAGAACTGCGAAGAGACCTCCTCGTCGCCCTCGTCCTCCGCGTCTTCGGCGGAGGGTTCCTCCGGCGCCGTCTCGGCAGCGAGGTCCTCGCTCTCCGGTTCGTCCGCGGGCGATTCGCCTCCGTTTTGACGGAGGTCGGCGTCGCCCTCCTCTTGCGGTTCGGCATTGGGACCGAACGGCGTCCGTTTGCCGTAACCCTTGGCGCAGACCGTCAGCAGGGCGGCCTCCGGATCCGCGACCACCACGCCGACGACTTGGTCGTTGCCCACCAGGGTAATTCCCTTGACGCCGGAGGCGTTGCGGCCCATGGGGCGCACGTCCGCCTGGGAAAAGCGAATGGCCATGCCCTTGGCCGTGGAAAGCACGATTTCATCGCCCTTGCGCGTGATGACGGCGCCGACCAGCTCGTCGCCCTCCCGCAGCTTGACGGCGATGATGCCGCCCTTCATGGGCCGGCCGTAGGCCGACAGCTCGGTCTTTTTCACCAATCCCCGGGCGGTGGCCACGAGCAGATAATGGTCCGGCAAGTGGAAGTCGCGGACCGGGCGGCAACTGGCCACCTTCTCGCCTTCGTTCAAGTTGAGCAGGTTGACGATGGCGCGGCCCTTGGCGTCGCGAGGCAGTTCCGGAAGCTCCCAGACTTTCCGCCAATGGACCTTCCCCTGGTTGGTGAAGAACAACAGGTAGTCGTGCGTGCCGGCCAGGAACAGGTGCTCGATGGGGTCCTCGTCGTCGGCCCGGGCGCCCTTCAAGCCTTTTCCGCCGCGCCGCTGGGCGCGGTAGGCCGTCACAGGCGTCCGTTTGATGTAGCCCGCCGAGCTGATGGAAACCACCATCATCTCGTCCGGGATCAGGTCCTCCATGTCGAACTTGTCGGCTTCCTGGGCCACGATCTCGGTACGCCGGGCATCGGCGAAGCGGCGTTTGATCTCCAATAGCTCTTCGCGAATGATGGCCAAAATGTTCCGCTCGTCGGAGAGGATGCGGAGATATTCGTTGATGTCGGCGAGCAGGCCGCGATGCTCGTTGACCAGCTTCTCCTGCTCCAAATTGACCAGTTGGCCGAGCGTCATGCGCAGGATGGCATCGGCTTGGACGGGCGAGAGGGTGTAGCTTTCGGCCGCCCCCCGCTCGTCTTGGAACTGGCGGAACCCCTCCTCGCCCAAGGCGCGGGCGAGCATCGCCGCCGGGCAGGCGATTTGCATCAGCCGTTCCTTGGCCTCCGCCTGCGTTTGCGACGTTCGCACCACCCGGATGACCTCGTCGATGTTCGCCAGGGCCAGCAGCAGGCCTTCGATGGTGTGCTTTCGCTGCCGCGCCCGTTGCAGCAGGAATTGCGTGCGGCGGCGAATCACCGCCACCCGGTGCCGCAGGAATTCCTGCAACATCTCCTTGAACGTCAAAAGCCGCGGCTTGCCGTCCACCAACGCCAACAGGTTGATGGAATAGCGGGTTTGCAGCTCGGAATATTCGTAGAGCTGGTTGAGCACGATCTCGGGATCGGCGTCGCGCTTCAACTCCAGAACCAGCCGGACCGGCTCCTTGAGATCGCTCTCGTTGCGGATGTTGGAAATGCCGGGGATCTTGCCGTCGGTAACCAGTTTGGCGAGATTCTCTTCGACGGAATCGCGCTGCTTTTGGTAGGGGATTTCGTGGACGACGATGCGGAATCGGCCGGGACGGTGCTCCTCGATCTCCGCCCGCGCGCGAATCGTGATCCCGCCGTGACCCGTCCGGTAGGCATGGCGAATGCCGCTCTTTCCGCAGATGATGCCGCCGGTCGGGAAGTCCGGGCCGGGCACGATTTCCATCAGTTCGTCGATGGTTACGTCGGGGTCGTCGATCAGCCGTACCAGGGCATCGCATATTTCGCCCAGGTTGTGGGGCGGAATGTCGGTGGACATGCCCACCGCAATCCCCGTCGCCCCGTTGACCAGCAGATTGGGGAACTTGGAGGGGAGGACGGACGGCTCGGTATGCCGCTCGTCGTAGGTGGGGATGAAGTCCACCGTATCGAGCTTGAGGTCCTCCAGCATCATCGCGGCGAAGTGCGAGAGCCGGGCCTCGGTGTATCGCATGGCCGCCGCCGGCAAGCCCGCGATCGAGCCGAAATTCCCCTGCTTATCCACCAGGACGTAGCGCATGTTCCATTCCTGGGCCATGCGCACCAACGTCGGGTAGATCACGCTTTCGCCGTGCGGGTGGTAATTGCCGCTGGTGTCGCCGCAGATTTTGGCGCATTTGACGCGGGCGGCTCCGGGCGTGAGATTCAGGTCGTTCATCGCCACCAGAATCCGCCGCTGCGACGGTTTCAAGCCGTCGCGGACATCGGGCAAGGCCCGGGCCACGATCACGCTCATGGCGTACGTCAGGTAGCTGCTCTTCAGCTCATCCTCGATGGCCAGAGCCACGACCCGACTGCCGGAGAAAGAGTCGGCCTCTTCTCCCGCGCCGGAAGGGTTACCGTTCTCCGGGATAGGGGGATTTTCTGCGTCGTCGGACAACGCAAGTTCCTCTCAATGCAAGGCTAGGAAGGCACCTGGGATTCGCCCGGGAACGGCCGCTTCCAACAACGGCGATTCCCGGCCGTGACAAGCCCTGCATTTTAGCGGCTTTCGGTCCGTGACGCAATCGCCACCCGGCCTGAAAACAGCGCCGTAAGTTGTTGTTAAGATTATATTTGCGGCTCGATTTCCGGCGTATGGCAGCCGGTCTGGGGAGCCCCGCCGACAGGCCGCCGGGCAAAGTCGATCGGACGAAGGGGCGGCAACGGTGTGCGGGCCGTACGGCGGACCCGCCGCCGGGGGACGCGGTTCGTTTTGCGGCCGCAAGGGTCACTGCGGCGTGAGGAACAGGCCGAATTCGGAGATGGCCGGGCAAGCCGCCGCTTTGGTAATGCGGAGCCGAACTTTGGACGTGGTGATGGCCGGCGTTCGAAGCAAACGCTGGTTGCCGATGCTGGTCGCCGAGGCAAACTCTCGCCAATTCTCGCCGTCCCACCAATCCACGGCGAAGGCGTCGACCCGTTGGCCCAGCGGCAAGTATTCGCGGACCCGGACCACGTTGAAGGCGGTGTATTGCGGCAGTTCCAGCACCAGCTCCGCGGCGGTCACGTCGTCGTCGGTCGCCCAGTAGGTCGAGCGGTCGCCGTCCACGGCCATGCGAGGTGCGAACCGATCGTCGCCGCCCCGAAGAGGGCCGGAGGCCTTGGCGCCGCGGGCGAAGTCCACGGCGAACGTGCGGTCCAGCACTTCCCGCCACTCTTTGAGTACCCGGGCGTCGTTTTCATGGATTCGGCCGCGGCGGTCGGGCGGGATGTTGAGCAGCAAGTTGCAGCCGCGTCCTACGGAGGCGAAGTAAATATCCAGGAGCTTTTCCACCGTCTTCACGGCATCGTCTTGCGAGGCGTGGTAGAACCATCCGGGACGGATCGAGACATCCACTTCGGCGGGACGCCAGACATCGCCGTCGCGGACGCCGACGTTCAGGACGGCGGGATCGGCGGCACCGGGCACGGCCTCGCCGCTCCGCACGGTCGCCCAGCAAGTCTCGCCCGCGTAACCCGCCTCGTTGCCGACCCAACGCACGTCCGGACCGGCGTCGCTGAACATGCAGGCTTCCGGTTGCAACTCCCGCACGATACTCCAGGTATGGTCCCAGTCATAATAGGTGCGATTGTCGATGCGGCGGACGGTTCGGGCGCCGCCGTAGTAGCCGTCGCCGCCGTTGGCGCCGTCGAACCAGACCTCGAAGATCGGGCCGTAGTTCGTCAGCAGCTCGCGGAGCTGGTTGCGATAGTACGTCAAATAGGCGGGCGTTCCGTAGTCCTTGTGGTTCCGGTCCCAGGGCGAAAGGTACACGCCGAACAGCAGCCCGTGCCGGCGGCAGGCCTCGGAGATCGCCTGGACCACGTCGCCTCGGCCGTCTTGCCAACGGCTATTCTTGACGGAGTGCTCGGTATACCGGCTGGGCCAGAGGCAATAGCCGTCATGATGCTTGGCCGTGAGAATCAGCCCCCGCATCCCGGCCGCCTTCGCCACGGAGACGATCTGATCGGCGTCGAAGTCGGTGGGATGGAAGATCGTCTCCGCTTCGTCGCCGTAGCCCCATTCTTTGTCGGTGAACGTGTTCGGCCCGAAGTGCAAGAAGCCGTACACTTCCAACTCGTGCCAGCGGAGCTGCCGGGGACTGGGGACGGGGCCGTACGGCTTGGGGGGATCGGCCGCGGTGACGCTTGCGGCAAAGGCCGGCGCCAGGCAGAGCGCCACGCAAAGAGATACGGGGGCCGGGCATTTCATGGCACGGTTTCCTGTTTCTGACGGTTGCGGATTCAAGCGCGGAGCGCGGCGGTGATCCCGGCGGAATTTGTCGGCGGGGCGCCGCGAGCATTGGGGTCTTGATTCTACCCCACGGCCGAGGCCTCACGCTACCCGGCCGATCGGCATGCGGGGACGCCGTCGAAGGCGAACGGCGGCTGCCCGGCGCGGGCCGTGACGGTCTTGTCGGCGAGGGAAGGGGGGATGGCCTGGCCGCTCACCTGCCCCGCGTCGCACGGCATGCTATGATGGTCCGCTGCGGTCGGCGGTGCCGGCGGGCGATGTTCGCCGAGCCCCGCAGGCAAGGGAATGGTTGGCCAGCAGTCGCGGAGTAGGCGGGAGATTCGGCGTGCCGGAGTCGCAAATCACGAGGGTCGTGCGTGTTCTCGGTCGAATCTTGGAACGCGGCTTGATCGTGTGGCTTGTCGCGCTCTGTGCCGTGGCTTTCATTTGGCCGCGGCTCCCCGTTGCAACCTGGGGAGATCCGTTCGTCGCTTCCAAGGATCATCTCCGCTGGTGGATCGCCGCCACCATGCTGGCCATCGGATCGCTCTTGCCGCAAAGCGCGTGGATGGAGGTCGTCCGGCGCTGGCCCTGGGTGTTGTTCGGGACGGCCGTGCAGTACGGAACCATGCCGCTGTTGGCTTACGTGGTGGGGCGCGGCCTGTCCTTGGAAGGGCCTTTTCTGATCGGCGTGTTGATGGTGGGCTGCGTGCCCGGCGCCATGGCTTCCAATGTGTGCACCCTTTTGGCGCGGGGGCACGTGAGCTACTCCGTCAGTCTGACGACCAGCGCTACGCTGTTATCGCCGCTGGTGGTGCCGGCGGCGATGTGGCTGACGGTGGGCCGGGTCGCGCCCTTTCCCGTGGTGGGAGCGGGAGTGGAATTGCTGACGACGGTCGTGTTGCCCGTCGCCTTGGGATCGCTTCTCGCTCACGCCTCGACCCATTGGCGGAGGTCGGCGGAATTGCTGGGCGGCCCGGTCGCCCATACGGCCATTCTCTGGATTATCGCGGTGGTGACGGCCATCAACCGGGACCGATTGGAGCAGGTGACTCTGCCGCTGGCGGCGGCCTTGCCGGCGATCAATTTCGGCGGCTATCTGGCAGGGTGGTCGGCGGGTCGGGCCGTGGGAATGCCGCCGTCCATGCGACGGGCTTTGACCCTGGAAATCGGCATGCAAAACGCCGGTCTGGGCACGGTGCTGACGCTGCAACTGTTCCCCGACATGCCCCAGGCCGCCATCCCCTGCGCGTGCTACACGTTCCTATGCATGTTTACCGGCACGGCGCTGGCGCGGTATTGGGGCGGACGCGAACTCGGCGAAGGCCCCACGGTTCAAGCCTGACCATTTTCCGCGTGGCGCGGGCGCGGCGCGTATAATGCGGACGCGGCGCGTATAATATCGGCAATCCAACGAGGCTCCGCGGCGGGTCGGTCGGCAGCGTCCCTTTGGGCTTGAGGCGAGGGAGGTGTGCGAGCCGTAGTATTGCCCGCGAGTGTATTGCCCGTGAGAGGAACGGGATTCTCCTAGACGATGGATTATGCCCCTCCGCCGATAACCAAGAATAGAAACCCCGCAGTGCAAATCCAGGAGGTCCTTGGAACATGAAAGCCGCCTATATCGAGCAGCCCGGTCCCCCGGAAGTCATTCGTTACGGTGACCTGCCTAAGCCGTCTCCGGTCGGCAAACAGGTTCTGATCCGGGTGGGGGCGGTGTCGGTGAATCCCATCGATACGTACCTGCGGGCCGGAACGGTGCCCATGCCGTTGCCGCAACCCTACATTTTGGGTTGCGATGTGGCGGGCACGGTGGAGGCCGTGGGGCCGGAAGTCACCCGCTTTCGTCCCGGCGAACGCGTGTGGGGATCGAACCAGGGACTTTTGGGGCGGCAAGGGACGTTCGCGGAATACGCCGTTGCGGATGAGGAATGGCTATATCCCACCCCGTATGAAGTTTCGGATCGCGAGGCGGCGGCCCTCGCTTTGGTCGGCATCACGGCGCATCTGGGGCTGTTTCGCGATGCGCGGTTGCAAGCGGGCGAGACGCTGTACGTTCACGGCGGGGCGGGCGGGGTCGGTTCGTGCGTCGTGCAGATGGCCAAGATCGTCGGCGCCCGAGTGATTACCTCCGCCGGTAGCCCGACGAAAGCCGAATTGTGCCGCCAATTGGGGGCCGATGCAGTCGTGCTCTACCGTGACGAAGATGAGGCCGAGGCCTTGCGCAGGCTGGCTCCCAACGGAATCGACGTTTGGTTCGAGACGTTGCGGGAGCAGAATTTCGAATTGATCGTACCGATGATGGCCCCGCGCGGGCGGATCGTTATCATGGCGGGACGCGATTCCAAACCGATCTTCCCGGTCGGCCCGTTCTACGTCAAGGACTGCAAGATGTTCGGTTTCGCCATGTTCAACGCCTCACCCGTCGAACAGCAGCACTGTGCCGGCGACATCAATCGCTGGCTGTCGGAGGGCAAGCTGCGGGCCGTGATCGGAAAGTCCCTCAAGCTCCACCAGGCAGCCGAGGCCCATCGCATCCAGGAGGAAAACACGCTCGGCGGCCGAGGCGATTTGACGGGCAAAATCGTGTTGGAGCCGTGATTCCGGCGGCCCGCCGGCGGCTTGACGATCGAGTCGGGGCCTCTAGAATTCCCGCGTCATCCGGCGTCACGATTTCGCTTCGCCGCAGCGGAGCGAGCGTGCGATGCGCCGGCGCGATCACACGGCCGCTGGGAGGCCGTCTGCTTTTGGAGGTGCTCCGCCATGGTGGAAGATCTGTCGTTGCGTCACGAGCCGGTGGGAAGCCTGTTTCCGCGGCCTGCCTCGCGCGAGGAGTGGGAGCAATACAAGCTGTCTTCGGAACAAATCGAGGCCTTCCGTCGTGACGGGTTCGTGACCGGCATCCGCCTGCTCAACGACGAGCAGGTGGAGGTTTTGCGGAAGGAGTTGGAAGAGTTGTCGGACCCCGAACACCCCGGCCACTCCCTCTTCTACGAGTTCCATTCCAACGAGTCGCGCGACCCGAGCACGGTGCTGTTTCACGCCCTGGGCGCCTGGCGGATCGCGCCCGGCCTGCACGACGTGCTGTGGAATCCCGCGTTCTTGGTGCCTGCCTCTCAGTTGCTGGGGGGCCCGGTGCGGTTTTGGCACGACCAGATCTTTTGGAAGCCGCCGCGGCACGGGGGCGTGGTGGCGTGGCATCAGGACTACTCGTACTGGACGCGGACCCAACCCATGGCCCACTTGACGTGCTGGATCGGCCTGGATGACGCCACGGTGGACAACGGTTGCCTGCACTACGTTCCCGGAAGTCACCGCTGGCCGCTTTTGCCGATTACCGGACTGGCGGGAGACATGGAGGCCATCCAAAGCGTGTTGACACCGGAGCAGAAGGCCGCCTTCCGGCCCGTTGCCGCCGAGTTGAAGCAGGGCTACGCCGCCTTTCACGACGGCATGACGGTGCACGGTTCGTACGAGAATCGGACGGACCGCCCGCGCCGCGCGGTGGTGATCAATGTCTTTCGTGACGGTGTGCGTTCCGCCTCGAATCGGCCGCATCTGGTGGGCGTACCGCCGATTCCCGAAGGCGAACCGATGGGTGGGCAATTCTTCCCCCTCCTTTTCGATCCCGATCACCCGGCCTGAATCGCACCGCTGTCCGAGCGTTTCTTAAAGTACCGAGCCGCGATAGGGCCCGAATGCCTCCCATTGTGCGAGGGCGGTCGGCGGCGCCGGCGGGGATCCCGGCCGCGATGTAGCGAGGCTCTCCGTGGCGACGGCCGTGGACAGGCGGTTTCCGCCGCGCGCTACCCGAGAGCGAGTCGCTCCGTGCCGTCGGAGGGCGCGTATCCATCCGGGGACGCGATCCCTTGGATTCTCCTCGGCGAATATTTACCGGATATTTATCGGAGGGCCGTTCCCCGCCCCGCGTGCCGCTCCCGGTGAAGACGCATGCCACGCCCTAGGGATCTCCGCGGTTTCGTAGTTTCCACGCGGCCCGAGCTAGGGCTTTCTCCGGGCTGCAAACCGTTTGACACCGTGCCCGATATAATGAAAGATTCCCCAGGCGTTTTGCGAGGCCCGAGTTCTCCGGCGCCCGCGGTCGCAAGCGCGGCGTACCCTGACCCTGGGTTCGGCGAAAAGGAAAGAAGAAGGCATGGCGTCCACGCAGTCGGCGGATCCCGCTGAACGATCGCAACCCCGACCCTTGTTTTCCGCACTGCCGTCGGTAGGCGCGGACCACCCGTTGCACGCCCTATTGCGGCGGAGGATCGCCGTCCTCGACGGCGCGATGGGGACCGAGATTCAGCGTTTGGGTTTGGATGAGGAGGCGTTCCGGGGGATCGGGGCCGCCGTCGGTCGCCCCGGCGGCTGTTCGTGCCCTGCTCATGTCGCACCGGCGGACTTGCGGGATCACGGGAGGCCTCTCAAGGGTTGCAACGACTTGCTTTGCCTGACGCAGCCGGACGCCATCGCGGAGATTCACGCGGCCTACCTGCGGGCGGGGGCCGATATCCTCTCCACCAACACCTTCAACGCCAACCGCATCTCCTTGGCCGATTACGGGCTGAGCGACCGCGTACGGGAAATCAATCTGGCGGCGGTATGTTGCGCCAAACGGGCCATCCAATCCGCGGGCGGCGACGGCGATCACCCCGGCCCGCGGTTCATCGCCGGTTCCCTCGGTCCCACCAACCGCACGGCCTCGCTTTCGCCCGACGTCAATCGGCCCGGTTATCGGGCGGTGACGTTCGACGATCTCCGGGCGGCGTATTACGAACAGGCGGAGGCCTTGTTGGACGGCGGCGTGGACGCCCTGCTTTTCGAGACGGTATTCGACACCTTGAATTTGAAGGCGGCCCTCTTCGCCGTGGAAGAGCTTTTCGAGCGTCGCGGCCGGGCCGTGCCGGTGATGGTATCGGGCACGATTGTGGATCGCAGCGGACGCACGCTCTCAGGCCAAACCTTGGAGGCATTTTGGATTTCCATCGCCCATGCCCGGCTCTTCAGCGTGGGGATCAACTGCTCGCTGGGCGCGTCGATGATGCGGCCCTTCGTGGAGGAGCTTGCGCGTCTGGCCCCCGTCTGGACGAGCTGTTACCCGAACGCGGGACTGCCCAACGAATTCGGCGGCTACGACGAAACGCCGGAACAGACCGCTTCCGTGCTGGGGGAGTTCGCGGCCCAGGGTTGGTTGAACTTGGTGGGCGGCTGTTGCGGAACGACGCCGGAGCACATCCGCGCGATCGCCGAGGCGGTGGCCGACAAACCGCCGCGGACGCCGCCGGAGCCTTCGACCCTGACTTCGCTGGCCGGCCTGGAACCGCTGGTGCTGCGGCCGGGGGGCAACTTCACCCTGATCGGCGAGCGGACGAACGTGGCCGGATCGCGCAAGTTCGCGCGATTGATCCGCGAAGGCCGTTACGACGAGGCCGTCGCCGTGGCGAGGCAACAGGTGGAGGCGGGGGCCAACATCCTGGACGTGAACATGGACGACGCCCTTTTGGACGGCGAAGCGGCCATGACGGAGTTCCTCAATCGGATCGCCGCCGAGCCGGACATCGCCCGCGTCCCCGTCATGATCGACAGCTCGAAATGGTCGATTCTGGAGGCGGGGTTGAAGTGCCTCCAAGGCAAGGCGATCGTCAACTCGATCAGTCTCAAGGAGGGCGAGGAGACCTTTCTCCGCCAGGCCCGCCTCGTCCGCCGGTACGGCGCGGCCGTGATCGTGATGATGTTCGATGAGGAGGGCCAGGCCGTTACGGTGGACCACAAGGTCCGCATCGCCCGCAGGGCGTACGAACTGCTGACGCAGCGGGCGGGCTTCCCTCCGCAAGACATCATCTTCGACGCCAACATCCTCACCATCGGAACCGGCATCGAAGAGCACAATCGCTACGCCGTCAACTTCATCGAAGCGGTACGCCGAATCAAGGAGCTTTGCCCGGGCGCCAAAACCTCCGGCGGCGTGAGCAATCTTTCCTTCGCATTCCGCTCCAACGAGACGGTCCGCCGAGCCATGCATGCGGCCTTTATGTATCACGCCATTCAGGCGGGCCTGGACATGGCCATCGTCAACGCCGGCCAGTTGGACGTGTACGAGGATATCGACCCCGAACTCCGCGAACACGTGGAAGACGTGATCTTCGACCGCCGGCCGGACGCCACCGAGCGGCTGATCGCCCTGGCGGCGCGGCTGGAGCCGGACAAGGACTCCGCCGCAACCCGCCGGACTCTGTGGCGGGAAGCA
>Ga0067045_1029234_pt1 | contig 22684 bp, 23 predicted proteins | sample TerdegcTABiofilm_FD_59184 | JGI IMG/M metagenome (GOLD analysis project Ga0067045, IMG submission 59184) | Combined Assembly of (Gp0054472, Gp0054536) Wastewater bioreactor microbial communities from Singapore -Terephthalate degrading...
CCGGCTTCATAGCCTCCTGTATACTCTGCATTCGCGGTGTCTGTTTCATCTTTCCTCCGCATCCATTAACCGAATTTATCGTAGAAAATGAGATCCTCCGGAACTCCCTTGGAGGTTAATACCTTTACACAGGCGTCGATCATACCAGGGCTTCCGCAAAGATAGGCCTCCACGTTTTCGCCGCTTTTCAGTTCCCTGTCCAGAATATCTGTAACAAAGCCCTTCTCCCCTGTCCAATTATCCTCCGGCAAGCTGTTGGATAGGGCAGGGATGAACCGGAAATCTGGAAGGATCTCTTCCAGCTCCCGCATCCTGTCCACCAGGAAAAGATCCCTCAAGGATCTGGCTCCAAAAAAATAACGGGTTTTCCGGTTAATCTTCTTCTCCGCCATATCCTCCAAAATTCCCTTTATGGGTGCCATACCGGAGCCCCCGGCGATACAGATAATATCCCTCTGGGAATCCCTAAGGTAAAATTCACCATAAGGTCCGTTTATTGTTACCTTTTCGCCCTCTTTAAGATACTTATGAACATAGGTTGTACAGATCCCGTTTGGAACCAGCCGGATCTCCAGTTCCAGTCTGTTTTTCAGGCTGGGAACCGAGGCTACTGAATAAGCCCTGTAAACCGATTCATCGGTTAGTTCATAGGGGGGTACCATAAACTGTATAAATTGGCCTGCTACAAAGGAGATCTCCTTGGGATCCAGGAGCTCCAGGGTTACCTGCTTTATGTCATGGGTCAGATCCACCAGGAAGGCCACACGGGTTTCGTATTGCTTTACATTGAAAAGCTCCTCCGGGATCTGGATAGAAAGGTCAGTTTTGCATTTTATCTGACAGGAGAGACGGATGTTTTCCTTCCTCTCCTCCTCGGTGATCCAGGGAAGTTCTGTGGGAAGATACTGCCCGGCTCCTTCCAGAACCTTTACCTTGCAAAGGCCGCAGGAACCCCTGCCTCCGCAGGCAGAGGGAATAAAGACCCCCTGTTCCATGAGTGTACCCAGCAGGGGTTTTCCACCCTTTACAAGGTACTCCTTCTTATTGTTTATATTTATTTTAACCTGGCCGTAATTACCTATAGTGGCATCGGCAATTACCATGATTAAAGCCAGAACTGCCGAAACCACTGTAATTGCACCTACGCTGATTAGAAAAGTGCCAACCGGAAACATGCGCCCCCCTTTTAAGAAAGGTTTAATATACCGCTGAAACCCATGAAGGCAAGGGCCATCATGCCGGTAATGATCAAGGTAATTCCCGCCCCCTCCAGACCCTTTGGCACCTTGGCCTTGGCCATTTTCTGTCTTATCCCCGCCATGGCAAGGATGGCTAGAAACCAGCCCAACCCGCTTCCAATACCAAAGGCAAAGGAGGCCAACAGGTCGTAATCCCGGATAACCATAAACAGACTTGCCCCAAGTATGGCGCAGTTTACTGTTATCAGGGGCAGAAAGATTCCAAGGGCTGCATAAAGTTGTTCGGATACCCTCTCAATAATCATCTCCACCACCTGCACAAAGGCAGCAATTACGATGATGAAAACTATAAACCTCAGATAGTCCAATCCCAGGGGAAGAAGGAGATAGTAATACACCAGCCAGTTAAGGACCGTAGTAATGGCCATTACAAAGGTAACCGCTGCGCCAAGCCCCAGGGAGGTTTTCAGTTCCTTGGACACGCTAAGGAAGGAACACATTCCAAGATAGTTGGTTAAAAGGATGTTATTGGTAAATATGGCGGCAAAGAATACTGCCACAGGATAAAGAGCGCTGTTCATTTCTTCTCCTCCCCGGGAAGGATCTTCCCTTTAACAACCCAGATAAAGACAGCTAGCATAAAGAAGGCGCCTGGAGGCATAATCATGATAGACCAGTTTGTCCATTGGCTTCCCAAAACAGAGATTCCCCAGATGCTGCCGGAACCAAGAAGTTCCCGGAAAAAGGCGATTATCAAAAGCACATAGGTGTACCCCAGTCCCGAGGAGAGCCCGTCGATAAGACTTAATCCTGGGGGATTGGAAAGTGCAAAGGCTTCAGTACGGCCCATGACTATGCAGTTTGTTATGATAAGCCCTACGTAGGGACCTAGCTGCTGCCAAATATCGGGAAGAAAGGCCCTTAGAACAATATCCACAATTATCACATAGGTGGCGATTATCAGGGTTTCCACCATCATCCTAATCCTGGAAGGGATCAATTTCCTGAGGGCAGATATAGTAAGACTGGACAGGGTGGTGGTGAAGGTTAAGCCCAGGGTCATTACAACCGTATTCTTCACTACGTTGGTTACTGCCAGGGTGGAACAGATACCCAGGATCTGGGCAAAAACAGGATTATTGGCTCCCAGGGGATCCATAAATACCTTTTTAGCTTTTCCCTTCATTATCTCCCCCCTCCTAAAGCAATAATTTTTTCCGCCTTTTCAATACCCCCGTTTATCAGGGTTAACACCGCATCGGAGGTTCTGGTGGCGCCGGTTATAGAATCTACCTCGGAGCTCCCCCTGGCAGTCCCCTCGGGAACCATCACAAAGGGCCCCATTTTTCCCCTGAACTGTTCCTTAAACCAGGCTTCCGTAATCCTTGCTCCCAGCCCTGGGGTCTCATTCTGCTTTATAAAATCAAGACCGGTCATACGGGAGAGATCCCCGGAAAAACCGAGGGCCGCAGTTATCTCCCCCCATAAACCTGGACCTGAATACACAATGGAGAAGGAGGCGGGAGTCCCGGCCTCCCCCTGGATCCTGTAAAAAAGCAGTTCTCCATCGGAATCCGTCACCTCCTCCACCCTTTGGGAATAGAGGTTCATTACCTCCTGAGAATTGGTAGGCACCGGTATCCCTGCACTGTACAGCACCGCCCGCCGGATAAACAGGGTCTCATTACTCCTTACCAGATCTTCCGTGGAAAGAAAGATCCCGGAGGTAAGGGAGATACAGACTATCGTAACCAGGGCCATGAACAAAACTGGATAAACCCTTTCTGCAAAAAAACCTTCCCTCTTCATGCTCCGGCCCCCCTTTTCTTTGCCTGCTTTAAAAGATAATCCAGAAGTGGGGCAAACATATTGGCAAGAAGGATGGCAAAGGTTGCCCCTTCCGGCCATACGGAGAAGGTTCTGATAAGGGGAATCAGGGCTCCTACCAGGGCTCCATAGATCCATCGTCCGGTATTGGTGGTTTGGGAGGAGGATATGGGATCTGTGGCCATGAACATTATGGTAAAAAGGGCGCTGCCGCTTAAAAGCGCCCGCAGAGGATCTGCGGCACCGGCGCTACCTGTGTACCAGAAGAGAGCCTGAAAAAGGGTAAAGGAGATAAGGCCTCCTAGTACTATTCTGTAGCTGGCAGCCTTTTGGATCATCAGAAGCAGTCCGCAAAGGAGGATCAGTATTGCACAGGTTTCCCCCATAGAACCTGCTGTATTTCCCACCAGAAGCCTAACAAGGGATATCTTTTCCCCCTGGGCAAGTTCCACCAGAGGTGTTGCCTTTGTAAGGGTATCCGCATTGGGAAGCCAGGCGGAAAACCCGCCCGGAAAACCGGCAGCCGGAGCGGTAAACCCGGAGGTAAGGGGAACACCGAAACTTACATAGATAAAAGCCCGGCCGGAGATGGCTGGATTAAAGATGTTTCTGCCGAATCCGCCAAAAACCATTTTCCCAAAGACAATCCCGAAGGCGATCCCAACAGCCGCAATCCAGAGGGGGATTGTAGGAGGTAGGGAAAGGGCAAAAAGCATATTCGTAACAAACACTGCCGAAGAGACTTGCTGTTTGTAGGTCCGGACAAAAAGATACTCGCAGCCAAACCCGACAATATCCACCACCGCAAGAATCAGTAAAGCCCGCCAGCCAAAAAAATAGACCGCCGCAAGGGAAATAGGAATCAGGGCGATCACCACCTGAAGCATGATCTTCTGCTTCATTATCAGGGGACGTTTTTTAGTGTTTTCCGTCATAATCCCATCATAATCGCAATTTCCGCTGTGTCAATAATTTAGAATTAAAAAGGTTTTTGCTTTTTCGCCGGGTAAATATTATTATTTGGTAAGGGAGAAAATATGGAAAAGAAAAATATATACATGGGCGGAAATTTAATCACTTTAACAGGTCCGGTACTGAAGGTCGGGGACGAGGCTCCCGATTTCACTGTTCTGGATAATCAGCTTCTGCCGAAATCTCTGGCGGATTTCTTTGGTAAAATTAAACTTATAAGCGTAGTACCGTCGCTGGATACACGAATCTGCGACCTGCAGACCCGCAGGTTTAATGCAGAGGCTTCCCGGCTATCCGAGGAAGTGGCAATTTTAACCATAAGCATGGATCTGCCCTTTGCCCAAGCCCGGTGGTGCGGGGCTGCGGAGGTTGATAAGGTGATTACCCTTTCGGACCACCGGTATGCCTCCTTTGGAGAAAACTATGGTGTGCTTATAGAGGAGTTAAGGCTTTTAAGCAGATCCATTTTTATAATTGATAAAAAGAATATTATCCGCTACATTCAATTGGTGGAGGAGAATCATAATCCCCCGGATTACGAGGATGCTCTAAAGGCGCTTAAAAAAATCAAATAAGGGTTAACGGAATGGTAGCACACAGGATAAAGAACAATATCTACGGCATAAGCATAAATGACAGAACCACAGACCTATTTGAAGGGGTCTGGCCCATCACCAAGGAGGGGGTAACCTACAATTCCTACCTTGTAAAGGACGAGAAAAATGTAATAATCGATCTTACCAAGGATTTTAAAACCGATACCCTGCTTAGCCTTATAGAAGAGATTATTGATCCCTCAGAATTGGATTATGTGGTTGTGAATCATATGGAACCGGACCATACCGGGGCAATAAAGACAATGATCCATGCCAATCCAAAACTTACCCTGCTGTGCACTCCCAAGGCAAAACCGATGCTTGAAAATTACTATGGAATTACCGACCGGGTTGTTACAGTACAGGACGGAGAAATTCTAAACCTTGGTAAAACAAGGCTTCAGTTTTTCCATGTTCCCTTTGTTCATTGGCCGGAAACCATGGTTACCTATGTGCCGGAAGAGAAAATCCTCTTCTCCTGCGATGCCTTTGGAAGTTACGGAGCTTTACCAGGGGCTGTTTTTGATGATGAATGTCACGATCTTGATTTTTACAAAAGGGAAGCCCTTAGATACTTCACAAACATAGTCTCCAAATTCTCAAAAAATACCCTATCGGCTATCAAGAAACTTGAAGGAATTCCTATAGAGGTTATCTGCCCCTCCCACGGGCTCATTTGGAGAAAAAACCCATCCCTGATAATAGACCTGTATTCCAAATGGGCAGGATACGAAAAGGGCAGAAACGAGAAGTCCGTAACCCTTCTGTATGGTTCAATGTACGGGAATACGGAGAGGATGATGAATTTTGTTGCCAAAGGCCTCTCCTCTGAAGGGGTACCAGTGGAAATTTTCGATGTGGCCAGAACCCACTCAAGCTATATTCTTCCCTCCGTATGGGTAAATGCTGGGGTAATTATAGGTGCACCAACCTATGAAGTCGGGCTTTTCCCACCCATGGCTCACGCCTTGGAGGAGATTGGGATTAAAAGGGTATCTAACAAACTTGCAGCCTTTTTTGGAAGCTACGGCTGGAGCGGCGGAGCCTTGGCGAAGGTAAAATCAATAATAGAACCTCTTAAATGGGAATTGACAGAGTCCTTTGAATTCCAGGGAGGAGCAAAGAGAGAAGATCTGGACAAAGGATTCCTCTTCGGCAAGGCTTTTGCACAGAGAATCAAGAAGCTTACATGAGTCCCCTTAAAAAGGCTTTTGTTTCCTCCCTTCCAGTATTATTCGGTTATGTTCCCCTGGGGATCGCCTATGGTTTTTTATTGTCCCAGTCCGGTATTCCCTGGTATTTTGCAGGACTTGCCAGCATTATTGTCTTTGCAGGGGCGGCACAATTCCTGGCCTTGGGGCTGTGGAGCAATCTGGCACCTCTGCCGGAGATAGCCGCAGCCACCCTCCTTCTCAATCTAAGGCATGCCTTTTTCGGATTGTCCCTGCTTAAAAAATTCTCCAACACCGGAAAGGCTAAGGCTTACCTGATCTTTGCCTTAACCGATGAAAACTATGCCCTTCTATCCAGCCAGGAGGAGATGGAGGAGGGACAAAAGAAGAGATACTATCTTACCCTCTCCCTTTTAAATCATTTTTACTGGAGCGCAGGTTCGGTTTTAGGGGCTTTGCTTGGAGCCGTACTAAAGATAAATCTTGTCGGCCTTGACTTTGCTCTTACAGCGCTTTTTATAGTTCTAGCCTTGGAGCAGTATAAAAAGATTAAAAAATTAAAGCCCTTTGTAATTGCTATTATCTCTGGTGTCTTTGCCTTTCTACTTCCCTTTAAACAGATTCTTCTCCTACTGGCTATCTCAACCGGTACAATCCTCCTTCTTCTAACCCGGAGGAGAGAGGAATGAGCAGCACTTATCTGATTCTTTCTATTTTGGTGATGGCGGTGGTTACCTTTTTTACCAGGGCTTTTCCCTTTCTTTTCTTTATCCGGAAAAAGCCTCCGGCAGTTCTTCTCTATCTGGAAAGAATGCTCCCCCCCATGATCATGCTTTTACTGGTTTTATATTCCCTGAAGGATATTAAACCCCTAGCAAAACCTTATGGAATTCCGGAGGCTGCTGCAATTATCCTGGTGGTTTTAGTTCATCGATGGAAATCCAATACCTTCGTGAGCATTGCCGCAGGAACGGTTTTGTACATGGTATTAAGAAACCTTCTTGGGGCCTAGAAACTTATAGTAAAAAGATCCTAGTCAGAATAGCGTTCCTTGATTTCTAGGAATTTATCCCGGAGGGTAAAATAGAGATCCACCAAGGAGGGGTCAAAATGGGTTCCTTTCCCCTCTGTTATGACCCTCTCAACTTGTTCCAGTGTGAAGGCTTCCTTGTAAACCCTTTTAAAAGAGAGAGCATCATACACATCTGCCAGGGTAACAATTCTTGCTTCCAGGGGTATATCCTCACCGGAAAGCTTCTGTGTGTATCCCGTACCATCCCACTTCTCGTGATGAAAAAGGGCGATGCTTCTAGCCATAGGATCAATCTCCGGGTCGGACAACATTCTCGCACCTATTACTACATGATCCTGCATTGCGATAAATTCCTCCGGAGTGTACCTTCCAGGTTTTTTTAAAAGGTTATCAGGAATACCAACCTTCCCCACATCGTGGAGAGAGGAGTAGAGTTTTATTCGCTTTACAAAATCGGGTGCGCAGCCGTAGGATTCCGCCAGCAGGGCAGAATAGGCGCTTACCCTTCGGATATGATTCCCCGTATCATCGTCATTGAGAAAATTGGCGTTTTCCAGGGCATTCACCAGGGCAAGGGTAGTCCTTTCCAGTTTATCTGTTTTTTCCTCCACCAGTTTCGTAAGATGCGCCTCCCGATCAGCCAAAAGACGGTTTTTTTCCTTAAGATCATCCTGGATGGTTTTTAGATTTATATGGGCTCTTAACCTTGCCAGAAGTTCCGTTTTATTGAAAGGCTTGGTTATGTAATCTACACCTCCGGCCTCGTAGGCCAGGGAGATCCCTTTTATATCTGTAATAGCGGTAATAAATATGATCGGTATATCCGCTGTCTCCTTTTTCTGCTTAAGTACTCTAGCAACCTCGTATCCATCCATGTTGGGCATCATAATATCCAGAAGGATTATATCTGGGATATTCTGCTCGATGGAATCGAGAACCATGCTCCCTTCCGAGGCAAGATTGATCTGATAGGGTGTGTTTTTGCTGATGATCTCCGCTAGGAGCTGCCGGTTGGCAGGGACATCATCCACGATTAATACAGTAATATTATCCTCTCTCATTTCTCATTCTCTCCGTCAGGTCCTTTAAAATTTCAAAAACTCTTTGGTCATTAAAACTTTCCGCTGCCTCTATAAGCTTAGAACCAGCGTCTTTGATATAAGTGTTTTCCGAAACAAGGAGCTTTTCCGCTCCTGCTTTGATCCTTTGGGGATTAAAAATATTATGTTCCCCTAACTCTTCCATTACCCCTCGGATAAGATGACGGTCTTGTTCCGAAAGGGTATAATCCATTACTGTTTCGATACCTCCTTTCGGAGCTTCTCCCTTAGGTTTGATTAAGCCTGGGAAAAATTCCTCTATCTTTGATCTGAAAAGATCGGAATCCACAGGTTTTGGTATATAGTCATCACAGCCAAGATCCAGATACCTTTCTTCGTCTCCTTTCATGGCATGGGCAGTAAGAGCTATAATACTCAGATCCATGTATTGAGGATCCTGTCTTATCCGCTTTAATACCTCAACCCCATCAAGAACCGGCATCTGCATATCAAGCAGTAACAGATTGTATTTCTTGTTGGCAAGAAGATCCAGAGTCTGTTGGCCATCCTCTGCAATATCACAGGAAAGTCCCATACCCTTAAGGAATGCAACGATCAGCGCCTGATTTATTTTATTGTCTTCCGCATAAAGAATAGCCGGCAATTCTCCCTTCGAAAGCTGAAACTGTCTACTTTTTTCTGAAGTAAGGTCTCTCCTCTTAGGTACTTGAATATTGTTTTCCTTTCTCAGGGGTTCTCCTGGTGGGAGGGGTATTATAAGGGTAAAGATAGATCCTTCTCCGGGGTTGCTATGAACATACAACTGCCCCTCCATTAATTCCGCAAGACCCTTGGATATGGATAATCCAAGACCGGTTCCTCCGTATCTCCGCTCTGTGGAGGAATCCGCCTGCTCAAAGGCGGAAAAAATAGTTTTTACCTTATCCTCCTTTATGCCTATTCCCGTATCTGCTACCTTGATAACAGCAGTTCCCTCCAGATAGGAACAGGAGAGGGTTACCCCTCCCCTGTCTGTGAATTTAAAGGCATTACTTAAGATATTTATTAAGATCTGAGCTATTCTATGTTCATCGCCGTAAACAAGATAAGGGAAATTGTCATCAATCTCTAGATCATAAAAAAGCTCCTTTTCCTTACTCTTCAGATAAAAAAGGCTTTTAAGATTATCCACAAGAGTGGAGAAATTGAAGGGTTTCTTGTCTATTATTATTTTTCCAGCTTCTATTTTAGAAAAGTCCAGAATATCATTTATAAGATTAAGGAGAATCTTGCCCGATCTGTCTATTATTTCCAGTTTCTCCCGAACATCCCTCTTTTCCGTAGTCTCCAGAAGCATACTGGTAAAACCCAGAATTGCATTCAAAGGGGTCCGGATTTCGTGGGACATGTTTGCCAAGAACTCGCTCTTAAGTCGGTTAGCCTGTTCAGCCACATCCTTAGCCTTTTTAAGCTCCTCCTCTGCAATCTTACGGCGGGTTATATCCTCTTTAACGGATAGATAATTGGTTATTATTCCTTCGCTATCCTTGATGGGAGTAATTACCGCCTCCTCCCAGAAGAGTGTGCCATCCTTCCTTTTGTTTAATAATTCTCCATGCCAGATCTCGCCGGAAGAGATCTTTCCCCACAGTTCTCTGTAAACCTCTGGAGCCTGATAACCACTTTTTAATACCCTTGGATTCTTCCCCAGAACCTCCCCTTTGGTATAACCAGTAGCCTTCTCAAAAGCTTTATTTATAAAGATAATATCTCCCTTTATATCTGTAATAACTATTACATTGGCGCTCTGTTCTACAGCCAGGGATAGCATTTTAATATTCTCTTCTATGGTTTTTCTTGCGGAGATATCACTTCCATAGAGGAAAAAATTCCCTCCCTCCTTTTCCGAAACCAGGTTAAACAGGAGATAACTCTTGCCTATTTTTTCCTCAAAAGAATAGGGCTTTTCCGGCTTGAGCCCTCTAAAAAAGGATGAATCAAAGGTTGGAAAGAGTTCCTGAATGGGAAGGTTGTCTAGGGGACGATGCCAGATCTTCCTTGCGCTCAAATTGAATTTTTCTATCCTTCCCAGCTCATTCACCTGCAGGATAGGCGAAGGGTTATTGTTAAAAAGGAAAGCCTCTTCCTTGAGATTATAATCCATCTCCCTTTTACGGATAATCACCGAGGCAATTACCCAGGATAGAAGAGCAAACAGAATCAATAAAATAATGCAGCCCGTTACTACCCAGCGAATAACTACCTGCACCCGGGTATGCACATTATCCATTGGGACAAAGGATACAAGCCGCCAGTCATAATCAAGAGCGCCGCTTTCTTCCAAGGAGGCATCCTCTGGACTCAATCCTTCCCCCTCCATCAATACGGAAGCCAGGGGATATACAGTATTGTACGTACAAAGACCGAATTCAGTCCAATGGTAGCCCTCTCCTCCCCAGGCAATCCTCTCTTTCAACCGCTCCTGAATCTCTTCAAGATTTAGGTTCATGGTATTGCTTGAAAAAAGGATTTCACAATCTTGGGAAAGGAGAATGATAGTACCCAGGGAATGTACAGCCACATCCCTGATCCTTAGAAGAGCCTTTTGTGCCTTGAAATGCAAAACCAGAGTACCCATTGGGTTTCCAAGAGGATCCTTTACCTCTATTGCCGAACGAATAACCATATCTGAAGGGTCCATAATATCCCCTTTTTCACTGGAGTGTTCAATTCCAGAAAAATACAGAATCTTATCCTTTAGGATAAAACTACTTTGATACTCACACTCCTTCTCAAGATCTCTAAGCTCCTCGTTCGGCAAAGGTCTAAAGCTGTTATTCATCTCCTTTATATGAATCAACTCTCGATTATCTGGGGTTATAAGCCTCAGACTGGAATAAATCCTTCTCCTTGAACTGAAGGCAAGATAAATTCTTTCGAGCCGCCGGATATCCTGAGTAGTCAGTTCTCTGTTCTGAACATTGATAAGGTATCCAGGATCGGAAAGATAAAGGAGGTCCTCCAACACGGGTGAAAGCGCTGAGGAGATCAAAGCCCCCTGCAGACTTAAATTCTGTTCTTCATTTTTCTGGATTATCCTTTTCTCTGAGGATAGATTTGAGAAATACACTATGATACCTACTGCTGTAAGCAGCATTATTGAAAGAAGATAGATCATTACAAAAAGAAAACATTTCTGTTTCTTCAAGGTTGACTTCATACTGTGAACCTCTTAAGGGGATATTTTACTTAATACGATAATAATGAAAAGAGAACATGTCAAATTTGAGGATAGAAGCCTATTTATCCAAAATCTGTTTTACTTCATTAATAAAACGACAGGGATCTATCGGTTTTTCCATGATTCTTGTTACCGGAAGCCAGGATTCATCCGGTTTAAGGCTCTGAGGAAGCTTTAATTCCTTGGTAATACCGCTTACCAGGAGAATCTTTACTCCTTTTAAGAGAGGATCGATCTGTAATCTTCTGGCAACCTCTATGCCCTCTGTATCGTAGGCCATCATAACATCCAGTACAATTAGATCCGGTTTCTCCTTTTTAGCCTTTTGGAACCCGCTTTCTCCATCAAAAGCGGAAAAGACTTCGTAACCATAAGCCTCCAAAAGATCGGTATTAGAGGCTACAAAATCCTTGTCATCATCAATCAATAATATTTTTTTAGAGACTGTCATACTTTGTACCCCCTGCCACAGTTAAACAGTATTACTTTCCCTTTTGGGAAGGGTAAAGTAAAAATCAACACCCTTCCCAGGATCAGAGTTGACCCAGATTTCGCCCCCATGGGCATCTATAATATGTTTTGTGATAAAAAGCCCAAGCCCGGTACCCTTTTTTATTCTTGTAGAGGGATCATCCAATCGGGAGAATTTTTGAAATAGTGAGGATAGCTTCTCCTTAGGGACCCCTTCGCCACTGTTAAAAACATGAAACTGGATAGAATTATCCAGATCCTTAAAAGTTATCCTGAGAATCCCCTCCTCTTTGCCGTATTTAATTGCATTGCTGATAAGATTCTCAAAGACTTCTCTCAACATATTCAGATCTGCGTAAACAGAAAGGGTCTCTGGAATACTATTTTCCAGTACTATCCGTTTTTCCTCTAGATCCGGTTCGTGGGAATCCAGGAGGGGGATTAGAATCTCCTCCCTGACCAGAACATCGCTTTTTACAGGGGTCAGAACCCCGTTTTCTATTCTGGAAAGATTGAGATAGTGCCTTACCATCTCTACCAGAAGCTTTACATTGGAATCGATTATATGTAACCCCTTTCTCTGTTTCTCCGTAAGGGTTCCCAGTTTCTCCTCTGTTAATAGAAAAACATAGTTCATTATGGTGGAAAGAGGGCTTTTTAATTCATGACTGATAAATCCTACGGTTTCCATGTAATCATGGTTCAATTCCTTCAGCGAGAGATTAACCTTTTCCAGTTTTTCATTCGCTTCCCGTAGATTATCCTCCCGTTCCTTAAGGGCTATTACCATATCATTGAAAGCGGTAATAAGTTTCTTTGTTTCTTTAGCAGAGCCGGCTTCTGCTACCGGAGGAGGGAATTCCCCCTTGTTAAGACTATCCGCTGCTGTGGCCAGCCGGTGGAGTGGGTTGGATATCTTGCCGGAGAGGAAAAAGGCAAATACCAGCGAAAAGAGGAGGCCTATGACTGAGATCAGTATATACTTTACTAAGGTTTCCTGAACAAGGCTTGAAAAGGGTTTCTCTAAAAGCCCAACATATAGCATTCCGATAATCCTTTTCTCACTGTTGCGGATAGGTTCATAGGCAGTAAGGTACCAGTCCCGAACAACAAAAGCCTTTCCTTCCCAGGTTTCCCCATTATCCAGAACCCTGTCTGCCACCTCCTTTGAAACTCTTGTTCCTATAGCGCGGTTTCCATTGGGCAGTCTTACCGAGGTAGCAATCCTGGAATCATTAAGGAAAATTGTAACTGATCCTGTGGGGGCCATACGGTTTTCTTCCGAGTTATATATGGTCTTCTGGATGTAATCCACCAGTTCCGTGTCCTTGTTGACCAGTCTGCCGCCATACAAGGCACCTACTATTTGACCAGAGTATTTTATTGGAACAGCGCTGAACATCACCATCCCCCTGGTTTCTTCACTTCTGGTAGTAGGCCTGGCATAGGGGGTCTCTTCCAGTACAATGAAAGCCTCTTCCGATAAACCGGAATGTTCCTTTTCCAGTTCCTCCGCAGAGAACAGTTCCAGAGAGGTGATAATCTCTCCATCCAGAGCTCTCATGACTGAGCTTCTTCCTAGCCGGTAATCACCAGAAAGATAGGGAGGTGTTGATCGGATTCTCACCATCCCCTCGGGTGTCACAAGGGTTAGAAAATCCAGATCAAGATTAACCCTAATCATTTCCAGCCTGTTTTGGACCTCCTGGCTTGGCCAGGCCTGGTTATAACAGGTTTCAACTATAATCTGCTTTGTTGCTGCTAGCTTGAGGACTGTTTCAATTTCATTGAGCTTACCCTGAATCATTGCCCTGGAGGTGGTAAGATCCGTGCGTACCCTGGCTTGAGCTTCCGCTATAACCCGGTTTTTTATCAACTGAACACTGAAAAAAACGGAGACCAGGGCAAAAACAACAACCAAAAAGGCAAAACCCCAAAAAAGTTTATTCCTCAGCATCTCCCGTTTCTCCCTTACCGTTAATATTCTTACCGCTGATCTGGAAAATGAGATTGTCCAGTTCAAGTTCCAGATTAACGGTGTTTACAACACACTTTTTCGGTACACGGATTTGAAGGGGGGTGAAATTGAGTATACCCTTTATTCCTCCTAAAATCATGTTGTCCGCAGTCCGCTGTGCAGCATCTTCCGGAACAGTGATTATTCCCAGGGTTACTCTGTGTTCCGCCACAAAGGCCCGCAGACTCTCCGCTGGAAGTATTGGAATAGGGCTTTCGGGATTTACCTTTTCTTCATCAATATCAAAGAGGGCAAGGATCTTGATATATTCATCCTGGAATCCTTTATAATTACATAAAGCCAGACCTAATTTTCCTGCTCCTGCTATCACCAGTTTATGAAGGGTATTTCTACCCAAAACTACATTCAGCTTTTCAAGAAGTTCATCAATGTAGTATCCTCCGCGTTTGTAACCGGAGATATCAAAAAAAGAGAAATCCTTCCTAACCAGAGAGGGAGAAACTCCGATGGAATCCGCCAGGTTATCGGAAAACACCTTTACCAGGCCTAGGGATTTGAGTTTTTTAAGGGTATCCTTATATTTCATTAACCTTATAGCTGTTGTATCTATTCCTATCATTTCACTTTCCAGATTAATTAATAGATGGTTATCTATTTTATTATAATATTATTACTTTTTATTTCTACTATGTCAAGTTTTATTGTTATATATATGACAATATTTTTATTATCAGTATTAATTAAACTGTTATATGATTTTTTTTGATATTCCTAAGAACTTATTTTTCTGCAATTATTCTTTAAAGTTACGCAGTTTTTTAGAAAACAGAAAGAAAAACATGTTGCCAAACCTAAAAACATACAATAGTATCGAATATAGAGGAAAAGAATGAATAAAGATTTGATCTTAAGGCTGTCCAAATACAAACGTCTTCTTTACAAGCTTAGGGCCTTGGGTCTTGAACGAGTCTTCTCAAACAATCTTGGAGATGCTCTGGGGGTAGCGCCGGCTCTGGTAAGAAAGGATTTTACCCTTTTAGAGATGCCGGGGAATAAGAGGGGCGGCTATTCCATTGATACCTTGATAGAAAAACTGGATAAAATACTGGGTATAGATAAACCTCAGGAAGTAGTGGTGGTAGGATGCGGAAGAATCGGCACAGCCTTAATGCAGTACGAGGAATTTGCCAAGGAGGGAATCCAGATAGTAGCAGGATTCGACATTGCACCGGAACAGGTAAAAAGGGTTAAGGATATTCCAATATATCATATAAACGACATTGAAGACTTTATAATAAAAACCGGTGTAAAGGTAGGGATTCTGGCAGTTCCAGACTCCGTAGCCGCGGAGGTATTCAATATAATGATAAGGGCAGGTATCATGGGAGTACTCAATTTCTCCTCTCTGGACTTCAAGTGTGGACCTAAACACGTCGGAACCCCCTGTCCTCAGCGCTGTATAACCCATAATGTAAATATTGGTCTGGAACTGGAACATCTATTCTACCAGGTCAATCTCGCCGCAGAGGGGATAGAAGCAGAATCAACCTGATTATCACCGGCACTCTCTTTACACTCCTTTCTAAGAGGTTCCTACAAAATATAATTTTGCAGGAACCTTAATTTTGGTACCCCTTGGTAAAATAGTTGTTTATCCCTGGGCTGATGGTGGCTCCGGCACCCATCTAAATACCCAGGGCCAATTAGTCCAGTTCAAGGGTTAAAAGAAGGGGAAGATGATCCGAATAACCCTCTTTTAGGCTTGTATTCCAGTTCCTCGGAATCCCTTGTTCATCTAGAAGAAATCTTGGCTTTACAACCTTAAAATCCAGAAAACCGATTCCCGTTTCATCCATTACCCCCCTGGAAAGAAGAAAATTATCTATCCTCTCCCACCTTCCATTGAACCAGTAACTTCCCTCACCAGCTGGGAGGAGACTCCAGGGGTCAAACAATACCACCCCGGAGGCTTCGATTTCGCTCAACTTGGGAGATTGAGATACATACAGGCCCTTCCACAGCCCCGTTTCTCCCAAACAGTTTCTGTAGACTAGGGCTTCCTGCTCCTTCGCCGGTATCAGGGCCGTAGGGTATTCCGAGGCAACCAGAAGATACTCTAAAGGTGATTCATTAAGGTCTCCGGCAACTATAATCTCCGCTTCGGGATTAAAAGCCAGGATCTCCTCAAGCCTTCCTCTTACCAAAGAAGCCTCTTCAATTCTTCTGCACTCTGTCTCCTTGGCCCCTCCGGACTTGGATTTCCAATGATTATTGAAGAGAAAAAGAGTACAGTCCTTCAGGACAATTTCTGCCTCTAGCACAGGACGTCCTGAACTGCTCTTAGGCAAGACTAAAGAGTGTACCCTGACAGCCCCTACCGGCAGCCTGGTAAGAACTGCTAGGGTAACTGCTGTGCCAGGTGGTTTGGGAGCCGTACAGAGGGTGTAACCGAAATTCACCAGATGTCTCTCCAATAGATCTCTGGCGACCTTATCATTCTCAAGTTCCTGCAAAAGGACAATATCCGGCCCGCCGGGACAGGCTGCCCGTATTACGTCGGCAGTATTAGCCAAACGCAGCTCATAAAGATCCTCCGTCCACTTTCCTTGCTCTGGGTCGTATTCCGGATACTCACCCCCCTCAGATACAGCATTGAAGAGATTTGCCAAATTGTAAGTTAAAACAGTAATCCCCCCGGCAGATTTACCGGACCAGGGGGTTGTACATTGAAGACAGGATACCAGCAAAAGGGGGACAAGAATGGAAAGACCGATTTTTACCGACCTTGCTCCTTCCATTTTGAATCTTTGTTTACCTCCTTAGATCTATTACAGTGTTCTGTAATATAAGAAAGGAGTTTTTGCTGCTCTGCTTGAGATGAATCTGCTTTTGAAAGGAATTTTTTATTAGTTATATTTTCATAGGCTTCTATATAGCGCTGAGCCACCTGCACTCTCACCTCTCTAGGTATCGAGGGCGCCTCTCCGTCTCCCATAAATCCCTTATCCATAAGCCACTTTCTAAGATACTCTTTGTCTATCTGCCTAGGTTCTTCTCCTCTTTCAAAAAGATCCTTATAGGTATCCAGATACCAAAACCTTGAAGAATCGGGAGTATGGATCTCATCAGCGAGTAAAAGCTCCCCATCCGCAAGCCCGAATTCGTACTTTGTATCCACCAGTATAAGATTCCTTTCTAAAAGTATCTTAGATGCGAAATCAAATAGTTCCAAAGCAGCTTTCTCTACCCTCTCCCACAGACTCTTTTCCACCAACCGGCTCTGGAGGATCTCCTCCCTGGAAACAGGAAGATCGTGCATTCCCGCCTCTGCCTTAGTTGAAGGAGTGATTATTGGTTCAGGAAGTTTCTCATTTTTCTTGAGACCTTCCGAAAGTTTTATGCCGGATACAGACTTGCCGGACTTGTAATCCCTGTAGGCAGAACCGGTTAAATATCCCCGAACTACTACTTCCACAGGCAGGATTTTAACCGGTCTTACCAGCATCGCCCTGGGAGAGATCTCCTTTAGAAAATGGTTCTGGATTATTCCCTTGGTGGAGTCAAACCAGTAGGAAGAAAGTCCATGCAGAACCTCTCCTTTACAGGGGATGGTGGAAAGAACCCGGTCAAAGGCGGAGATTCTGTCCGAGGTAACTATCAAAAGGGAATCCTTAAAGGAGATGACATCCCTCACCTTTCCCCTGGTAAAACCGACCTCCGCGGGAAGCTTTTCCTTATCCAAGCCTGCAAAGGTGGTGTCTATTAGAATATCCAGTTCCGAATCCATCATACCCCAAGCTCCTCCCTTCTTGTAATTATTTTTGAAACCAGGCCGTACTCTAAGGCTTCCGGAGCATTCATCCAATAGTCTCGATCCGTATCCTTCTCTACCTGGTTCAAGGGCTTTCCCGTCTCCTCGGCAATAAGCTGATTGAGTTTTTTCCTTAGTTTTTCCAGCTCCCGGGCATGAATCTCTATCTCTGTTGCCACGCCCCTTATCCCGCTCAAGGGCTGGTGGATCAGGAAATGGGAATTGGGTAAGGCGATCCTTCGCTCTTTAGGCGCGGCAAGAAGAATCAAGGCAGCAGCGCTGGCTACCAGACCCATCCCCAGGGCATACACCGGAGGTTTAATAAACCGGATCATATCAAAGATGGCATAACCTGCATCCACATCCCCACCAGGAGAGTCTATAAATACCTTTATAGGCTCATCCCCGCCGTCTTCCAGAATAAGAAGCTGCCGGATAACCCTCTCCGCCAAGGCCTTATCCACCTCGCCGGAAAGAAGGATTGTTCTTGTTTTCAGCATCTTCTGAAAAAAGATCTCCTGCCCCTGGTTTTTATCTTCCTGATTTTCCTTTTCTTCTTTATCGTTATTTTTCATGGTTGCTCCCTTAAAGAATTATCTTTTAACCCCTACAATGCCATAAATGCCACGGTTGATAAAGGGGCCTTGCCTCCCTTGGCCTGAGTATTTACAATATAACAATGAAAGTTGGAACCATCACCCTCCTGGGAAGACCCTCCACAGGAAAATCTACCCTGCTCAATACCCTTTGTAAAAACAAGGTATCCATTGTATCCCCGACCCCTCAGACCACTCGGAGGGTGATCAGGGGGATATTAACAGAAAACAGGGGACAGATACTGTTTCTCGATACACCTGGGTATCACCAGTCGGAAAAAAAACTGAACCTATACCTAAAAAGGGCTGCAGAGGAGACCCTGAGGGAGACAGATGGAATACTGTATCTCCTGGATTCCACAAGAATCCCAGGTCCGGAGGAGGAGGAGATCGTAAAACTCCTTGTTCCCCACAAAAACAAGCTCCTTGCGGTGTTGAACAAGATTGATGATCCCCGATCAATCCAGGAACCTTTAAAAGCTTTTTTAAAAACAAATCTGGGGGAGATTTCCATCTACCCTGTCTCCGCCCTTAGGGAGGAGGGTCTGGAAAACCTCCTTACAGCCCTCTTTAACCTTCTACCGGAGGGGGAACTTATGTACCCCGAGGAATATTATACCGATCAAGAACCAGCCTTCCGGATAGAGGAGATAATCCGGGAGCAGGCAATTCTTCGCACCAAGGAGGAGGTGCCTCATGCCCTGTTCGTGGAGGCAGCAGACCTTGAGTTTTCCGGAGACGGCGAAGAGCTCTGGGCCAGGGTATTCCTTACAGTGGAAAGGGATTCCCAAAAGGGAATTCTCATTGGAAAGGAGGGAAAGATGATAAGGGCAATCCGGATGGCTTCGGAAAGGGAGTGCAACAGAATCTTTCCTTACCGTGTAAAGATAGATCTAAGGGTAAAGGTGGATCCAAAATGGAAGAGCAGGGATCCTTTATTAAAAAGAATAACCAGGGGATAGGCTTCTCATATTTGAAAAACTATAATTTAACAACAAACCCCAAGACAAAGCGTATTGTGGGGCAAGGTAAGGAGGAGGAGAAAAGAGAGAGGAATTCAGGAGCCAAAACAAAACACCTAAAATTCAATCTATTCTTTCAGGAGTTTTTATTATGATCCTTTTCCTTTTTTTCCTTCCGCTTTTCTTTAATGTTTTTCTGAGGAGGTTTTTTATCCTCCCTTTTAACCTTGTTTCTTTCTGCCATGGAATAAAATTAGTAAAAAAAGTGTAAAAAGTCAATGAATCTCAAAAGAGATCTAGGGAAGGATATTCTTCTTAAATTTCCCAAACTCCGGGCAACCCTTTTCCAGATACTCCAGTTTGATTAAAGACCGCGCCTCTTTGAACCTTTCCAGCTCGGCACCCTTAAGAGTTTTACCTGGAGGGAAATTCAATACCCCAGGATTTATATGCTTACCCTGATAAAGTACCTCGTAGTGCAGATGAGGCCCTGTGGACATTCCGGTGGATCCCACAAAACCTATGACAGAACCCTGGACAACCCTTGCCCCCCAGCGGAGTCCTTTAACATAATAACTAAGATGAGCATATAGGGTTGAATAACCATTGGCATGGGAGATTCTTACATATCTTCCGTAGACATCATCATACCCTATCTCTTTTACCAGTCCATCCCCCGCAGTAAATACAGGCGTTCCTTCGGGAGCGGCAAAATCCAGGGCAGGATGAAACCTGCTGTAGCCTAGTATAGGACTTACCCTCATCCCATAACCCGATGTTATATGTGCTCCGTGGATCGGGGTTTTTAGGAGGGTTTTTCTCGCGCTCTTACCGGAGTAATCAAAATAATCGGCATTTCCCTCCTCAGTCGTATACCTGTAGATTTCTCTTTTTTTACCATTTATTGTAAGCCCGGCATAAATGATATCCCCCAGCTTTACCCTTTTTCCCTGCTCATCGGTAAAATCCTCAAATAGCACAGAAAAGGTGTCTCCGGTCTGAATCTCTCTTTGAAAATCCACATCAAAGGAATAAAGGTATATGAGCTCCGAAAGGGTATTCAGGGGAAGACCGGCCTGGAGGGCTGCTCCATAAAGAGTTGAATCAATGGCTCCATCCACCCTCGTCTGCTTTTTAAGAAGTGCCTTGATCCTCTCCTCGGAGGAGAATCTTCCCTCCTCCTCCCGCACTACCCAGATCTCCTTAGTAGGTTCTACCTGAATAAAGAAGGAGGTCAGGCTATTCTGCTCTCCGGAAAAATAGGCAGAAAACTGGCTTCCTACTCTTATCTTCCTTGGATCATGCCTTCTGGAAAAGGCATTTACTGCCGATTGAGCTTCTTCCCGGCTTAACCCATGGTTTAGAAGAAGAGAAAAAAGGGTATCCCCAGCAGCGATGCTATAGTTTACTGCCAAGGTTTCAAGGTCCTTCGGAGCGTCTACCTCCAACCCTCCAACAGCCTCTTTTATCTCCACCTCCCCCATCCCTTTTTTTGAAATAAAGGGAAGATTTATTGCTTTCCCGGAAATAACAATAAAAAGAGGTATACCAGAAAAGAAGATAAAAATTAAAAGGATGGTAAATATCTTTTTCATTACTGCCTAGAAAATCCTTGTTTAACTATACATCGGCAGATTCATCTCTACAATAGATTAAAGAACAATTAAATGGTATTATCAGGAATACATTACCCTTGGGAAAATAGGGGAGGCAATAATGGTACAGATCGGAAAACAGGCAATAGATTTCAAGACCACTGCATTGATCAAGGGGAAATTCACAAATACTTCTTTGTCGGAGTATACATCAAAATGGGTACTTTTAATCTTCTACCCTGCCGATTTTTCCTTTGTATGCGCCACAGAGATTGCGGGCTTTGCTTCAAAATATAAGGATTTTCAAAAACTGGGTGTAGAGATCCTTGCCATCAGCGTAGATAGCCTTTTTGTTCACAAGATCTGGAATGACCAGGAACTTTCAAAACTTGTAAAGGGGGGAATCCCCTTCCCGATGCTCACCGATGCCGGCGGTGCAATAGGTAATGCCTATGGGGTATATCAGAGGGAAACAGGGGTGGAAGCCCGGGGAAGGTTCATCCTGGACCCCGACGGGATTCTTCAAGGTTACGAGATCCTTACAGCCCCCGTGGGAAGAAGTGTTAAGGAAACCTACCGGCAGATTCAAGCTTTTCAGGCTGTATGGGAGAGCAAGGGGACAAAGGTTGCCTCCTGTGAGTGGAAACCGGGACAACCTCTCTTTTCTCCAAGCTCAAAACTGGTAGGACAGACCGCCGATTTCTGGAATATCTCCCAGGTTTTGGGGGATTAGTTTTTTTCCCTTGACTTATCCATAAAAATGTATAAATCCTAAATCAAAGGAGATACAAATGAAGAGATCTGTAATTTTTATCTTTATTCTTACCTGCTTTCTGTTCACCGGTTTACTTTTTGCCGAAGATGAAATCTGGCAGAACCGCAGCACCCCCGAAAGGGTCCTTGCTGCTTACAATCATTATAAAAACCAGTATCAGACCTCCCAGACCTATGAAAATGCCTGGAAATTTGCCCGGGCAGCTCACTACTATGCCTCTGTAATATTAACCGATTCTGACAAGGAATTGAAAAAACAGGTTTTCACCGAAGGCAAGGATGCTGCAACCAAGGCTAGGGAGCTGAATCCTAAAGCAGTGGAGGGTCATTACTATTTTGCCATATGCCTGGGTTCCTGGGCGGAAACCAATGGAATAATGGCAAGCCTTTTTGCGGTAAAGGATATGCATGAGGCTGTGGAAATGGCAATTGCTGCAAATCAAGCCTTTGAAAACGCCTCTCCACTCATGACCAGGGGAAGGCTTTATCAGAAGGCTCCCGGTCGACCCATAAGCATAGGGGACAAGAAAAAGGCAGAGGAGGACTATCTTAAAGCCCTTCAAATTGGTCCCATAAACAGGGTGGCCCATCGCTTCTTTGCTGAATTTCTCCTGGATATAAAGGATAAAGCCAGGGCAAGGGATATTATTGCCAAAGGCCTTGCCATCCCCTTTAATCCAAACAATGCTCCCCAGGAAAATCTGGAGATCGGCAAACTGAAGGAACTGCAGGAAAAGGCAAAATAAACTTAGTAACATCTAGGCAGGATTAGGATTTTATCCTAGTCCTGCCTGTCCTGGATCAGCCCATACTGCTGGGATAGGTAAAGCTCCCTGTAGAGCCCATCCCGCTCGAACAACTCTTTGTGACTTCCCCGCTGCTCAATCCCTCTATCGGAAAGTACGATAATCTCATCGGCATAACGGATGGTGGAAAGTCTATGGGCAATTATAAAGGCGGTTTTCCCTTCAATCAGCTTGTGCATAGCCTCCTGAATAATCTGTTCGCTTTGAGAGTCCAGAGAGCTGGTAGCCTCATCAAAGATGATTACTTGCGGGTTTTTAAGGAAAACCCTGGCCAGAGAGAGTCTTTGTCTCTGACCGCCGGAAAGTTTTACCCCCTTTTCGCCTATAAAGGTGTCGTATCCCTCGGGAAGTTGGTTGATAAACTCGTGGGCATAAGCTTTTCTGGCAGCCTCCTTGATCTCCTCATCCGTTGCACCCTCTTTTCCGTAGGCAATGTTCTCCTTTATTGTTCCGGTAAAGAGAAAATGCTCCTGCTGTACTATCCCTATATGGTTCCTTAGGGAGTACAGGGTATAATCCCTGACATCCCGGCCGTCGAAAAGGATAGTACCGCTCTGAGGCTCATAGAATCGCGGAATCAGGCTGCAGAATGTCGTTTTGCCTCCCCCCGA
>Ga0067045_1029235_pt1 | contig 22673 bp, 22 predicted proteins | sample TerdegcTABiofilm_FD_59184 | JGI IMG/M metagenome (GOLD analysis project Ga0067045, IMG submission 59184) | Combined Assembly of (Gp0054472, Gp0054536) Wastewater bioreactor microbial communities from Singapore -Terephthalate degrading...
GCTGCTGGTCATGGGTGTGATGGCGGGGCCGTTCCTGCTGAGCGTGGCCACCTTTGGCTCCAGCTTAGTGCGGCTGGGTGTCACCGTCATCCCGGTCTTCATCCGCGCGCTTGGGCTGATGCGCTTGGCGATGCTGGCCAACCCGATCACTGCGATTGTCCTGGCCATTGCAACGGCAGCGCTCTATTTGTACGAGAACTGGGACAAGGTCAAGAGGTGGTGGAAGGGCCTATGGGGCGATATGTCGGACGATGCGGCCAAGGGCCAAAGCGATATCGCCAAATCCACACAAAAGCTTGCGAAGGGCACCAAGGGGCTTGGTGAAAAGCAGACTGGTGGCGCCTCGGGTGACTGGGGTGACCGGCCGGGAGGTGGCGCGTCGGGTGACTGGGAGGATGCGCCGGGTGCCGCTTCTCGTACGCCGCGTGGAATTCGCAATAACAATCCTGGCAACCTTCGCTCTTGGGGCAATACGCCACGCGAGGATGGCTTTGCACGCTTTGCCACTCCCGAGGCAGGGCTTGCCGCGATGATCAAGAATTTGCAGGTACAGCAAAGCAAGCATGGCCTGAACACAATTGCCGGCATTATTGGCAAGTGGGCACCTCCGAACGAAAACGATACCGCGACTTACGTCGGTAGCATCGCAAAGCAGACGGGCTTTGGCGCCCACCAGCCGCTGGACCTGACCGATAGAAAGACCGTGGCGCCCTTGATCTCCAGCATGATCAGGCAAGAAGGTAACAGCGCCGGATACAGCAAGGACATGATCGAGAAGGCGGTAACCCAGGTAGTTGTCGACTTCAAAAATGCGCCGCCTGGAACAACGGCGACAGCAAATATGAAAGGTGGGGATATGGTACCTGTGCGAGTGAATCACTCCATGCCTACCCTGGCGGCGGGATGAGCATCGATGGCGCCCTCGGCGCGATTGGTTCCATTACCACCACCATTGGTAGTGCGGCGAACTTGGTCAAGCGTGTAGGAGGCGATTCAGGTGCCGCTGCAGCTGGTGCAGCACCCTGGTTCTCGCAACTGCGGCCAGCATCCTTCCGGGGCGTGCCGTTTGGCGTCCTGGGCGGTTCTGGTAAGTTTGGGCGGCGCCAGGTGGTGCATGAATACCCATTCCGGGACACGGTGTGGGTCGAGGATCTGGGGCGATCTGCCCGTCACCTCAACGTTTCCGGCTTCCTGGTGGGTGACGACGCCATCGCCAAGCGCGATCGCTTGATTTTCGCGATCGAGACCGCTGGCGATGGCGACTTGATGCATCCGACGTACGGCCAACTGCGTGTCAGCGTCATGGAATTTTCAACGGAGGAACGTTGGGACCAGGGCCGCGTGTTCATGGTTAACTTCAACGTCATTGAGGCTGGTCAACGTGTTTTTCCGAGCGTGGCCACCTCGACTGGCAGCGTCGTCAAAGCGGCTGCCAAGGCCGCTGACGCCGCCAGCGCGACCGATTTCGCGTCAAAGGTCGGTGCATCACTGAAGCAGGGGGCAGTGACGGCAGCGCAGGCGGCCAGTACGGCCGCTGCATGGGGGCGCAAGGCACAGTCGCTGGCGAACGACGCCACCAACTTGTACAACATGGTGGGTACGCTGACTGGCAGTGTCGGCCGGTATGCCAAAAGCCCTGGCATTGGGAAGTTCGCCGTTGCCGCCGGCGCGGTGGCATCGGCTGAGACGACCATCCCCAGGCTGATTGCATTAGGATCATCGGCGCGTGCATCGGTAACGAGTGCAATCGCAAAATTGACGGCGGCAGGATCGGGGCTGGGATCATGAGTAATGCAAACGATTTTGCCGTTGCTGCGCAGGACCTGGCGGCCGCCCTGTACGGTGCTGCAGTCAAGCGAGCAGATGCGTTGCGGCTGCTGTCGAGCCTGGCCGAATTTTTCCCCGATGACGTGACGTCGACGTCGGTCATCGGCTCGGCGATGACTGTAATGCAGGACGCAACCGGAGAGCTGTTCAGGCGTGCGGCTACCGTCGCGCTGGCCAGGGCATCAGCTGAGTATGAGCCGACATCTGCGGACGATGCGGCAGCCGTTAGGCAGGCTGTCTGTGGCGCTCTGGATGCCGAGATCGTCAGCGCGGGGGATCAGGGGCAGGACGCGACGTTTAACGCCCTGCGCGCGCTGCGTGCGGCTGTTTCGCATGATCTGGCGACGCGTGGTGCCCAGCTGGCGGGTATTGTGAGCGTCGGCAGCAACCTGTCGATGCCGGCGCCGGTCGTGGCGCAGCGGCTGTACCGGAATCCGGTGCGGTCGGATGAACTAGTGTCGCAAGCGGACCCGATTCATCCGGCGTTCATGCCGACGAAGTTCAAGGCGTTGTCGTCTTAACCCGCTGGCAATGTATTGGCTGTGGTCGTAGTTGGCTTATGCCGTTCGCAGGTGCCTTCAATGTAGTCGGTGGCGACATAAAGGATATCCCTGTCGTTTACGATGACGTTACTGATCGATACCCATCCGTCAGGTGTCGCTACCCTTCGTGTCGCCACCAGCCGTACCGATGCTTCCTTAAATGAACGCCCGTATGGGCGGCTGCATCCTGCTTCCTGCATCAGTTGCCGGTTGTGGGAGAGGTTCGTTTTTTTTGCGTCAAAACCCAGTGCCTGAAAGGCATAGGCCGCTGGTTTTGGGGCCTGGCAAAAGACCGCATTGCCCGTTTTTAAATGGCACTCGGCGAAGACGCTTCCAGGTAAGGCGAGCATGACGAACCATATTAGCTTCTTCAATTTTTGTTCCATGCGTTCCCCATCTAATTCAACTGATTGAAAAAAATATGGCAGATGATCTCACATTAATTGTTGGTGGTCGGAAACTGTCCGGCTGGACATCGATCCGCGTTTCGCGTGGCATCGAGCGTTGCCCGAGCGATTTTGACATCATGATGACTGAACTCTACCCAGGTGACGTCGGCGCGTTCGTAATCCGGCCTGGCGATGCGTGCCAAGTAATGCTTGGCGGCGACCTTGTCATCACCGGCTACGTCGACCGCTTGGTGCCATCGTTCAACGCCGGCCAGCATGCCTTGCGCGTGATGGGCCGCAGTAAATGCGCCGACCTGGTCGACTGTGATGCGGAGTGGCCTGGTGGTCAGATCACCGGATCGAGCGTGCTGGAGATTGCCCGCAAGCTGGCTTTACCGTACGGCGTGTCCACCACTGGTGCTGATGCAGTGCCGATTACGGTGTCTTCGGACGTGACCGATGCCGACCCGCCTATTCAGCAATTCAACCTGATGCTGGGCGAAAAAGCGTTCGAAATCATCGAGCGGTTGTGCCGGTATGCCGCACTGCTGGCCTATGACGATTCTGCTGGCAATTTGTTCCTGACCCGCGTTGGCACCGTCAATGCGGCCAGCGGCTTTACCCAAGGAAAGAACGTGCAGTCTGCTTCACTGGAATATTCGATGGACCAGCGATACTCCGAGATCCTGGCATTCATCCAGAATCTGGATACTTTTTCCGACGCTGGCGACGGCGGCAATCTAGTTACAAAGGTGACTGACGAAAACGTGCCGCGCCATCGGCGGAAGGTATTGATTGCGGAAAGTGGCGATAGTAACTTTACCGTACTGAAGCAGCGCGCTGCCTGGGAACGCTCGCGTCGATCAGGCCGATCGCGGCGTCTGCAGCTCGTCACGGATGGCTGGCGAGACTCGGCCGGCAAGCTGTACCAGCCGAACACGCTAGTGCCCGTCGACTTCCCGGCGCTGAAGCTGGAGCCGACAACCTGGCTGATCAGCGATGTAACGTACAAGCGCGATGCTAATACCGGTACCACCTGCGAGCTGGTAATCATGCCGCCTGCAGCCTTTGATGTGCAGCCGATGCTGCTCTACAAAGTGCTTGCTGACGTGCCACCGGCGGCGGGGAAATGATCGCCGCCATTGAAAGACTCTACCGCTGCGCCATGCTGGCCTTCGGGCGCGGCCGCATCACTTTTGTTGACGACAGCGGCGTCGTGCAAAAGCTGCAGGTGCGGTTTGGTCCGCTGGAAATCATCGACAACATGCCTGCGCCACACGACTACGGTTATACCTGCCATCCACCGATCGGATCTGACGTCTTTGCCTCCTTCTTGGGCGGTAACAGGTCGAATGGCCTGGTCGTGTCGATCGGCAGCCAGGCGTACCGCATGAAGAATCTGGCCTCGGGCGAGGTCGCCATTTACGACTTATTGGGTCAGTCGGTCCATTTGACGCAGTCCGGCATCGTGATCAACAGCGCTGGCTTGCCGATCACCATCAACGGCGACATTCAGCTGAACGGGTCCATGAACGCCACGGGCGATATTGTGGCCGACGGTGTCAGCCTGGACCACCACAAGCACGGCGGCGTACGGGGTGGTACTGATGAGTCAGGAGAGCCTGTATGAGCGATACCCGGACGATATGGATGCGCGACATGGCGTGCGGCGACTGGTCACGCGACAACGCCAGCCTGGCCAGTGGCGACGACCTGGAAACGGCAATCCTGATCAGCTTGTTCAGCGATCAGGAAGCCAGTTCTGACGACGTCATCCCGGATGGCACAGGCGACCCGCGGGGGTGGGTGGGAGACGTCGACCAGGACTACAAGATCGGCTCGCGCTTGTGGCTGCTGGAGCGCGCCAAGCAAACTCAGGAAACGCTGCGCCTGGCCAGCGACTACATCGCCGAGGCATTGCAATGGCTGATCGATGACAGTGTGGTGGTGCGTTTCGACATTACCACTGAGTGGAGCCGTGCTGGCATGCTCGGTGCAAGCCTGGTGGCTTATCAACAAAGTGGCGCTGCGAAGGCGCTCAATTTCAGCTGGGTATGGAGGACAAACTAGATGCCTTTTATTCGCCCTACATTGACGGATCTGCGCAACCAGGTGACGCAAGATATTGCATCTGGCTTCCCTGGTGCAGATCCGCTGTTGCGGTTTTCAAACCTCAACATTACCGGCGTGGCACAGGCGAACCTGGCCAACTTGCATTACGGCTACCTCGACTGGATCGCCAAACAGGCTGTGCCGTTTACCGCAACGGATGAGTATCTGGAGGGCTGGGCAGCTTTGAAGGGAATTTATCGGCAGGCGGCGACGTCGGCCAGCGGTAGCGTAACGTTCAAGGGGGCGCCCGACAGAGTGATTCCTCAGGGGACTGGCTTGGTTCGCGGGGACGGCATCCCCTATAAGACAAGCGACGCTGTCATCGTCGGAGAAGGCGGCACTGTTGAGGTGCAGGCGGTTGCCGATCCAGACCTCAGTGGGCAGACCGGCGCGTTCGGCAATGCAGTCGCTGGGACATCGATGACACTGGCGCAGGCTATCGAGGGCGTACAGGTCAGCGGGATTGTCAGCACTGCATTTACCGGTGGTGCCGATATCGAATCCAACGATAGCCTGCGCAGCCGGATGCTGGCGAAATATCAGACCCCGCCGCGTGGTGGCGCACGTGATGATTACGTGACGTGGGCCAAGGAGGTGCCAGGTGTGACCCGTGCCTGGTCCGTGGCGAATGTATTGGGTATCGGTTCGGTGGTGGTCTACGTCATGCTCGACAGGAGCCAGGCGGCACATGGTGGATTTCCGCAGGGGGTCAACGGTGCGGCCACGGAGGAGCCACGCGGCACGCCGGCCACGGGCGACCAGTTGCGTGTGGCAGACCATATTTTACCGCTGCAGCCGGTGACGGCGTTTGTCAACGTCGCAGGGCCAGTGGCGAATCCGGTCAACTTCATGATCCAGAATTTGCCAGTCGCGGCCAGGTCAATGGTCGCCGGCGCTATCGCTGATGTTTTTCTTCGCGATGGGGCCCCTGGCAAGTCGGTTCCGCTGGCGCACATCTGGTCTGCCATTTCCAGTATTTCTGGGGTTGACAGTTTCGTCATCCTGGCACCACTGGGAACGATCACAAATCCACCTGGCGCCTTACCTGTCGTCGGCACCATTACCTATACCCAGACCACATGACAGCATCATTTACAGCCCAGGACTACCTGGGAGCGCTACAGGCCTTGATGCCTCGCGGCCGGGTTTGGCCGCGCGATCTTGATGCGACGCAGACTCAGCTGTTGCTCGCTCTTGCCCAAGTGTATGAGCGCAGCGATGGGCGCTCTCGCCAACTGCTGGTGGACGGGTTTCCACAGACTGCGGTCGAGTTGCTACCTGAATGGGAGGCGACACTTGGCTTGCCTGATAGTTGCGGCGGGGCACCCGATTCAATATCGGAGCGTCAGGCCCGCTTGGTCGTCAAGCTGCAGGAGCCAGGCGGTATGTCGAAGGGCTATTTTCTCAATCTTGCCGTTGTGCTGGGTTATGCAGACACAACGATCACTGAATTTAGCCCGACAAATTGCGCAATGACATGCGAAGTACCGTTAATGGACGAGCCTTTCCGGTTCATCTGGAAAGTCAATCTCCCTCACGAGGGCAGCAATCACAGTGTTTTTAGAGTAGGTGCCCGCTGTGATGAGCGTGTAGATCGCTATGTCTTCGGTGCATTGGAGTGCCAGCTCATGCGTCTCAAACCTGCCCATACGCAGGTAATTTTTACCTATAAGGAACGCGCTGATGCGACGAATTGATGGCTTGGACCCGGCAGTTGACTTGTTCGGGAGTGGGAAAAATGGCTTCCAGGAGCAGGTGCCTGGCGTGTCATTTGCGACAGGACTGACTGCAAAATGGTTCAACGCGGTACAGGAATCGATTGTGCGCACCATCGAGGCCGCTGGGCTGTCGCTGTCCGAGGCCGATATGGACCAGTTTGTGGCTGCGTTGTCGGTGCTGGACAATGCGGCGCGCGATGCTGCCATTCTTGCGGCCGCCGTCGACGCCACGAACAAAGCCGCTGGCGCCCGCGCTACCGCCATCGCTACGGCGGACCTCGATGCCACGAACAAGGCGAATGCTGCGCGCGTTGCCGCCATCACTGCAGCGGCGCTCGATGCTACCGCCAAGGCAAATGCCGTGATCCCCAGCGGTACCCGGATGCTGTTCCAGCAAACGAATGCACCAGTAGGCTGGACCAAGGTTACAACTCATAACGACAAGGCGCTGCGCGTCGTGAGTGGTGCAGCGGGTATGGGCGGTACCGTGGATTTCACGGCTGCGTTTGTCAACGGCAATGTCGGCAACACTACCCTGACCATTGCACAAATTCCTTTACATGACCATGGGACACCCGTATTTGCGCGGGATGGTTCTGGTGCACACATCGGCGACGGTGGCGGAACTTCCACCTACCCGAATGTGAAATCTGATGCCGTAGGTGGCGGCGAAGCTCATACCCACTCCCTCGCCCTGGACATCAAGTACGTCGACATCATCATTGCAACCAAGAACTGAATATGAACCTCAAAACTGGAAATTTTTGTCCACTTCTCAAAAAAGACTGCATCGGGCTGGCCTGTAGCTGGTTTATCCAGGTGCGCGGTACCAATCCGCAGAGCGGCCAAGAGGTCGATGAATGGGCCTGCGCGATTGCCTGGATGCCGATGTTGTTGATCAGTACAACGCAGGAGATCCGGCAGGGGGCAGCGGCCACCGAGAGCTTCCGCAACGAAATGGCAACCGCCTCGGCAAAGGCCCGGGCATTACAGCTGGCTATCGCAGTTGGCCAAGGGGCATCCCCGCCGCTTACGCTTGCTCAGGAGGGCGGGAAATGAAGCGAATCAAAACAGTCAACCGTGCGGTCGACCTGTTCGGTCCTGGCAAGGATGGATTCAGGGCCGCCCAGGCGGGCGTATCGGAGCCTACCTACCTCTCTGCCGACTTTTTCAATGATGTGCAAGAGTCGTTGGTGCGCGTGGTGGAGCGCGCTGGCCTGGTGCCCGGCGACAACCACGAGCAGTTTGCTGATGCCGTCCAGGTATTTTCCAACACGGCTGTTGTGTCGATGCAATTGGTCGATTACACGGCCCTGCGCGCCTACGACGGCGTACAAACCTCGGCCTACATCACCGGGCTGACCGGCGCTGCGGCGCCCTCCGGTATTGCCGGCATGTTTGTTCGAGACGATAGTGACAGCGCAAGTCTCGATGACGGTGGCGCCGTCATCGTGGCAGCGAACGGCAAGCGCTGGAAACGGAGCTTCAAGGGCGCCGTCAACATTCAATGGTTTGGCGGCGCGAGCGACGGAGAGGTGGACAATACTGGTCCGCTGCAGCGCCTGCGGGCGGCTGGGCATCAGCAAATCCACTTTCCCACGACGCCAGGAACTTCGAACGTCTACCGCTTCGGCGGAGCGCTCACCTCCGGCCTGACCAATGGCGTGAGCATCGACGTTGACCCGGGCGTGACCATCAATGTGCTCGATATCGGCTATTTGCACCCCGAAATGGCCGTCGTTCGCAAGACAAAGCTGTTTTTATCCGCACTCGGCAACGATGACTGTCTGTTTCCACAGATCGCCCGGCAGGCTGCTGATCGCTCGATCTGGTTGAGCCATGGTGACCGGGAAGACGGCCGGGTCTATCCTGTGTATTGCAATGCCGACCTGATTTTTCGTGAAGTGACGAGCGGCGAGGACGTATTCAGGAGCTTCTCGCCCACTTTTGCCAGCGTCAGCGGCGTGGTGCTGCCTATCGCAAATGCTACCGATTACCGCATGGCCTTTCGCAAGGTGCTGCCTGGCGATGCGGATTCAGCGATATTTCAAGAGGCAACGTCGGCAACGCCGATCGCCATGGTTCGCACGGCAACCAGCTATTACGGGATAGCCGCCAATACGTCGGACGTTGCGCAGCCGCAGTCGTTTGCGAAATCGTTGAGCGGTGGTGTTTCGTACACCTCGCTTACCTATGATGGCCAGGGCACGCATGCCAGCTACTCCTCGTTCAAGTCATTGTGGACTGTCCGTATCAATGACGTGCGCCAGTTTTCCATCCTGCTCAACGGGATGGTCATCCATACGGTCAATACAGATGATGAGATCCTCGAAGCGGGTTTCGGCGGCCAAGGCGCGCCGTCGGGGCAGATCACCATTCAGGACTGGACGTACACATCGAAACGTCAGCAGGCGGGCGCCAAGTCCGAGGATTGGGCTATCTTTGGTGACTCGCTGACGGCTGATAGCTTTCCAGGCTCCTGGCCATCACAGCTCATTTCGATCCTGGACGCGTTTTGCGGCCTACGGGTCAAGCATGTCCGCAATTACGCCGTCCCTGGCGACAGTTCGGCGCAGCAACGGCTGTTGTGCACGCCAGGCAATATCGCCTCCTATTCGAGGGTGCTCATCCTGATAGGGCCAAACGATATTCAGAACGGCGTCGACGCCGATACGTATGGCGCTAACCTGGGGGCCATGATCGATACCGTCCAGGCAGCGGGAAAACAGCTGGCAGTCGGTCTGCCGACGATGTTTTACGGACGTGACCAGGCTGGTGGCGGTCGTGGACAAGCGACGCAGCGATATGACCAAGGCAAGGCGATCCGGGCTAAATGCCTGCGCGTTTGCGCCGACAAACACGTGCTGGTGGCCAATACGCTGGAACATCTCGGTCCCATTCTGGGAGACTGGATCAATCCGGAACTGGGCAGCGTGGCGGCCCTGGGGCGCGACCCAATGGTGATCGATAGCATCCACCACGGCGGCTTCGGCAAATCGCTGCTCGCCAAGGCATTCGCTGGGGTGATCATTGGCGACCTCATGCGCGTCCCCACGTTGGCCACGAAACCGAACCTGCTGCCAGCGGCCAACGTCTCGGGTGGCTGGACCTTTGGTAGTGGAGAGCCTGGGGAATGGGTGCGCAGCAGTGAGGGCCTCGGCTTCCTCTTCGGCCTGATGAACAGGGGGGCTTCAATTGCAAACGGTACGGTGGTCTACACCCTTCCGGAAAACTTGCGGGCACGGCGTACCCGGCGCTACGAGGTGGCATCAAGTGCAGGGTCATTTTGGCTCAACGTTGACGGACCGACTGGCCAGATGTCACTGCAGGACTTTCCGGCCACCGCGACCTGGCTGTCACTCGATGGTATCTGTTTGGATACGCGCTAGTTAATTTGTGTTTTTCAGTAAATCTCTTCAATACAAACCCGCTTCGGCGGGTTTTTTCATTTCCACCACCTGAAAGGCTTCTATGGCCATTGAAACAACCGCCGCGGGCGGCGCACTGATTAAAATTTTTGGCATCCCGGTCCTGGCCGGCGCTGCCGCAACCTCACTGGGATTCATGTTTATGTGGCCAAAAACTGCCAAGGAAGCGGGCGTACGCTTCTTCGTCACCATTCTCTTTTCCGCCCTGATGGGGCCGGCCCTGGTCGTGGTCGTGCGCAACTGGATGCCGGGCCTGTTCGACAGCGCGCGCGCTGTGGCCGTGCTGTACGGCAGCGACCCGGCGCTGGGCTTCCTGTTCATTGCCGCGCCGCTGATGGTGTCCGCCGGCTTGCCCGCCTGGTGGGTGCTGGGCGCCACGGTGCGCTGGCTCGACAAGCGCCGCGACAAGGATATCGGCGAGCTGGCGCGCGACGCGGCCGCCATCGTCAAGGACGTGCGGGGTGGCCTGTGAGCGCCGTCACGCTGGCCCAGCTGCTGGCCATCCTGCCCAACGCGCGCCCGCGCGCGGGCATGTTCCTGGCGCCGCTGAATGCGGCCATGGTGGAATTCGGCATTACCACGCCTGCGCGCCAGGCGTCGTTCCTGTCCCAGATAGGCCACGAGTCCGGCAGCCTGGTGTATGTGCGCGAGCTGGCGAGCGGGCAGGCCTACGAAGGTCGCGCCGACCTGGGTAACACGCAGGCCGGCGACGGTGTGCGCTTCAAGGGCCGTGGTCTGCTGCAGGTGACCGGCCGCGCCAACTACGCCGCTTGTGGCAAGGCGCTGGGCCTGGATCTGCTGGCCAAGCCTGAATTGATCGAGCAAACCGTCAATGCCTGCCGCTCGGCCGGCTGGTTCTGGCAGGCGAACGGACTGAACGCTTTGGCCGATGCAGGCGACCAGGTGAAGGTGACGCGGCGCGTCAACGGCGGCACGAACGGCCTGGCCGAGCGCCTGGCGCTGTTCGAGGTGGCCAAGCGGGTGTTGGCGTGAGCGCGCTGGCGGGCAGGGTGCCGGGCTGGCTGTACGGCGCCGTGCTGGTGTGTTTGCTGGCGGGCGCCGGCATGCTGTACCAGCGCATGCTTGGCAACGCCCAGGGCCGTGCAGCCGTGCAGGCCCAATGGGATGCTGATAAGCAGTTCCGCGCTGCAGCAGAAACAAAGGCGGTGGCGCGGCGCGCCGCTGAGAACCTGGGACAAGCCAGACAACAGGCCGCCGTCGCGCTGGCCATCACGAAAGCCTACGATGAAGAAATCAACGACGTGCGCGCTCGCCTTGCTGCTGCTGAGCGCATGCGCAAGCCCGCCTTCTGCGCAAGTGGTGGACCTGTCGCCCAGGCCGGTTCCAGTGGCGCCGAAGGAGGCGCTGCAGCCGATCCCGCCGGCGGGCTACTTCCTGACGCGGTGGCGCGAGATATTCAAGCCCTGATCCTGCAGACAGAAGAAGTGGCCGCGACAGGCCGCGCATGCCAGAGTTTCGTGCGTGAAAATGGCATGGCGCCATAGAAGGAATGGCTGATTGTCACTGCGCTAACAGCAATAATCAGCCTATGCCTGGTGGGTCTGTTCTTAAGTTCGTTTTCTTGATGTTGGGAAGTGCAGACGTCTGCACTTCCCTTGCCGAGTAAGGGACTCGTTCATCGACTGTCACTTATTAAAGCTTTGCTCCTGAAAGTCCTTCTGCCGTGACGGGCGGATTCTGTTTTTTTAGTTTCTTGGCAAGTAAGTGTGCTGGTTTTTCGACCAAGAAATAGAAAATGCATGTTACAGCCGCCGTGATGGCGATTGCCGCACTCCAATTTTTTTCCAAAGTCAATGAGGAAAGTGCAATAAGCGGTACGGTAAGTTTATGTGTCAGATATATTGAGTAAGATGCACTTCCAAGGGTGCCGAACCATGCGCGCAATCGATTCGTTTTTTCTTGAGTTAACTCTGAGTAAATCCAGGCCGCGCATATCGGGCCAACAAATAACATTGAGATTTTGTATTTGAAGAAAGTAAGAGAATGTAGTGCTGCCGTGGCTACGCATAAAAATAAAATTAATGCACGTAGTTGTATGCGTGTAGATTTCTTCTGTAAAAATGGAATAGATTCGCCCTTGGTGATGCGCTCAGCTAGGAGGCAACCCAATATCCAGATTGGCAATCCAAGCACTGCGGTTCCTATTATTCCATACGTCCAAAAAAATCCACCATTAGGTCCAGGTGTGAGGCTCAAGATGAATGAGGTTGAGAACGAAATAGCTATGCAACGTGCGATTCCAAATTTTCTAAATGCTATGAGCAATAGCGGATATATAGCGTAGTAGATTATTTCGCAATATAAGGACCATAAAACCATCTGAATTTCAGTGTAGCCATTTGGTAATGCAAGTGCAACGGCAATTGCTATCAACATCGGTAAGCCAATCCTAACTCCACGTGATATGTAAAAAGCTTTTACATCTATTTTCTTTCCTGATGCATATGAAAGGTGAATGCAAAATCCTGAAATGACAAAAAAAGCCATCACTGCGACGGTGCCATTGAAAATGGAAAAAAATACTTTCTGGATAATGTCGGCGAGATTGACACTCAAAAATTTTTGTAAAATTGGAGTAAGAGACGGCACCCCTAGGTGATGTAAAACGACCCAAAAGGCACACAGAAAACGCAAAGCGTCCAAGGCCTCAAAGTGCGTGTTATTAGGTTTGTAGTTGTAGTTGGATGACGAATTTGTGGTTTGCATATAGTCGATTCAAGCGTGTCGGATTTGAAGTGACACAAGCTAATAGTGCTGATCTTAAAATTCTTGGGAGTGATGGAGGGTATTTGCCAATCAAACCATGGAATATTTGGTTTTTTAATAATTCCTATTGTTTTTTGTTTGACGGAAGTGAGGCAGGTAGGGGGGGAAGTATATCAAATTGCCAGAAGGAAAGTTACTTTTTGTCTATTAATATCAGTGTTTTATATCTTGACGATGTTTTTTTGCACAGTCGTTGATCTAAGTTGTGGTAACTGGAACCACCATACTGGGAGGTGGCCGGCTATGGTGCGCGGTTTAAACTTGCTCCATACGGGAGGGGAGGGGGGGCTTATGGCTAGGCTGAAGGGTAAGGTGGCTCTGAGCCTGAATGAGCATCGGCGCATCCGGCGTATGTTTACCGCTTTTCAGATGCATACATGCGGCATCCAGTACGAGGGCGAATGGGCAAGGCTGTAGAGCGTAGAGATCTGAGTATTTACAGTTGGGGTGAAGTGACCGAAGCAGTTGGCTTGTTCTAAGTCCAGGCGGCCGGCTGTGCAAACGTCTGCGCAAGCCAGCCGACTGGTGTTCAGTTTACATCTCTCAGAGTTCGGATATGCTGTATGTATATACAGTATATTTGGGTGGTGCCATGCTTGTAATAGCGTCAAAATTGTATTCCGATCAAGGCGTGCCCTTGCCTCGGCACAGGGAAATTACCCTGCGCTACACGGGCATAGGTGTGTTTACGATGAGTGAGCAATTTGAAAAAGACTTCCAGCGCACAGTGCGTATAGCGCACTTGAGTCCAATCGGTGGCGGGAGAGACTTCATCCTCCCGCCATTGTATGACGCTGCCATTGTGTGGGTGGGGGATGGGCGGTTGCGGGTCCGTGGATTTGAAATCAACCCCATGACCAATGCTCATGTGGCAATGGCTTGGGGCGCGGAGATTGTGGCAGATCAGCGACTTGGACGAGTACTAGTGCCATTTGATGCAGAAACAGAGATTTCAGTGATGACCTCTCAATCGGACCTGGAAAAAGCGGCCGCCGCCCGAACTGGCCCTGCGCAGTGGAAGCGCTGAAATTTGATTGCGTTGGAAAATAAGAAAAACCGTTGGAAAATGCAAAAAAATGGTTACAAGCCGAAGCATGTAACCATTTGATTTTCCTACTTATTCTGTGGGGTGGCTGATGGGGCTCGAACCCACGACAACAGGAATCACAATCCTGGACTCTACCAACTGAGCTACAGCCACCACTGTCTTACTTGCCTGTTTAGCTGTTTTGCTGAACAGGTGCCGAATTATACAAAGAACTCGGCAAAGTGGCAAATCTAAATGCAGTCTTTTTTAAAGAATCGAAAGATTGCCTGAAAACGGCTGTTTTCGCTCAGACTTCCAGGTGTTCGACGGGCGGCTGCAAGTCCAGCAAACCGGCGAAGGCCTGCGCCAGGGATTCGACCTTGGCCGTCGTATAGCCCTGCAGCCGTGGCGCATCGTTGGCGGTGCGGCGCAGGCTGGCCGCGTCGAGCAGGCGGGCCAGCTGGCGCGCCACGGCCTCGCCCGTGTCGACGAGGGTAATCGTTTCCTGCGTATGCGCGCGCACCGTGCGTTCGATGGCGTCCTGCACGAAGAGGTAGTGCGTGCAGCCCAGCACCAGGGTGTCGGCCCCTTGCGCCAGCAGGGGCGCGATGTAGCGTTCCAGCATGGCGCTGGTGGCGTCCTGCGGGTCGGTGCCCAGCTCGCATTGCTCGATGCGGTCGGCCAGGCCGATGCAGGGCTGCAGGAGGAAGGTGGCGCCCGTGGCGGCACTGACCTGTTCGCGCAGGGCCAGCAGCTTGTCGCCGCGCAAGGTGCGTTCCGTCGCCAGCACGCCGATCTTGCCGTTGCGGCTGATGCCTGCCGCCGGTTTCAGGCCCGGCTCGACGCCGACGATGGGCAAGTCCGGGTAGCGTGCGCGCAGCGTCTTGATGGCGGCGATGGTGGCCGTGTTGCAGGCCACCACCAGCGCCTTGGCGCCTTGCTGCAACAGAAAGGCGGTGATCGCCAGCGAGCGGGCGATGACTTGCTCTTCCGTCTTGTCGCCGTAGGGTGCATAGCCGGAATCGGCAAAATAAATCAGATCTTCCTGCGGCAGCTGCGCGCGGATATGGCGCAGCACCGACAGGCCGCCCACGCCGGAGTCGAATACGCCGATGGGCGCGTCCTGGCGGGCAGTGCTTGCAATAGAAGTCATATAAAGCCGAAGAAGATAAAAAAACGCCGCGCTGGTGTGCCGCGCGGCGTCGATGGTGGTTTAAGCAACCGTCACGGGAATCTTGCTGACGCTATTGAGCTGCTCGATCTTCGCCTGCCACTCTTTCGGCCCCGTGTTGTGCACCGAGGTGCCCTTGGCATCCACGGCCACGGTGACCGGCATGTCGACCACGTCGAATTCGTAGATCGCTTCCATGCCCATGTCGGCAAAACCCAGCACTTTCGCGCCCTTGATGGCTTTCGACACGAGGTAGGCGGAGCCGCCCACGGCCATCAGGTAGGCCGACTTGTGCTTCTGGATCGCTTCGATGGCGACCGGACCCCGTTCGGCCTTGCCGATCATGGCGATCAGGCCCGTCTGTTCCAGCATCATGTCGGTGAACTTGTCCATGCGCGTGGCCGTCGTCGGACCGGCCGGGCCCACGACTTCATCGCGTACCGGATCGACGGGGCCGACGTAGTAGATCACGCGGTTCTTGAAGTCGACCGGCAATGGCTCGCCCTTGGCCAGCATGTCCTGGATGCGCTTGTGCGCGGCATCGCGGCCCGTCAGCATCTTGCCGTTCAACAGCAAGGTCTGGCCTGGCGTCCACGAAGCGACTTCTTCCTTCGTCAAGGTGTTCAGGTCGACGCGCTTGGATTTTTCCGTGTCCGGCGCCCAGCTCACGTCAGGCCAGGTCGACAGCGGCGGCGGCGTCATGTAGGCCGGGCCGGAGCCGTCCAGCACGAAGTGGCCGTGGCGCGTGGCGGCGCAGTTCGGGATCATGGCGACGGGCTTCGATGCCGCGTGCGTCGGGTGCATCATGATCTTCACGTCCAGCACGGTCGTCAGGCCGCCCAGGCCTTGCGCGCCGATGCCCAGCGAGTTGATCTTGTCGCACAGCTCGATACGCAATTCTTCCAGCTTGTTCTGCGGGCCGCGTTGTTTCAGCTCATACATGTCGATGTCTTCCATCAACACTTCTTTTGCCATCAGCATGGCTTTTTCGGCCGTGCCGCCGATGCCGATGCCCAGCATGCCGGGCGGGCACCAGCCGGCGCCCATGGTCGGCACCGTCTTCATGACCCAGTCCACCAGCGAGTCGGACGGGTTCATCATGATCATCTTCGATTTGTTTTCAGAGCCGCCGCCCTTGGCCGCCACTTTGACGTCGACGGTGTTGCCTTCGACCAGTTCCATGTGCACGACGGCTGGCGTGTTGTCCTTGGTGTTCTTGCGGTCGAAATGCGGGTCGGCCACGATGGAGGCGCGCAGCTTGTTGTCGTCGAAGTTGTACGCGCGGCGCACGCCTTCGTTGACGGCGTCGGTGACGGTGCCGGAGAAGCCTTCGAAGCGCACGCCCATGCCGATCTTCAGGAAGACGTTGACGATGCCCGTGTCCTGGCAGATCGGACGCTTGCCTTCCGCGCACATGCGCGAGTTGGTCAGGATTTGCGCAATCGCATCCTTTGCCGCCGGGCTTTGCTCGGACTCGTAGGCGCGCGCCAGGTGCTCGATGTAATCCGCAGGGTGGTAGTAGCTAATGTACTGCAACGCTGCGGCGACGGATTCGATCAGGTCTTCTTGCTTTATGACAGTCATGGTGTTCTCGCGGTAGATAAGAAGGGTAAGACTCTTTACTAATACTGGTTACTGCATTGGAATGACAAAAGCCCATGGCCGCCGCTGGCAGCCATGGGCTTCTTGTTAATGGGGTGCTCTTGCCTGGTTCTGCGTCACGGTCATGATGCGGTCCGTGTAGGCGATCGCCATGGCGGAAATGATGAAGACCATGTGGATCACCGTCTGCGCAATGATCACTTCCATCTTGTAGGAATTGGCATTGATGAAAGTCTTCAGCAGGTGGATGGACGAGATGCCGATGATGGCCATCGCCAGTTTCGTCTTCAGTACGGAGGCATTGACATGCGACAGCCATTCCGGCTGGTCCGGGTGGTCATCGAGGTGCATGCGCGAGACGAAGGTTTCATAGCCGCCGATGATGACCATGATCAAGAGGTTCGAGATCATGACCACGTCGATCAGGCCTAATACCACCAGCATGATGGTCGCTTCGTTCAGCTTGGTCGGCAGGGCGCCGCCCGGTACGGCCACGGCCGTCAGGACGTGCTGCAGGGCTGCGTCATTGCCGAACACGGCGCCGATCAGGTCGGATAATTCCACCCAGAAATGAAATACGTAGACGCATTGTGCGAGGATCAGGCCCAGGTACAGTGGCAACTGCAGCCAGCGCGACATGAAGATGAAGGCGGACAGCGGGTGCAGCCTGGTATGTTTGGCAGACGGTGATTGGTGGTCGATCATGTGGGGGTTCCTGGGGGAGTAAATACCAATTTCTGGCATGCCCGACATTTTACACTTGCTGTTGATCACTGCGCATGGCCCGGTTCTGGAATATCGGCTTTGATGAAAGCCAAAGTGGTATTGAACCTTCGGCGCGGGATCGCTTTTCCCATCGAAAATACTGCACAGGACGCCCTTGACGCCCATCGCCGAAGGCGATTATGGTTAGCATGGATAGGGGTAAAACGCTGCATAAACGCGACATGTAAGGCGTCCGTAAGACACAGGGCCTATCGTGTTAGCAAACAATTACTACACTGGAGACTAGCATGACCGCTACAGACAACCAAGGGCAGGGCACGCAGCAGCAGGGACCGGAAGAGTCGCGCGTATTCGAGCCGTCGGCGGCATTTGCCGCCCAAGCCACCATTTCCGGCATGGCGGCGTATCACGCCATGGTGAAAGAGGCGGAAACCGACTACGAAGGCTTCTGGGCCAGGCTGGCGCGCGAGAACCTGAGCTGGAAAAAGCCGTTCACGCGCACCCTGAACGAAGACGACGCGCCGTTCTACAAATGGTTCGAGGACGGCTTGCTGAACGTGTCGTACAACTGCCTCGACCGCAACATCGAAAATGGCCTGGGCGACAAGACGGCCATCATCTTTGAAGCGGATGACGGCACCGTCACCAAGGCAACATATAAACAGCTGCACGAAAAAGTGTGCAAGTTTGCCAACGGCCTGAAATCCAAGGGGATAGGCAAGGGCGACCGCGTCATCATCTATATGTCGATGTCCGTCGAAGGCGTTGCCGCCATGCAAGCCTGCGCGCGCATCGGCGCCACCCACTCCGTCGTCTTCGGCGGCTTTTCGGCCAAATCCCTGCAGGAGCGCATCATCGACGCGGGCGCCGTGGCCGTCATCACGGGCGACGAACAATTGCGCGGCGGCAAGAAGCTGCCCCTGAAAGCCATCGTCGACGAAGCGCTGGCGCTGGGCGGCTGCGATTCCGTCAAAAACGTCATCGTGTATCAACGCACGGGCAGCGACCTGCCGATGGTGGCCGGCCGCGACACGTGGCTGCACGAGCTGGTCGAAGGCCAGAGCGCGCAATGCGAGCCGGAATGGGTCGATGCCGAGCATCCATTGTTCATCCTGTACACCTCGGGTTCCACCGGCACGCCGAAGGGCGTGCAGCACTCGAGCGGCGGCTACCTGCTGTGGGCCGCGCTGACGATGAAGTGGAGCTTCGACATCAAGCCGGACGACGTCTTCTGGTGCACGGCCGACATCGGCTGGGTGACGGGCCACAGCTACATCGCATATGGCCCGATGGCCGTGGGTGCCACGCAAGTGGTGTTCGAAGGCATCCCGACCTACCCGAACGCGGGCCGTTTCTGGGAAACCATCAAGAAACATAACGTCAGCATCTTCTACACGGCGCCGACGGCCATCCGTTCGCTGATCAAGGCGGCTGACGTGGACCCGAAAGTGCATCCAAGCAACTATGACCTGACCAGCCTGCGCCTGCTGGGTTCCGTCGGCGAGCCGATCAATCCGGAAGCGTGGATGTGGTACTACAAGCACATCGGCGGCGAGAAATGCCCGATCGTCGATACCTTCTGGCAGACGGAAACGGGCGGCCACATGATCACGCCGCTGCCTGGCGCGACGCCGATGGTGCCCGGTTCCTGCACCCTGCCATTGCCAGGCATCATGGCTGCCATCGTCGACGAAGCAGGACAGGACGTGCCGAACGGCCAGGGCGGTATCCTGGTAGTAAAACGTCCATGGCCATCGATGATCCGCACGATCTGGAACAACCCGGACCGTTTCAAGTCCAGCTACTTCCCGGAAGAACTGGGCGGCAAGATGTATCTGGCCGGCGACGGCGCCATCCGCAACAAGGACACGGGCTACTTCACCATCACGGGCCGCATCGATGACGTGCTGAACGTGTCGGGCCACCGCATGGGCACGATGGAGATCGAATCGGCCCTGGTGGCCAACCCGCTGGTGGCCGAAGCGGCGGTAGTGGGCCGTCCGGACGACACGACGGGCGAATCCATCTGCGCCTTCGTCGTGCTCAAGCAGGCGCGTCCGACCGGCGAGGAAGCGAAGAAGCTGGCCCTGGAGCTGCGCAACTGGGTCGGCAAGGAAATCGGCCCGATCGCCAAGCCGAAGGAAATCCGCTTCGGCGACAACCTGCCGAAAACCCGTTCCGGCAAAATCATGCGCCGCCTGCTGCGCGTGCTGGCCAAGGGCGAGACGATCACGCAAGACGTCTCGACGCTGGAGAACCCGGCCATCCTGGAGCAGCTGAAGGAAGCGTCGTAGAAGGCCAGTCCCTGCGGAAGCGGCCTGCGCCCCATTGGGACGCAGTCCCCCCAGGGGCCGACCCCAGCCCTTGCCGGGTTGTTGTATGGCGCTACTTTTACCCCACGGTAAATAACTTTGGCAGTCCGTAGAATCTTTGCTATAATCTGCGGCTTCGCGACAAGCGAGAAATAGTACGCAGTGTGTGCAAGTAAGGCGCATTGCCTGCAGGAGAGGTGGATGAGTGGTTGAAGTCGCACGCCTGGAAAGCGTGTATAGGTTCATAGCCTATCGGGGGTTCGAATCCCCCTCTCTCCGCCACGGATAGTAATTAAGTAAGATCAGGACGTCTCAGGAAGTCCCTCAAAAACCGCTTAGAGCCTTGATTCTAAGCGGTTTTTTCGTTTTTCGGCGTCTCGAAATGTGCCAAGACGTTTCAGTACGTCTAACTTTTTTGAGGGAAGGCGTCGGGCCGCATTCCCCCATCCTTGACTACCATTCCCGCATAACTGTCCTATAGTGGTTTCAGACGCATTTGCGAAGGAGGCCACCATGGCAAAGCTCATCGTACCGCTGTCCGAACTTCAGGTCAAAAACGCCAAACCAAAGGATAAACCATACAAGCTATCCGACGGCGGCGGCCTGTTCGTAGAAGTCATGCCGAGCGGGTCTCGCATCTGGCGCTGGAAGTTTCGCCAGGCCAACGGCAAGGAGAACGCACTGACGTTTGGTCCTTATCCGGAAATTACGTTGCAGGATGCGCGTGAAAAGCGCTTGGCAGCGCGGCGCCTGGTGCTGCAAGGGATCGACCCGGCCAAGCATCGCGACGACGCCAAACGACTGTTGAAAGAGCGCGCCGCCAACACATTTGAAAAGATCGCCCGCGAGTGGCACGCCAACAAGGTGCCAACCTGGAGCGATCGCACCGCCAAGAACGTCCTGCAACGGCTGGAGGCTGATATCTTCCCGGCCATTGGCCGCAGGCCCATCGATGAACTCAAGCACCTCGATGTAATCGCTGCGCTGCGCAAGATCGAAGAGCGCGGCGCAAGCGAAATCGCCCATCGCCAGAAGGCGGTATGTGCTTCAATTTTCAGCTACGCGATTCAATGCGGATTCGCAGAGCGCAATCTGGTCACCGATATGAAGGATGTGTTGAAGACCGTCCGTGCCGGACACTTCGCCGCCATTGAAACCGATGAACTGCCGAAGTTTCTGGCCATTCTAGACCGCAACGAAGCACGCATGTTCGCGCCGACCCGCATTGCGCTGCGTCTGATGCTGCTGTGCTTTGTACGCACCAGCGAGTTGATCGAGACGCCCTGGAGTGAAATTGACCTGGAGCGCGGCGAGTGGATCATTCCATGGCAGCGCATGAAGCGCGGCAAGCTGACCGTCAATCCGGATATGACCAACCATCACGTATGCCTGTCGCGCCAGGCGCTGGAGCTGCTGCGCGAACTGCACGCGATCACGGGCCGCAGCAAGTACCTGTTCCCGAATCAGCGCGACCACGAAAAGCCGATCAGCAATAACACGATACTGGTGGCGCTTGGACGCATGGGATACAAGGGCAAGATGACCGGCCATGGCTTCCGGGCGCTGGCCATGAGCACCATCAAGGAGCGCCTGGGCTACCGGCATGAAGTCGTGGACCGGCAGCTGGCACATGCACCGAAGGATAAGGTGGCCAGCGCCTATGACCGCGCCCAGTTCCTGGCGGAGCGGCGCCGGATGATGCAGGATTGGGCCGACTATATCGATGCCGTCAGCGGCAAGGGAGCGCCGCCGCAGACGCCAAGATTAACGCTGGTCAGTGGCGAATTCAGCCGGAATGGCGGAACAGGAGGGCACCATGTCTAAGTATGTATTGCGCCTCACGGATGAGCTTATCAATCAAGCTGCTCCGAAGGACAAAATATACAAACTATCCGATGGGGCTGGTCTGTACATCGCAGTGCAGCCCAGCGGCAGCAAGGTCTGGCGCATGAAGTATCGCCAGCAAAGCGGTGGCGAAAGCGTTCTGACTTTTGGCAGGTATCCCGAAGTCTCTATCGTCAAAGCCCGCGAACACAGGCTTGCAGCGCATCAGCTGCTGGAGCTGCAGCAGGACCCGCGCACAGAATTCAATCGAGAAAAATTGCATCCACTGCCAAAGCCTATTCCAATCGACGAAATATTCGATGAGACGGAGTGGGGCCATGTGCAGACCAGTATCCGGCGGGCGACCCTGCTCGCTATCCGTCACCTCGAAACCGCCTTATTTCCGGCATTGCAGCGCATTTCCATCAGTGAAGCACAGCACAGTATCCAGCAAGCAGCCATTCGGCAAATTGAACAGGCTGGTTTGCAGGTCGTCTCCCGTCAGCTGGAGGGTGTCGCGACGGCGCTCGCTGCCAGTTATTTACGTAACGGTATGAGCATGGACCAATTGGTTAGTGCGATGAAGGAGTCAAGGAGGCGGGTACGTCGCCAGGGCGACAACATGCAGTAGCTATCGGAGTCTTTGACCGGGTCCCAATTCTGCGTACTACGAAAAGCGCACTTGACGAAACGAACCACTTGCAAACGTCGATATCAGGCATAGAATGAAGCTCTCTTATGTGGGAATCGCTCCCACGAGGGCATGCTTCGAGCATGTCCCTATGCTTAGCGGCATAGGCGTTGCGGTCGTTACCCGCCACCATGATACATAGCAGTTTCTGCTAGATATATCGCCGGGCCATGCAGAAGCATGCACATCTCGGCAAGATAAAGCGCTGCCTTCAGCGCCTACATATCCCACAGTCCGCAAGACGGATTGCCTGGATGATTGCGCCCGGTGGGCGCTTCTTCAAACAGGAGCAAGACTCCTGCCCTGATTGGTTCGCATGCCCCGCGAGGTTGCGCACCGTATGAAGCACAGCATGGCTTTGCCGCAAGCCGCAGCGTCAGCAGAAATGCCAGCGATGCGATGCCATCGCGGCTGCCGCCAGCGCATGTGCTTCAGAGTCGCCAGTATCGTCACCGCGAGTGCGATGCTGGCTTGTATGCCGTCGCATGCCATGGCTACGTGCGCGCGTCGTTACTGG
>Ga0067045_1003362_pt1 | contig 22648 bp, 18 predicted proteins | sample TerdegcTABiofilm_FD_59184 | JGI IMG/M metagenome (GOLD analysis project Ga0067045, IMG submission 59184) | Combined Assembly of (Gp0054472, Gp0054536) Wastewater bioreactor microbial communities from Singapore -Terephthalate degrading...
ATGGCACTGGGGTTATCAGGGACTGGCTCCCGGCAGCACGGCGAACGACTTGACACCTTGTGTCGGTGACCCAAATACGATGATACCGGAATATAAAGCTTTTCTCTGCAATATTTCAAAAGCAGTTTAATAATTAAATATTAGCGTGTAAATCGTAGAAACTGGAGGTGTGATAATGTCGAAAAGTGTTTTAGTAGACATTACCAGGTGCATCGGCTGCCGTAGCTGCATGGTTGCCTGTAAAACCTGGAACGACTTGCCTGCCGGTAAATCCGAATTCACAAATAACTGGGACGCCCCTGGAAAAGTGGACGCGGACAACTGGACTGTAGTGAACAGCTTCTTGATCGAACAAGGCGATCAAGTAAAGTGGCGTTTTGTAAAAAGACAATGCATGCACTGTAATGAACCCGCGTGTGAATCGGCGTGCTTCACGCACTCATTCGTAAAAACCAAAGAAGGTGCGGTAATATATAAACCTACCGAACTAAATCAGGATTATTGCGTAGGCTGCCGTTACTGTATGATTGCCTGCCCATTCGGAGTGCCGTCTTTTCAATGGGACAAAGCTCTTCCTTTTGTGCAGAAATGCCGGTTTTGCTATGACCGCGTGAAAGAGGGTATGCAACCTGCCTGCGTGACCGCATGTCCCACAGGCACACTGACATATGGTGAAAAGGACAAGCTGCTGGCCGAGGCGCGGCAGAGGATTAACAGCAACCCCAATTACATTAAACAGGTTTACGGGGAAAAAGAATACGGGGGAACATCCTGGCTTTATATTTCAGATGTGCCATTTGAGCAAATTGGCTTTAAAACCAATGTGTCCACCAAGTCCATCCCGTCTTATACCTGGGATGTGCTTAAATGGACCCCCTATATCTTTGTCGGTTGGGGCGCCATCCTGACAGCTTTACATTTTTATACCAAAAGACGCGCAGAAGTGCATCATGAAGAAGAAATGTATGAAGCTGTCAATACAATAGAAGATAACAAAGATGAATAAACCTGTTACATGGAGGTGATATTTACAATGCAAAAAACCTGGAGTTTTAAACTTACCCCGTTCAGGAAATTGTTGATTGCTTTAGCGGGTATTGCAGTTGTGGTAGCCCTGGCGCGTTTTATTTTCGGGCTTGGCGCAGTAACCAACCTGAATGACGAATGGCCCTGGGGTTTGTGGATCGGATTTGACTTGCTTTGCGGCATCGCCCTGGCGGGCGGCGGCTTCAGCACAGCATTTATCGTACATGTATTGCATAAAGAAAAATACCTGCCCATTGCCCGCGCCGCGCTGTTAACCTCGTTGATTGGCTATATCATTGCCCTGGTGAGTCTATTGCTGGATATCGGGAGATGGACAAACTGCTGGCGGCCCTTCTTTTACTGGGGTTACCACTCGGTTCTGTTTGAAGTGTTTTGGTGCATTTCGCTGTATACCACAGTACAAGTATTAGAGTTTGGGGATATATTCTTTGAAAGAATTAAGATCGCTCCTTTGAAGAACATTTTAAGCAAAGCCATGACTCCTTTACTTATCCTGGGTATTGTTTTACCTTCCCTGCACCAGTCATCACTGGGCTCGCTTTATATTGTAACAGTAGACCGGCTTAACCCGTTATGGTGGTCCATGATTATACCGTTCTTCTTTGTCTGGTCCGCCTTCTTCCTGGGACCGGCGATGGTGACTATAGAAGGAACTCTGGCAGCAAGAGCCTATAACAGAAAACCGGAATTGCCCGTTTTTGAAAGCCTTACTAAAGTTACGATGTGGATGTTGATTGTCTACTTGATTGTAAAAATAATTGACTTGAATTACCGCGGCGTATACTCCATGGCTTTTAACGGCTCTTTCGAAAGTAACATGTTTCTAGTGGAAATGATTTTATTTGTTCTGGTTCCAATAATTATGTACGCCATTCCTTCCATCCGCAAACAGCTCTGGGGTGTTGTAACCGCATCGGCCCTAGTTGTGATAGGTGTTATATTCAACCGAATGAATGTGGTATTCACAGGGATGGCCAAGAGTGTGGGCGGCAGCTACTTCCCCAGCATCTGGGAGTGGCTGATTACTATCGGCATGTGGAGTATTTTAGTCCTGGCTTACTTGTTTGTAGTAGAGAACTTCCCCATCTTGGCCAAAGAGCATGAGCAAGAAACGGCTGTTTCATCGGGGGAGAGTATTTCCACTGGTACAAGCGTAAAAGCATAATCCAAAAACTTATAATTAAATAGCCGTAAATAAATCAGGGGGTGTTATCCCCCTGGTTTATTTTGATTCTTCCTGCACAATTTTAGTAACTTGCTTAACATCCTCTTTTATCCCTTCTGTAACGCTATCCAACTCACTAATGCTGGATAATGAAGCTCTTCTGAATTCATTTATCGTTTTCCCAAGAGACTTACCAACCTCAGGTAACTTGCGCGGGCCAAAAACAACCAGAGCAATCACTAATATCAGTATTAACTCAGACATACCCAAGTTAGGAAACATAATAAACCCTCCTGATAATATTACTATTTACAAGTATCTAAGAACTAACTAATTTAGATTCGAGATTCAAAGCAAAAAATCCTGCAACAGTTAAAGTAAAATTGACTTCCAGGAGGGGCTAATCAATTAATATTATATTTGTAACTGCTTAAGGGGAACTGCAAAAGCCGGTTTAGGCAAGGCAAAGTAACGTACTATCCCCGCATAAACAGCCCAAGCTACTTTACTTTGATAATGCTCGTCGAGCATCAATTTTTCTTCCTTCGGGTTCGTAATAAAACCGATTTCCACTATTGTGCTGGGCATCTTGGTCATCCGGTTGGCAAAGTAATCAACCGGCTTCGCTTCCCGTCCAGGGTTGGCCAGGAACCGGTTTAGTTCCTGCTGAATAGCCAAACCGAGTTTTTTACTTTCTTCCGAGCCCGGCTGATAGAAGGTTTGAGCACCGTCTTCCCGCGGGTCGGGGAAACTATTCACATGAATACTAATAAAAATATCAGCGCCGCGGTTATTTGCCAGTTCTACCCGGCGGCTTAAATCTTGAATTTTTGCAGTGTATAAATCCCTTACTTCCGGATCACTAAGTTCCTTGTCGGTGTCTCTGGTAAGTACCACCTCTGCACCGGCCTCACGCAAAACAGCCGCTAGTTTTTTTGATACACTCAGGACAATATCTTTCTCATGAACGCCGGTTGTACCCAGAACACCCGGATCTTCTCCCCCATGTCCGGGATCAATAACAATCAGCTTATTTGCAACTGCCCAGGACAGAGTTGCTATGTATCGTTCTTCATAACATGAAGAAGCATATTGAAAGCCATAAACACATGTCAGAGCCAATAATAATATAATAAGGACTTGCCTTTTCTTAAATCGAAGGCTCCGGACAAATACAGGCAATACCAGACCCACCCTTTCTTTTTTATGAAAGTATGCCGGGCCGGATTAAAATATGTGCGCAAACTGAAGGGACAGGCTCCGGCCTGCCCCAAAGAACGATTCATGTTTACGATACATATAAACCACTATAAGCCAACTAACGACTGACTACTTGTAAATTTTTAATAACCACGCTCTTATAAATGATGGCAGCTTCACAAAATATACACGCAATATTAATCACACTCCTTCTAAAATTAACTGTTAATATACTATTTCAAAACCTGGCTGAATGTGCTAATTTTTTTTAAGCGCCGCCGTTAAACCATTCCGACAGTTTTTTCGAGATCATCTCGGTCCCGCCGCGAACATGGCTCTTTAAAGGGAGGGAACTTAAGAATTGTCTCCCGTAACTTTTATCAAGAATCCTGGTGTCAAGGACAACAACACAACCCCGGTCACTGCCGCTGCGAATCAGCCGGCCGAATCCTTGTTTAAACCGGATCACTGCCTGGGGAATACTAAAGGCTCGAAAACCGTCCCTATTCTTCCTGGCCAAATCCTCCAGGCGGGCTTCGATTACCGGCACCCTGGGAGACCAAAAAGGCAGTTTTACCATAATCACACAAGTTAACGCCTCTCCCGGTACATCTACCCCTTCCCAAAAACTTGAAGCACCAAAAAGCACCGCTCTTTCAGAGGATCTGAATTCTTCTAAAATCCTTGACCTACTGCCGTCAATCCCATGACCCAGTAAATAAATATCCATACTTTCCAACTTGGGTTTAAGCCTGTTGTACGTTTCACGCAGGATCTTGTGAGAAGTAAAAAGAACAAGCGTCTTTCCACCGGTTATGTTAACCAGCCCGGCAATTACATTTTCGAGTTTTTCCAGGTATATATCAGTTGCTGTTGCCCCCTGAACAGGAAGGTCACGGTTGATACATAGGAGCGCCTGACGTTCATAAACAAAAGGCGAATCAAAATGGGCCAAGGCCAGCCGGTCTGCCGAAAGGTAGTCCAATCCCGCCCGCTCTATAAAATGATCGAAGGTCCCGTTTACTGAAAGTGTCGCGGAAGTAAATACGACAGTGCTCTTATTTTTATAGAAACGATTGTATAACATTTCACCAACATTTATGGGAGCTGCCAATAAGTTACCGTTTTTTAACACGCCTGTTGCTAAAAACTCAAACTCTGCCCAGTATACGAAATCTTCGTCAGCACTTTCCAAAATAAAGCGGAGTTTGTCTGTCAAAGCTGAACCCGATTGGGCAATTTGCGAAAGATCACGAGCCGGTTCTGTCCATTCCTCTGCAGATATAGACCATATCTCCATAATTTCCGATATTTTGTATACGGTGCCTGAAAGCAGATATAATAAATTTATTAACTCCTCACCCTTTGACATAACCATCCCGTATCCGGTATTGTTATCAGGCAACCGTAGAGTTAAGCGCCCAAATTTAAACTCAAAATCTCCACCGGCTGATTTTTCTACGGCTAATTCCCCGAGTTTATGAAAAAATAGACGCGCAGTTTCAACCGTTTCCAACCTAATTTCCAACGCTGATTTAATCTTCTGACCCCACTGCTCACTATCACCCGGCGGAGTGACTTCCGCCAGCTTCCCCAGAGTTTTTCCGGTCACACCAAGCCAGCGGATCAGTGAACTTAGGGAAATCTGCCTGCCAAGGTGAGTGGTGGCTGAATCTTCAAGGTGATGGGCCTCGTCGATGATTAGCGGTCCGTATGCCGGGAGCACCCGGTTTTCAGCCCTGACATCCGAAAACAGCAAGGAGTGGTTTGTGATCACCAGGTCGGCTTCTTCAACTGCTTTTCTAGCTTTATTCACAAAACAATCCCGCTGGTAGCGGCATCGTATACCGAGGCAACTTTCCGCATCCCCGCAGATAGTAAGCCAGTAATCTCCTTCACCGGAAGCGGTGTTTAGTCCGGCGCGGTCCCCGGTTTTAGTTAACGCCAACCAAGTCAGGACCCGGGCATAAAACGCCGCCTCATCCGGTTGGTGTGAACTGTTTAAGGCATTGAACCAGCGGCGCAGGCAAATGTAATTCTGGCACCCCTTGGCCAAAGATGCGCGAAACTGTTCATTAATCACTCCGGCCAGAATAGGGATGTCTTTTAGCCAGAGTTGCTCTTGGAGATTGATGGTATTAGTGGCCACCAGTACCCTTTCCTTGTTCCTAAGGCTCCATAAAACCGCCGGGAGCAAGTAGGCCATCGACTTGCCCACCCCGGTCCCTGCCTCAAGCAATAGATATTTTTCTTCGTTGAAAGCCCTGGCAACCTCTCTGACCATGGCTTCCTGCTGAGGACGGTATTCATAGCCGGAAATAGCTTTTACCAGCGGTCCTTTTTCCCCAACAAGTGAAGCAAGATAATCCGGGTCAAGTAATTGTCTATCCCCTTCAGCCTGTTTGTCCCGGTGGTTCGTTTTCTCATTACCTGTGTCTTCCCTGCGCCAATAAGGGTTGCCGGATATTTTTCTATCCGGGAAAATTTTCAGCAATTCCTTAACCAGTTCTCCTATAAAACCATGCCACCTGGAACGTGCTTCAGCCAAGAGTTTGCTCAACTGAATCAATACATTAAGATCTATCTTCCGAATTTTTTCGATCAACACGGTTAACAGGCGTGCCGTGGCAACAGCGTCATCCAACGCCCGGTGACTGGTCTTAAGTTCGATGTTGAAATCCCGGCAGAGGGCGCTCAACCGGAAGCCTGATGAGTCAGGCGCAACAAGCCGGGCTAGTTCCAGGGTGTCATAAGACAGGTTGCGGAAAGGCTCTCCTCTGGCAGCAGCCAGAAATCCAAGGTCAAAATCAATATTATGCCCGGCTATTGCGCTGTCACCGATAAAGTCTACAGCTTCGGGCAGTATATCGGACAATTCGGGCGCACCGGCTAAATCCCTATCGTCCAGGCCGGTCAACCTTTTTATTTTTACATGTAGTGGCTGGTTGGGGTTGATCAGGGTATGGAATTTATTGGTTATTTGTCCATCCTCCAGCCTGACCATGCCGATTTCGATGATCTTATCCGTATAAGGATTCAGCCCTGTAGTTTCCAAATCACATACAACAAAGCTATTCTCCATTACTAATCTCCTGACTCCTGACTACTGACTTCTGAGTAAATACGATTAATTTTGACCTTGTTCTTCGAGATATTTCTCAGCTGCTACAGCGGCAACGGCCCCGTCCGCCACCGCGGTGACTATCTGGCGTAACAATTTTTTGCGTACATCACCGGCCGCGTAGATGCCCGGATGTGAAGTGAGCATATTTTCATCAGTAATGATATAACCATTGTGATCTAGCTTGACCAGACCCTCGACCAGACCGGAAACAGGCATGTTGCCCACATAGATAAACGTTCCGTCGACAGGCAAGAGATTCGTCCCGCCGTTGCGGACATCTCTCGTCAGCACAGCCTCAACTGTATCGGTGCCACGAATTTCATCAACCACATTATGCCAAACAAACTCAATCTTTGAGTTATCAAAAGCTTTTTGTTGAATGACTTTTGTGGCCCTTAATTCGCCCCGGCGGTGGATAATAAAAACTTTGTCCGCAAACTTAGTCAGGTAAACAGCTTCCTCAACAGCAGCATCACCCCCGCCTACCACGGCAACTCTTTTACCGCGAAAAAACGGACCGTCACAAGTGGCGCAGTATGACACGCCCCTACCGGTAAGTTCAGTTTCGCCTCTTACGTTCAGACGCTGAGGTTGTACTCCCGTGGCAATAATCACGGCGCCGGTTGTTATTTCTAATTGATCGGTTTCTATTATCAACTTGTTACCGGCAGGTTTCAGGCCCTTTACTTCAGTAGATATAATCTCCAGGCCAAAACGGCGAGCCTGACTCTCCATCCTGGCCATCAAATCAAAACCGCCGATACTATCGGCAAAACCCGGATAGTTTTCAATAGATTCCGTGTTGACTACCAGACCGCCCGGCAATGCACGTTCCAGCAAGACGGCGTTTAGAGCCGCTCTGGAAGCATAAATACCGGCTGACAGGCCGGCAGGCCCACCGCCAATAATAACTAAGTCCTTTTGATTCAAGTAAAAGCGCCTCCCAGTAAATTCTCAACCGTTTCAATAATCTTATCCTATCTGCAAGAATTTCGTCAACAAATTTACTTGCATCTTCTAGAATAATCACATTTTTCACCAGCGTACAGGAATTTCTATACGGACAACGAAATTAACTATACAATTAAATCTGGTTGATTTGGAGCAGCACTTGCCAACGGGCTCATATTCGCCCCTAAAAAATGAGCGAGTTCGTTCGCCTTCGGGCTCGGTCAAACTCGGCGCTTAAGCGCCTCAAACAGTTCCCTCGCTTTTCCTCAGGCTCACTCACTCTTTGAATTAGGGCTCAAAATCGCCCTAATGGCAAGCGCTGCTCCAACCTAAGTAAACTTTAATTATTTAATAACAAGTAGAGGTTATTAACTATGCAAAAAGTGCTGGGAATTAATTGTTCCTGCCGGCGTTACGGAAACTCAGACGTTCTGTTGCAGGAAGCGTTGTTAAGTGCCCGGGAGAGTGGCGTGGAAGTTGAATACCTGCGTCTTTCCGACTACAATATCAAACCGTGCCGCGGCTGCTTGTCCTGTGCGTTTACAGGCGTGTGCGCCATAAAAGACGATGATATGACAGTTCCTACTGGGGAAAAATGAAAAACTCCGACGGACTACTGGTATCCGCGCCTACTTATCTCTTTAGCCCGGCTGGCACTGTGAAAATGGTCATTGACAGAGCTTTTATCTATTCGAAAGATTTGGATGAGATTTTTGGGCGCAACAGGGTCGCGGCAACGATCAGTGTGGCCGGCAACAGTAAGTGGAACCCGCTTGGTTTAGAAATTTTAAACGTCTTACCCTTGGCATACGGATACCGTTTGATCGATTATTTAGAGGCTTACGCCACAGGCCCGGGAGAAGTGCTCCTTGACGATGAAAACGTTAACGGAGCCAGGCGACTGGGTCTAGCCGTCGCGGCCGAATTACAGGGAAAAACCAAGAAAAGAAATCCGGAACCGGGGCAATGCCCGGTATGTTACAGTAAGTCATTTCATTTTGCCGGTTCAGATGAGGTGATGTGCTGCACTTGCGGAATAAAGGGGAGAGTTTCACTGAACGGGGACAAATTGGAATTAGAAGTAAACCCGGACGAAATACCAAACCACTTTTACTCGTACAAACACCGCCGGGAACACTTGGACGGCTGGGTAATACCATCAAAAGACAAATTCCTTGCAAACAGGGAAGCCATCAAGGAACGATTGCGCAAGTACCAGGAAGTTAAATGGTAGAACAAAACAACATTTAATTCTGTCTCTTTAAAAGTGCAAATTTTTCTTTGTCCCATTTTATGGACAAGACTCAAATCACAATGGTATAATTAGGTAAATAACGATTATAAAACTGAGGAGGATTTCTCAATGGATGAGAATGGTAACCATGTTATTATAGATAAGGATAGTACCGGTACGATTAAAATTTCTGAGGATGTCGTAAAAATTATTGCAGGTCTGGCTGCCACAGAAATAGAAGGGGTGGCCGGAATGAGCGGCGGTCTGGCCGGAGGAATCGCTGAAAAACTTGGCCGGAAGAATATGACTAAAGGCGTTAAAGCTGATGTAGGGGAAAAAGAAGCGACAATTGATATACATGTTATAGTCGAATACGGTACACGTATTCAAGAAGTCGCCTACCAGATCCAATCCAAAGTAAAAAACGCAGTCGAAAGCATGACTGGTTTAAAAGTATTAGCTGTTAACGTTAATGTGCAAGGAGTATCCTTTGGTCCCGAAAATAAAGAGGAAGAAGGAAAATTCAAGTAATATAATTCAGACGCCCATGAAGCTTCGCTTCACCATCAGATGGATGAAAATGGTAAAGATTTATTTTCAGGGCAGTAGTCAGAATTCAGAACATTTCGAGACGATAAGCCATTTTCTCATTCTGACTACTGATTACTGACTACTGAGTAGTTACAGTTATTATTTACTGTTCCACTTTTCGCGGAATACAATTTCATCGATTGTTTTTCTTGGACGGGGGTTTGGCTCCTGGTCAGGATAGCCGAGGGGCGTCAGGGCGACAACCCGCCAATCAGCCGGTATTGCCAAAGCAGATTTAATAATGTTTTCTTCAAAAACACCAATCCAGCAGGTTCCCAACCCTTCGGCGCTTGCGGCGAGGATCAGGTGCTCCATGGCAATACCGGAGTCCACTAAATAGTAATAACGGTCCCCCATTACCCCGGACAACCGGGGATCAGCACAGAGCACTATTGCTACCGGCGCCGCGGCAATAGCTTTTTTCCCCGGGTTGGCATCTGGTATTGCCGCTAAAATTCCAGATTTACTCTCTTCACTGCGTACCACAATAAACCGCCAGCACTGAAGATTCTTCCACGAAGGGGCTAAGCGGGCCGCCTCCAGCACGCGTTTCAACAGATCCTCGTCAACCGGATCGCTCTTAAAACTCCGGATACTCCTCCTCGCTTTCACCAGTTCATAAAAATCCATAAAAACCTCCTTAAAATAACACGTAAACACTTAGTAAACCCGGCCAAGGAAGGCATGACGTTATCTATAGCGAACGACTTGCGGAGCGCCGGTAACAGCAGTCGGCGAAGCGAGGGTAACCGGACTGCGGCTCGAAACCAGCGGCGAAGCCGCCTTTGCAGTGCCGCTAGTCCGGTCCGAAGCGAGCCGTTCTGCTGTCGGTGCGGAGTATTGGAGTGAGCGAAGATAACATCATGCCATAGTTAATAGTAATATCCTGGATGCTTATATATGATATATTACATTCATTATCAATAACTGTCCAGCTACATATTCACCTTTTTCAGTCGTTTATGAACAAAAAAAAGCACCTAATTTTACACTCGCGCCTTACGGACTTAACTTCAGGCAATTCTTTGGACCGAAAGATGCTTTCTCATGGCTTCTTGATATAAATGAATATATTCAACCCCGGAGCGCGCCCACGAGAAATCCAGTTCCATAGCGTTAAAAACCAGTCTATGCCAATCTTCCGGTTGCTCCCGGTAGAGTTGAAGAGCTCTATTGATTGCGTTCAATAGCAGCATACCGGAATAATCGGAAAAACCGAAACCATTACCTGAACCAGTAACGGGGTTGTAGTCGCTCACCGTGTCAGCCAGTCCACCTGTAAAACGTACAATTGGAATAGTTCCATACCTGAGGCTGATTAACTGGCCAAGACCACAAGGTTCGAACCGCGAAGGCATCAGGAACATGTCTGCTCCGGCATAAATGCGCTGAGCCAAAATAGCGTTGAACCCGATATATAAACCCATCTTTTCCGGATAGCGAGCCTTGATTGCTTCAAACAATTTTTCATAATAAGGTTCGCCGCTGCCTAAAACTATAAACTGAATATCACCATCCATAACCTCGTCAATTATTTCCGCAATTAAATCCAGTCCCTTCTGATCTACCAGACGGGAGATCAGTCCAATTACCGGGACATCCCGGACGGAAAGGCCCAATTCTCTTTGCAGGGCAAACTTGTTTTCCTTTTTATTTGCTATACTGTACTGATCATAATTGCGGTGAATCCGCGGGTCTGTCCGAGGGTTAAATTCATGATAATTAATACCATTCACAATACCGTACAAGTCCGCAGAACGTTTCCGCAACAGGCCGTCCATTCGCTCGCCCAACTCCGGATGCTGGATCTCAGCCGCGTAAGTCCGGCTGACGGTATTAACAACATCAGCGTAGACAATTCCCGCTTTCATAAAACTAACCATTCCGTAGAACTCCAATCGTTCCGGATGAAAATACTCCTCACCCAAGCCAAGGACATGAAGCACATCCTTAGGGAAATTGCCCTGGTACTGAAGATTATGAATTGTAAAAACTGTAGATATACGGTTATAAAAACTGTTTTGCAGATAATGTGTTTTTAAGAACAAGGGGATTGGCCCGCACTGCCAGTCATTGCAATGGATAATATCAGGCTGCCATTCCAATTTCGGCAGCATCTCCAGTAATGCCCGGCAGAAAAAAGCAAACCGTTCCGCTTCATCGTCAAACATATACATGCGATCACGGTAAAAGTAATGGTAATTATCCACCATGTATACCGGTATTGTCCTACGTTCACCCTGATAGTGCGCCTCAATGGCACTTTCCCTGATAATAGCAGTTTCATAACGGTTCTTGAAAGGAACCGGGAAATCCATTTTATAGACGTCTCCTTCAATTTGCCGGTAACGCGGCATAGCTACCCGGACATCGTTACCCAAGTTATCATTACCCACTGTAGCCAACGCCTTTGGCAGAGAACCGGCAACATCGGCCAAACCGCCCGTTTTCGCAAAAGGAACCACTTCCGACGAAACAAGTAAAATCTTCAAAGGACGGTCAAACATAATTATACACCTCACGGGTTGATTCACCATGCAGTGGATAGAATTCTTGCGTATCCCTGAGAGCTTGCGCGGCCATTTCAGGCGGAGTCGGGTTAATAAAATATCCCGTACCCAGTTCGAAACCAGCCATTATTGTAAGACGGGGCATTATCTCCAAATGCCAGTGATAATGCCCTTCCTCTCGGATATTCACCGGTGACGTATGAAGTACCATGTTATACGGGATATTGTTAATCATCAATGAAATCTTGCGAAGAGTCGTCCTTAAAATACCGGCAAAATCCCGCACCATCTCCTCCCGGATTTGCCCAAAATCATGTTGGTGTTCCTTCGGTATAATCCAGGTTTCGAAAGGAAAACGTGATGCAAAGGGATTAAAACTCAGAAATTGATTGCTTTCAATGATTACCCTGCTCTTTTCGGCAATCTCCTGACTGACCATGTCACAAAAAACACATGATCTGTTCTTGGAAGAATATTTCCTTGCCCCGTCTAATTCCTGACTTACCTCGACCGGGACCAAAGGTGTGGCGATAAGCTGGGAGTGGGTGTGTTCCAGGGAGGCGCCTGCCACCGGACCAGTGTTCTTAAAGATCTGGATATACTTTAGCCTGGAGTCTTTCCTTAAATCCAGAGAGCGCTCCCGCCACGCCCAGATTACCTCTTCCACCTGTTTTTCCGTCTGGGTATCGAGACCGGGCTCATGGCTGGGAGATTCCACAATAAGCTCGTGCGCGCCAATACCGCTCATTGTTAGGTATATCCCATGCTGACTCAAGGACGATTCCTCTTCAATCCTTAAAGCGGGAAACTTATTGGGAACCACCCTAACCCACCAACCCGGCGTATCATTTTGGCTGCCTGGTTCACGGTAGGCCATAATTTCAGGCGGCGTGAGTTTTTCTTTTCCTACACACAGGGGACATTCCTGAGTTTTTTTTTCTTCTAATATATCCCTGTAGTCATTTGGCCGTTTCCCGCGTTCGGTGGAAATAATAACCCAACGGTCGACGATGGGATCTTTCCTCCATTCAGACATTTCTCTACCCCCTGGTTTGTACAGTGTAATTTTTTCATGACAAAAAATCAGTATTATTATTTATACCACCACAGCGGAAAACTATCAAAGAATTTAAAACAAAAGTAAGATTAATGTAAATTAAATATATCCATTAATGTAATTTTCATTTTTTCCATTTTTAATGTTTTATACCATTTACTGAATCCACACGTGTTTCCATCGAATCAGTTTTATCATGTCTTTCATCAATCGTCACCGATGTAACAACCCTTTCCACACCGTTCTTAAAAGGCTCCATATGCATTTTTTTCACTACATTCATCAACTTGTCCAAATCACCTTCAAGAATGGTTGACATTGATGTTACCTGACTCTTAATGCCGCTCTCTTTCTTTGCCAGTTCGCAACAATCCGCAATATAGCTTGAGACACTTGGAGTGGGTGTTCCCATCGGAATAACGCTGACTTCTACAATAGCCAATTTTATCACCTCCTTCCGGTTGACTTTACATGACTATAAAATTAGCTCAGTATGACGTGAAAATAAGCTCAGATGGCGTGTGGCGCTTACCAAAAGGGCGATTTTAAGCCTTTATTCAAAGAGCGAGTGATCCCTCGGAATAGCGAGGGAACTGTTTGAGCGAGCGAGGCGAGCGAGTTTGACCGAGCCCGAGGGCTCACGAGCTCAAACGATTTTAAAGGGCGAACATGAGCCCGTTGGTTAGCGCCACGCCATACATCTGGACAATCTTGATAACCACACTTTATTTGAGGGTACCGCAAATAAAGTGTTTTTATTCACTACTGATCCTAATTTGTTGATTATTTTCATAACGAGGAGGAAATTAGCTAATTAAATCGAAATATTATCACCAGCAAAAATTATGGGAGAGGGGGTCGAATATGGATCAAGATACGGTCAGGATCAAGGGAACCAGGAACGGTCTAGTCATCGTCCTCGATTCAAGCTGCGATTTTGAAGATATTAAGAAGAACCTCCTGCGTAAAATGGAGTCAGCCAAAGGTTTCTTTAAAGGAGCGAAATTCTCTCTATTCCAAGGTCATAAAGATATCCCGGCCAGCCAAAAAACCGAGTTGGAAAGCATTTGCAGGAAATTCGGTTTGGTACCGAACACCGAGGAATACACGGGTATAAGGTCAGATTTTACATCAGACTCACGGGATTATACCAACACAGGCTCCGGTGAAGCAGCCCTTTTGGTACATCGTACTCTACGTTCCGGGCAGAAAATCTCATCGCAGGCTCACATCGTTATATTAGGGGACGTTCACCCTGGTGCTGAAGTCGTATCAGGCGGGAACATCTTAGTCATGGGCAACTGTCTTGGAGTAGTTCACGCCGGTGCAGGGGGAAATCGTCGGGCTAAGGTAGTCGCCCAGCGACTCGCCCCGACAACTATCAGCATAGCCGACCGGAGATACTCTCCCGGACACAGTGGACAGATGCCACAAGAAAGACAATTAGCAAGGCTTGCAGGGAAAGAGATTGTTTTTGAACGGTATTTGAAACCGGAGGGGCATTCTTCCATAGTCATAAATTAATGCCTTTAAAAATCCAACTGTTACAAAAATAAGCCGGCAGAGAGTTTAATCGCCCTGCCAGCTTATTTTTAGGTAACGGGCGGCAAGTATGCCCGCAACTGATTTCGCGTCACAGATCTCCCCCTCCCAGATAAGCTCAATTGCGCGTTCAAAAGGCAGGGTTACCACATCTATACTCTCGTCGTCATCAGGGTCCTGACCTTTATAAGTAAGTCCTGTGGCCAAATAAAGATGCAACATTTCATTGGTAAAGCCAGGTGTGCTGAAAAAGCTGATCAGCTTTTTCAAACTTGTCGCTTCATAGCCTGTTTCCTCCAGCAATTCACGCCCGGCACACTCCAGCATGCTTTCACCGGGTTCTAATTTACCGGCGGGTATTTCTAAAAGCGTTTTTCCGGCAGCATAACGGAACTGTCTTACCAGTAAAACTTCTCCTTTTTCATTCACAGGCACAATCGCAACCGCACCGGGATGCTCCACAACCTCACGGTTCGCAGTGCGCCCGCCCGGCAAAGCTATTGTATCGACCTTCAAGTTAATGATATTTCCTTCATATATTCGCTTTGTTGAAAGGACTTTCTCGACAGTACCGGCCAATTTTATCACACCTTTCCAAGCAATATTTAATAAATTATGGTGAGCATGACCCAAGGGAGGTACGGCGTTATCTATAGTGAACGACTTGCGGAGCGCCGGTAACAGCAATCGGCGAGGCGAGGGTAACCGGACTGCGGCGCGAAACCAGCGGACTACCAACGCTACGAATCTGAGCATAATTAGCCTAGTGGATAATGGGTTTCTCCCATAACTAGCCTCTCGCCGCCTTTGCAGCGCCGCTAGTTCGGTCCGAAGCGAGCCGTAGCGCTGTCGGCGCAGAATTAATTGGGGACATTCCTTCCCTGATTTACAAATCAACTTTCGTTTTTATTTTAACCAAGGAAGGTGTGTCCCCCTTCCTCTGAGTGAGCGGGGATAACGTCGTACCCATACCGGGTTAAATAATTACAAATAAAATTTTCGCTATGTTTTACTATTATCCTGCAAAAAGGAATGGGGACACACCTCCTTCGGAGGAATGTCCCCAACAAGTGGGTTTACCGATTCAGACTGTATATTTGTTGAAGGATNTTTTTTCTGGGCATAGAATTCTTTTATACATAATTACTGGTATAACCTGCCTTATAATTCATATAGTTATACGGAATTGGCCCAAACGAAGGGGAGGAAATCCAGTTTTGTCTGTTAAAGTCGGCATTCCGAACGCTTTATTATATTATCTTTATTACCCGTTGTGGCAGGTCTTTTTTAACGAAATCGGCGTTCAGGTTGTTACCTCCGGGAAGACGACCAAAGAAATACTGAACAATGGTGTTCGTGAAGCGCTCGCAGACGCGTGCGTACCGATAAAGCTTTTTTTTGGACATGTTATGGAGCTGAAAGGCCGCGTTGACTATCTCTTCATACCAAGAGTAGTCTGCATTAACCGTAAAACTGTGTACTGTCCTAAATTTCTTGGGTTGCCCGATATGATCAGGCATTCAATAACCGGCCTGCCACCGATTATTGATGTTCGTATGGATACTCGCCAGGGGCAGTTTGCCATGCTTAAAGCTTATCTTGAAATAGGTGATATATTCAAGGCCGGTAAACTTTCGGTCTACCAAGCTTATAATAAGGCATGTAGAACACTAAGCCGTTATAACAAACTATTACGGAAAGGCTGGAACCCGCATGAAGCAATTAGCTTATTGCATAAGAAGGGTCCTTTGCCGAAGCCCCCGGATACGGATTTAAAATTTGCAGTGGTTGGTTATCCATATAACATTTATGACAATTTTATCAGTGTCAATTTTCTGGATAAGCTCCGCCGTCTGGGAGTAAGTGTGATCACAGCTGAAAACATTTCCCCGTTATCATTGGCCCGGCAAAAAAATTGCGGCTTGCCCAAGCGGCTTTTCTGGACATTTAGCGACCGGGCACTAAAAGCCGCCCATCTCTTGTTTAAACGGGGACGGGTGGACGGTATGCTGCACCTCACAGCTTTCGGATGCGGGCCGGACTCTCTATTGAACAAGTTTATAGAACTGGAAGCAAAGAAGCACCGGGACATCCCTTTTATGACACTAATGATCGACGAGCATACCGGTGAAGCCGGTATGTCTACGCGTCTGGAAGCCTTTGTAGACATGGTAAGGCGTCGGAAGGAGGCGCTGGCGTGTCCAAAATAACTTTCCCGCGCATGGGAGAATCCTACCGGACTATTAAAATGCTACTCGAGGATTTAGGAAACGAGGTGGTTGTTCCCCCCCGCCCCAGCAAACGTACTTTGGACCTGGGTATCCGGTATGCACCCGAATTTGCCTGTTTACCGCTAAAAATCCTGATGGGCACCTATCTCGAAACCATCGAGATGGGTGCCGATACAATTGTTACCACTGGCGGTGTCGGCCCATGCCGCGCCGGGGAATATGGCATGCTCCACCATAAAATACTGAATGATCTGGGCCACAAGATCAAAATGATCGTTATTGAGCCGCCCCGTCTGCATCCTTTTAATTTTATTAAAAGCATACGGGCACTAAATAAGTCGCGTGTTTCCATAAAAGGTATTATCGCCCATGTCAAACGGGCATGGCGTAAACTTCAAGCCCTTGACAATCTTGAAAAGCTGAGCCATACGGTACGGCCCCGGGAACTCAGCCGCGGCAGCACCACTCGAGCCTACAGGAAAACCCTTGACTGGATCGACCAGGCCTATACCACTGAACAGATCGTCGAGGCAGAATTCGCTGCCCTGGAAGCGCTTAAAAGCATCCCCCAGGATCCCGCACGCATGGTTTTGAAAGTAGGCATTGTCGGGGAAATCTACGTCCTTTTAGAGCCGGCCAGCAACCTGGAAATAGAAGAAACTCTCGGTAACCTGGGAGTCGAAGTAGAAAGGTCGATGTTCCTGACCGGCTGGACCAGGGACAACACCTGGAACGAAACAACCGAGGGCATTACGGTTAAAGAAGCTGCTGCTCCCTACCTTCCCGAACTGATCGGCGGCCACGGCCGCGATTCTATCGGCAACACCGTCCTTTATGCCAAACGCGGCTTTGACGGTATAATCCAACTCGCCCCTTTTACCTGCATACCAGAAATTGTTGCGCGTACTATCCTGACAAAGGTGAGTAAAGATTATAACATCCCGGTTCTTACTTTTTTCCTTGACGAACAAACCGGAAAAGCAGGCATGACCACCCGGCTTGAAGCGTTTATTGATTTACTTAGAAGAAAAAAACAATTCCGTCGCGGAGTTGAGTCATTAACATGTTGATTATGCGAAAAGATTAACGGAAAGGATCGTTATGAAGGCATACTTGGGGATTGATGTCGGTTCAGTCAGTATAAATATCGTCATCCTTGACGAGGTTGGAGAAGTGATTACCGGCCTTTATCTACGCACCCAGGGCAGGCCCATTGAAGTAATTCAGGAAGGGTTGAAGCAAACAGCCAATTACCTTCCTGCGGATTTAGAAATCGCAGGTGTTGGGACAACAGGCAGCGGCCGTTACCTGGCCGGGGTGATGGTCGGAGCGGACGTAATCAAAAATGAGATTACCGCACACGCTGTTGCGGCGTCCATGATTATCCCTGATGTTCAGACAGTCCTCGAAATCGGCGGTCAGGATTCAAAAATTATCATTCTAAGAGATGGAATCGTGACTGACTTCGCAATGAATACAGTATGCGCTGCCGGTACAGGATCGTTTTTGGATCAGCAGGCTTCCCGGCTAAACATCCCAATTGATCAATTTGGGGGGCTGGCACTCCGCTCCGAAACCCCTGTCCGCATTGCCGGACGGTGTACGGTTTTCGCAGAGTCGGATATGATCCATAAGCAGCAAATGGGACATAAGATACCTGATATCATCAAAGGCCTGTGTCAGGCCCTGGTCCGGAACTATCTCAATAACGTCGGTAAGGGCAAAGAAATATTGCCGCCTGTGGTGTTCCAGGGTGGTGTTGCCGCCAATGTGGGAATCAGAGCCGCTTTTGAGGAAGCGCTTGGCATCCCCATTCAAATACCGGAACATTTTGGTGTGATGGGGGCCATCGGTGCAGCCCAACTTGCCCGGGAAGAAGTTGTCCTGACCGGTAAAACTCGATTTAAAGGATTTAAAATAATGGGCCTCCCGTACCGGACCGGTAATTTTGATTGTAACGGTTGTCCAAACGTTTGTGAAATAGTGGAAATTTACGAGGAAGACAGAGTTATCGGCCGCTGGGGCTCACGGTGCAACAAGTGGGATATCGTTGAAAACAGCTAACTTGAACCATAATATAAAATTAGTAGTAACTGCTCAGGGGTCAGGAGTNAGGATTCAGTAGCCAGTACTCAGTAGTCAGAATGAGAGACCGGCGAAAACATTCGAAGACTTACTGGTATGACAGAAGGTGCACTTGTTCGTGCTTGTGGTTTATTGACAGTTAAAACACCCGGTGCTGAAGTAAATCAAGCAAANGGTAAAGATTTATTTTCAGGGCAGTAGTCAGACGCCCATGAAACTTCGCTTCACCCAGATGGATGATAATGGAATAAATTTATTTTCAGGGCAGTTGCCCATGCCGCAGGCGGCACCACGTATCATGAAAATGTATTTTCAGGGTAAAATTCAGAATACTTCGAGATGATAAACTGTTCTATCATTCTGACTACTGATTACTGCCCCCTAAGTAGTTACAATCATATTACATATTTACATACGATGACATCAACCTATACCTTAAACACCTTTCTCTTTTATTAGTTCTTGTATTATTATTCCGGCAATAAAACCGGCGCCCATATTCCAAATTGCAAATCCGGCAGTTATTAACAATGTATAATAATCGCTCTTTTCCCTACCTGCATCACGGGCTGAAGCAGCCAGTTCCAAGCCGGCGAAAAATAAAATCACCCCCAATACGCTCAAAGGGAAAATTTTAAATATTAACAATACTGAACTGCTGAAACAAAGTCCTGTTATCAATAAAAAAACACCCATGATTATCAGAGCCCCGCCGGTCCGGGCGCCGAAGCGAACGTGCCCGGCCATACCTCCCGCGCCGTGGCACACGGGAACACCCCCAAATAATGGGGAAATGAGGTTTAAAATCCCCTGGGAAACAGCAATTTTCTTTTCGGTGACAGGCCGTTCAGGAAACAACCTGTTATTTTCGGCTGTTACAGCTATAATAGCGTTACCGAGGGTTAACGGCGCCTGGGGGATGCCCAAAATGAGCGTGCCCTTTACGAAGTCAGACCAGGTGATTTGTCCTAATACAAAACGGGGCAGTTGGAAATCGAAATGGATACCGGACAATTCCCTGAAAAGATCTGGATTCCTTATCAGAGCAGCAATTAATCCAAAAATAATTAAGACAAACATGGCGGGGATACGCTTGTTGGCAAGCAGCATAAATGTAATTGCCAGAGCGATAACGGCCACGATAAAATCGGACTTCATCATTTTGATACCTTCCATGATGAAGGATAGGCCCAGACCTAAAACAATACCCCTGACAACCGGTTTGGTAACCATTCTGGAAATAATGTCAAGAGTACCCGTCAGTCCCATCGTCAACCAGAATATGCCGGTAAAAATACCGGCCCCCCAGACCATACCGGGTGTAATGACAGCTGCCTGGGTAATTGCGGCGCTGCCGATCGCTTTCATGGGTTGAACCGGAATAGGCGTCCGATAATACAACCCTGAACAAATTAACAGGATGCCGAATGTAACCAACAAACCCAGCGGTTCTATCTTCATTATCATAATATAGCCCATTGCAAAAGGTATAAGTGTTCCCAGATCACCAAAAGCGCCGGCCCACTCATAATGATCAAAGCGATTACGCGAGGTTCCAACTGCTGTACTTTCAGTTCCTTCCGGTTGCGATATTTAAACTCACCCCTTACGAGTTGTTATTTTTCAACCAAAAATTATAATTCGACAGCATAAACCATAATTCCTATTAAATTCAGTATGACCAACTGGTATTAACCTGTTGGTCATACTGATATCCAACATTTTTCAGAAATATTGAAAACTTCAAAGCAGAGGGAACCCAAAATGGTCCCCCCTGCCTGTTTGTTTGACTATATCCGGTTTCAGGACGCCACATCCATTTGTAAGTTAACGGGGCAGTCTGAGAGCGTTCATGATCACCGTGGCGGCCTCGGCCCTGGTAGCGCTGCCCTGGGGCTGGAAGGTGTTGTCCGAATACCCCTTCATGACCCCGTTCTTCACGGCTGTAGCCACAGCAACCTTTGCCCAGTCGGAGACGCTGCCGCTATCCGCGAATTTGATTTCTTCGTTAACCAGATCCAGCTGCGCGGCCTTGACGATCATCGCGGCCATCTGCTCCCTGGTAATCAGGTCGTCCGGCCCGAAGGTGCCGTCCTCGTAGCCGCTGACGATGCCGAAGTCCGCCGCTGTGGACACGTAGTCCTTGGCCCAGTGAGAGCCGGTGTCTTGAAACACCCTGGCGGTCCTGAGGTCGAGTTTGAACGCCTTGACCAGAATGGTGGCGAACTCGGCCCGGGTGATGGTGTTGTCCGGCTTGAAGGTGCCGTCCTCGTAGCCGCTGATGGCTTTCAACTCCACTAGTTTCCTAATGTCGGCCTCCGCCCAGTGCCCGGCGATGTCGGTTAATGTGCCCGGGGCGGCAACAGTGGCTGTTTTCTTCACGGCGAATACGGCGAACTTGGTGAAGTGGTCCACCTGCACGGTGACAGTCGAGCCGGTCACGGTACCGCCGAGGCTGACCCACTCTTTCTGTGATTCATCGTAATAATACACGGCTGCTGTTTCGCCGGAACCGATAGCCGACGGGTCGAAGCTCAGGATTATGGCGACATCGCTGTTAAAGGTGTAATTGGATTGACCGCCGACGGTGAACTCGTACACTTTGCCGGCGAGCTTGACGCCTTCGGGAGCCGCCGGCGGCGCACTCACCTGCTGTACGCCAACCGTAACTGCAGATGTTCCTTTTAGCGCGTTTGCGGGTATCACTACCTTGGCTTCGTCACCCAGTCCGACAGTAGCTCCGACCGCCGGGTCAACCGAGCCGGTACCGTTTGTAATGGTGGGGCCGCTGGTGGTGATCGCTCCACCGCCGCCGGAAGTTTCAGAGCTGCCGGAAGTGGTAAATTTTACTACCTGCTGTTCACCCGCCGACATTCCGTTGTTGCTGGTAAGGTCCGGTCCGATGACAATCCGGTACGAGCTGCCCTCCTTCAGGTCAACTTGTGGGATCACGAAGAGGTAGTTTCTATTTTCATCCTTGTTGGTACCGTCGCCCGACCGGTCTACTTCGATGTCGACGCTGTCGCCCGAGGCGTCCAGCAGTTCGAATACCTCCTGGTTGCTGCTGAAGTGTGTGTCAACTGCAACGTTGGTGGCAAATTTGATCCCGATCGCGGTATTGCCGCTGAAAGTGGTGGGCACCCCGGTCAGCGTGCCGGAGCTCAGCACTGACCCAATCGGTTCGGGTGATGTTGTGTTGCTGTCGGGATCATAGCTATACACGCCGTACTCGACGATGAGCGGCCGGTTAGTCCCGCCCAGTGTTACACTGGGGCCGTCGGTGCTCCAGTTCCCCGCCGCATCCCCGGCCTGGACGGAATAGGGCAGCGAGCCTGTGCCCGAACCACTTTGCGCGGTGTACTTGAATTTGGTGGTGTCTCCATCCACTTCACCGATTTGTTCGGTGCCATGGTAAATCCTGTATTTGGTGACACCCACGTTATCCGTGGCGGGGTACCATTCGAGGGTTACCACCTGCCCGGCCTTTGTAGCCGTTTTAAAATTCTTGTTCGGCCAGGTGGGTGCCTTGATGTCGGTACTGCCACCGCCCCCGCCGCCACCGCCACTGCTGGTTTTGGTATAGGTGACGAACTGGGTGAAGTGCTTGGTCCAGATTACCAGATCGCTATTGCTGTTAATCCATCCGTCGACATTGGGGTCCAGTAAGGCGGACCCGGAGTCGGAACTCAAGTTGTTGGTGATCGCGGTAAAGATGCCATTCCGGACGTAGCCCACGCTCTTGCCAGCCTGTCCGGGAATGAGTATCCGCACGGGTTGATCGAAGGTCAGGACCACGTCGCCGCAACCTATTTCAATGACCGCGCTGACTGTGGCATTTGATAATGTCACTGTGCTGGAATCCAGAACCGTGGGCGCCTGGATGGTGCCGTCCCAGTCACCTACATCGGCGG
>Ga0067045_1029238_pt1 | contig 22644 bp, 17 predicted proteins | sample TerdegcTABiofilm_FD_59184 | JGI IMG/M metagenome (GOLD analysis project Ga0067045, IMG submission 59184) | Combined Assembly of (Gp0054472, Gp0054536) Wastewater bioreactor microbial communities from Singapore -Terephthalate degrading...
GGGCATCGTCCGGCGGGACTACAAGCATGGCGAGTCCATGTCGGAGTTCATCAAGTTTCCCGTGTCTGGCTGGGATGACTGGCGCAAGTTCAAGGCGGAGCGCCTCGATCCCAATGACCCCACGCGCGTCGCGGGGCCATGGCTGGAGCATGCCCGCAAGTGGCAGGAGATGGGCATCCCGATCCAGCTGGGCCACTACCCGCATGTCACTATCTTCGGCGGAGTGCGCTGGCTTCTCGGTGACGAGGAGTGCCTGGTGGCCTTCTACGACGCCCCGGACCTGGTCCATGACATCATGACCCACCTCACCGATGTGTTCATCGCCGTCGCGCGGCAGGTGGTCCCCCATGCCAGGGTGGATGTGGTGCACATTTGGGAGGACATGTGCGGAAAACAGGGCCCGCTCATTTCGCCCGCGCACTGGCGCGAGTTCATGGGCCCGTGCTACCGCCGGGTCAGCGAGTTCATGGCTGAGAACAGCATCCCGCTGCTGTCGGTGGACACCGACGGCAAGCCGGACGACATCGTGCCGCCGATGATGGAGGCCGGGGTGAACTACCTGTACCCCATGGAAGTCGCGGCGGGGTGCGATGTGAACGACTACCGCAGACGCTTTCCGGATCTGGCGCTGATGGGGGGTATCGACAAACGCGCACTGGCGGTGGACCCGGCGACCATCGATGCGGAACTGGACAGGATCTGGCCCGCGGTGGAAAAGGGCCGGTACATCCCCGACCTGGACCATCTCGTGCCGGATGATGTGTCGTGGAGCAACTACGAGTACTACTGCCGGGCGCTGAAGGAGCGGGTCATGGCGATGGCGGGAGGCGGCCCTGTGCCATAGGCGCCAAGTGCCCGCGCAGAGCGGTGGCGGGCCCCGGCGCATGGCGTAACGACAGCGGCAGACCGACGCAACCCCCGCGGGCGATGGGTGTCCATTATACCGAAGCCAACCCACCGGGCACCGCCCAGATCGCCGTGCCCTGATTGCCCGAGGAGGATGTCTCTCGTGACCGCTCGCTCACTGCTGATCGCCGCTGGAGTGCTGGCCGTCTTCGTCTTGGGTGCGCTCTGGGGACAGTATGGGTGGATGCCGCCCGCGCAGGCCCAGAATGACACGCCGCCTCCGCCGCCGACCCTTGCCGAACTCGCTGGAGTGCCGAAGGCGACAAACAATCCGGCTGTGGCCGTCACGCCCCAGGCTTACGTGACGGACAACGAGGAAGACCCCTTCAACCCCGACCGGATCCGCCGCACGCGGACCAAAGTTCAGACCGTGGTCGTCCTGTACGCGGACGGGACCGTGAAGACCGAGAGGGTTCCGGGGGGATAGTCACGGCAGGAAGTTGTACATGGGGCGCTTCATGAGGATTCCCAGCACGCCCCAGGCGCCACCTGCCAGGAATTCGCCGAGAATCATGCCCAGGAAGAACCGGGATGCTGGCCGGAAGGCGCTCATCCCGCCATACCTGAGCACGATGGACTTGATGAGCCAGGCGGCCAGGATCGATGGCGCGAACAGGGCCATGGACCACCCGCCTGCAACCGCGAAGCCTGCCGGGTGGAAAGGCCACCAGGCGAACTGCGACCGCATCACGGCCAGGAACCAGGTGAAGGCGCCGCCTACCAGAAGCGCGATGACCACGTACCAGTTCGTGTCGCCGGGGCTCGTGAGCCACCCCTGTAGCCGTCCGAAGGCCTCCTGACCTTTCCACGACCGCCCGCCGTAGCGGAAATTGGCATCGAGCATGATCGCCCAGCCCAAGGCGATTCCCAGCGCACCGGCCAGCGTGAGCGCCCATGCCAGCCCGCGCTGGCTGGTTTTCGTCTCATCCGCGAGTTTCATGGCCTCGATCTGGTGGGGCATCGGGTGGCTGCGGTGCGCCCGGTTGAAGGACCAGAAGAACGAGAACATGATAAGATTCTGCACCCCAAGCGGGCGCGGGCCCAGCACATCTGTCAACACCGCTTCGGGGCCGATCTTGTGCAGGTCGTGCACCGGCGAGCCAAGTTCAGCCCGGATTCGCGCGATGGCGATGGAAAGGCCGAAGTAGATGAGCATGAAGGCCCCCGCCGCCCAGAGGGTCATCCCCGCCCGCAGGCAGAAGATCATCAGCAGCGCGAAGCCCCCGATGGCTCCCCACAGCGCCCACGCGTAGGGCATCGGTTCATTGCGGTCGTCGAAGCTGTGGCGGCCGAAGACTCCGCGCACCGCCTCGAGCAGATGCTTGCGGGTGGACCAGACGGAAAACGCCGCCAGCACCAGGTACCCCGCGTGGATCTGCTCGTCGATCCACGGCGCTTTTGGCAGATTGCCCCACCCCAGTGCCGCCGACCCCACCCGCATGAACTTGAACAGGATGTAGAAGAACCACTGGCTGAAGGACAGGTCCAGGGGGATGAAGAACGACAGGCCGATGCCGAAGGGGAAGACCCGCATTGGGGTCCAGCCGATGGCTCGCCACGGCATGGTGCGGATCTGGGTGCCCAGATCCCATGCGGCACTGGATTCGCCGAGAATGTGGGGCACCTTCGGGTACAGGAAGTGCAGCCCGTTCAGAGTGTCGATGGCGAACGCGACGCCGAAGCCAATCCAGAACAGGCCGCTGGTCCACAATGCCGACCGCGCCCGAGTCATCTCCAGCGGGAGCTGCACGATGGGGAAGCTCAGTTTCGCCTCGTCGGTCCACTGCTTGCGGAAGAGAGTGTTCAGGCAGAGCATCACGAACAGCAGCGTGAAACTGAAACCCGCCCAGACCAGGGCCACGGGCACCCACGGCCGCCAGTACGGGGTGGCAAAGAGCGGCAGGCGGCTGTCGAAGTAGGCATCTAGAGCGCGTTCGTCGGTCACCGTCACCCACGCGGGCATCTGCTCCAGGAACAGTTCTTCCCACTTGTTCTCCGGCGTGGCCCCCCAGATCGGGTGCGCCACCACCTCCATCATGGTCTGGATCTGGTCCAGCCCTGCGGTTGCCGATGCCACGCTGAGCATCCCGTAGATGACCAGCAGTTCGCCCTGGCTCAGCGCCCAGCGAGGGTTCGCCCGGCGGATCAGGTGATTGGCGAGGGTGACGAGAAGCAGGGAGATGACAACGTTGAAGATCAGGCTGACAGTGGTGGGACGGCTCTGGCCCCAGAAGAGGCCGTGGATGACGAAAAGCACGTTGGGCGGGATGAGCAGCGCACCCAGCACAATGGCCCGCGCGGTGACAGGGCGCGGTGCGGCGGGTTCCCGAGACTGATTGGCGGTCGGCTCGTGCATTGGCGCCCCGGCAGGAATTGGTCTGCCCGCTAAGGCAGGAAATTGAACATCGCCCGGTGGGTGATGATCCCGTACGTCCCCCAGAAGGCGCCCACCACGAACTCGCCCAGGATCAGCCCCATGAAAAAGAACGAGGCCGGGCGGTAGGAGGACATGCCCCCGTACCGCAGGATCACGTATTTCACCAGCCAGCTTACCAGAATCGACGGTGCGAACAGCGCCATGGACCACGTTCCAGATACCGCGAAGCCCGCGGGATGGAAGGGGAACCAGGCGTAGTGGCTGCGGAGCACCTGCAGGCCGAGGGTCGCCAGGCCGCCGACCACCATCGCCGCCACGGCGTACCAGTTGGTGCCCGCAGGAGCTTCGAGCCATCCCTGCAAGCGGCTCCATGCACCTACGCCGGGGTAAGAAGGCTGCCCACCGTAGCGGAAGTAGGCGTCCAGCATGACATACCAGCCGAAAACCAGCCCGAGACCGGCGGCCAGCATGAGTGCGGCAGACACTCCAGGCTGACTGATCTTCGCCTCGGAAGCCATCTTCATGGTCTCGATCTGGGTGGGCATGGGGTGGCTGCGGTGGGCCCGGGTGAAAGCGAAGAAGAAACTGTACATTACCAGGTTCTTCTTGCCCCAGACCTCGACGCCAGCGGACTCGATGAGCGCCACTTCGGGCCCCATGAAATGCAGGTCATGGACCGGCGAGCCCAGTTCGGCCCGGATGCGCGCGATCCCCACGGAAATAAGAAGATATGCCGCCAGCCAGAGGGAAACGCCCCAGAAGCTCATCCCGGCGTACATGCAGAAGATGATGATGCCGACGACGCCGGCGATCGCGCCCCACAGTGCCCAGCGGTAGGGGAGAGGTTCGCCCTGATCGTCGATGCGCACCCCACCCAGGGCGCTGCGCAGGGCTGCCACGAGATGCTTGCGCGTGGCCCAGACGGAAGCGAGGGCAAGAATCACGTACCCGGCGAAGTTCTGCTCATCCACCCAGGGCGCCCGGGGCAACTGCTGGATGCCCACGCCGGCGGTGAAGATGCGCACGAACTTCCAGAAAACATAGAAGAACCACATGCTAAAGGACAGGTCCAGGGGGATGAAGAACCCCAGGCCAATGGCAAAGGGGAACACGCCCAGGGGCGTCCAGCCAATGGCTCGCCAGGGCATGGTGCGGAGTTGCACACCGAGATCGTACTTGCCCGAATACTCCCCGAGAATGCTGGGAATCGTGGGGTACAGGACGTGCAGGCCGTTGACGACGTCAATCGCGAAGGCTACGCCGAAGCCAATCCAGAAGAGGTTGTTGCGGAATAGGGTGCAGCGTGGCGAGACGACCTCCAGCGGCAACTGGACGATGGGGAAGGAGAGCTTTGACTCTTCGGTCCACTGGCGCCTGAAGAGGGCGTTCATGCAGAGAAATACCCATGTCATGAGCAGCATAAAGCCGGACCAGGAGAGGGCGGGCACTACCCAGGGCCGCCAGTGGGGCGATGCGAAGAAGGGTTCGCGACCGTCGAAATAGGCGTAGAGAGCCTGAGGGTCCTTGACGGTTAGCCACTCGGGGATCTCGTTGACGAACAGCTGCTCCCAGTCGTTCTCGGGAGTGGCATGCCACACGGGGTGGGCCACCACGGGCACCATATTATGCAGTTGGTCGTGGCCATACAGGGCGGTCACCACCGCAAGCATCCCGTATATGACCACGAGTTCGCCGCGCCCGAGTTCCAGGCGGGGTACGAACCTGCGCAGTAGCATGTTCAGAAGCGCGAGCAGGAAGAGGGTGACCACGACGTTGAAGTAAAGGGAGACCGTTGCGGGGTGGCTCTGCCCCCAGGTGAACCCGTGCAGGCTGAAGTAGGCCTGGGGGACGATAAGCAGCAGGCCGAGGATCACGGCCCGCCAGGTGGCGCCTGGTTGGAGCGGGAGCGCAGCCCCTTGCTTCATGCGATCGCCCGTGGTTCCCTGTGGTGTGGCGGAGCAAACTGGGCAGCGGCGGGTCATTGCGGCAGACCCGTCTTTGCCTTTGTCTTGAGCGGCGTCTCGGGTGCGACGTCCAGTCCGGGGTCCGCCAGGATGTCGCCGGACACCGCGGAGTCAGGCGTCCCAGCGGCCGCTTCCTCGGCCAGACGCTCCCCGTTGGTCCAGGCGTAGAATGCGGCGCCTAAGCCGAGGATTGCTGCGAAAACTGCGGCCACGGCGCCAGGCCGGAAGGCGCGAACTCCCGGTGCAATGTGGGGTGCCCATCTATCCTCGGCGGCACTGTCCAGTTCGTCCGTCGGCTTACCCTCCCGAGAACTCACTCATCCGCCTGCAGAGCCCTGTCGAGGGCTTTCACGTCGAAACGGTCGCCGGGGCACTGTGTCTGCCCAAGATCCCTGTGTAAGTGGATCGCGTCGGGACCGAAGTCATAGCGTTTCATCAGTTTCCTCAGCAGGCCCGCCAGCGCCTGCATCTGCTCCTTCGTGGGCGCCGCAGGCTGCATCGTCCCGCCGGGGTTGTCCTGGGAACTGAAGTTGCCTACCAGGCAGATTCCCAGCATGTCGTTGTGTCCCCTGCAGTGGGCTCCCCGCATCCACTCAGGCCTGCCGGGTTGGACCGTTCCCCCGGGCAGGATCACGTAGTGGTAACCAATGTGGTACTTCGGGCCCAGCGTCTCCTCGCCCCAGCCCCGGCTTTCATGCCAGCGGTCGATGTCCTGCGCGCTGATGGTCTTGGCGCCTCTGGCCCCTGGCGACGCGGAATGATGGATGACCACCCCGGGCGGACGCGGCCAGTACAGCCTGCGGGGCCAGCCCGGGCCGTAACGCGCCGCGAGGCTCCCGGCCAGGACCGCGACCACCGACATAGACAGGAGCAGGACAGCAGCCGCGCGCCCTGTACGGCCCGCGGGGAGCCTGGCCCATGACCTGCGAAGACCGCCGTTTCGGGGCGCCATGAGTGCTCACAATATCACAAAACGCGGGCTATTGGAATGCAACGGTCCGTTACACGCCCCGCAGGCCTGTCCCCCGAGGGCTCGGCTGGTCCGGGACCGTTTGACACCCACTCCGGGGCGGCCATATAATCTCTTCTAGACCGCGCAAGGTGCGGCAGACTATCTCTGCAGCCACCCCAGGGCCGGGCTGACGGACTGCACCACGGCCCCGCATGGATTCGGGGGGATGGTGGTGGCTGTCCGTGCCGCATCATACGCCCGGAGACATCTTGCGAATGAAGAATAGGGCCAGGGGCAAGAAACAGCCTGCCCGGTCACAATTCCCTTTCTCCCTCCCCCAGGGAGCCGGGCGCCGCATCCTGCTCGGGCTAATCACGGCCGGATGCGTCTTCATCGCTGCCTGGGCGCGCATACTCCCCCAGAAACTGGATTACGTCGAGGGCGACAGAGCCGACCGTACGATCCGGGCGCCCCGCAGCGGCACATACGTGGATCCGGAGGAGATGCAGCGCCTCAGGGAAGACGCTGCCGAGGCCGTGCCGGAGATCTACGACCCCATTCCGGGCGCCACTGAGAAGGCCCTCACGGCACTGGACGACATCTTCAGCCGGTTCCGGGATGTGCGTGCGAACCCGGCTCTGGCGGACCCCCTGGCAAAGGTCACTGAACTGCGCAACTCGCTGGACATCAGTCTCAGCGACGAGACCCTTGCGCTTGCCGTTCGTCAGACGACGTCCGACGCGGCACTCGCCAGGGTCCAAGACGGTCTCGCGAACCTGATCCGCCGCGAGATGGCCGGCGAGATTCGGGACAATGCCACGGACCTCGAGCAGGCCCGACAGCGGATCGCCGAGGCTGTGGGCGGCCTTCGTCTGACAAGCCCGTTCACAGCGATGGCCCGGGAGATTGGGCAGGCCGTCATCGTCCCCAACCGCATTCTCGACCGTGACGCCACCGAGGAGGCCCGCAAGCAGAAGCGGGACAGCGTGGCGGATGTCGTCCACCCCATCCAGCCCCGGGACATCATCATACTGGCGGGTGAGGAAGTTCGGCCGCGGCATATCGCCGCGTTCCAGGCCGTGGGGCTCATGCAGGAGACCATCGATTACACGCGCGCCCTGGGCGTACTCGCGGTGGCGACGATCATGGTCTTCCTGCTGGGCCTGTTCATCCGGCGGTTCAACTGGCGCGTCTGGGACAATTTCGATCAACTGGTCACCGTGGCTGCTCTGCTCGTGGCGACGACATTCGCCTTCCGGGCACTCGGGACCACCACCTGGTTCGAAGCGGGGAGCCTCACAGTTGCGATCATCTTCTCGAGCATCGTTGCCCTGCTGATGGGTGTTTCGGTCGGGATGGCTGTGGGCGTTTTCAGCGGGCTGCTCTTGCCGATCCTCGCCAGCGGCGGCGACATTCGGATGGTCATGGTGCTGATTCTGTGCACGACCGTCAGCGTCTTCCTGGTGTCGCGCACAGGGCGCAAGAGCGGGGTGATCGCCCTGGCGGCCCCGATGATGGCGGCATGGGCCGCCCTGGTGATGCTCATCTGCTCCGAAGTCTTCAGCATCACCGTCACGCCGCGGCTCCTGGGCATCGCAGCCGTCGGTGGGCTGGTGTCGCCCCTCCTCGCGATGGGCGCTTCAGTGGCCCTGGAACGCCTCCTGGGCGTTACCACCGAGTTCCGCCTGATCGAGCTTGCCAACCCCCATGAGCCCCTCCTGCAGCGGCTGATTCGCGAGGCCCCCGGCACTTACCAGTCCAGCCTGATGGCTGCGAATCTCGCAGAACCCGCCGCCGAGGCAATCGGGGCCAATGCGCTCCTGGTGCGGGTGGCCGCGATGTACCATGACATCGGCAAGCTCAAGCGCCCGTATATGTTCGTGGAGAACCAGCCTGGCAGCGACAACCCCCACGATCGGCTGTCGCCGCACCTGAGCGCGCTCATCATCACAAACCATGTGCGGGAGGGCGTGGAACTGGCCCGCGAGTATGGGCTGCCGCAGGAGATCACTGCGTTCATCACAGAGCATCATGGCACCACGCTGGTGGAGTACTTCTACCGCAGGGCCCGGGACCAGGCCGACGACCCGGATGCGATCCCGGAGATCAGCTTCCGATATCCGGGCCCGAAGCCTCAGTCGCGCGAGACGGCGCTGTTCATGCTGGCCGACACGGTTGAGGCCGCGGCGCGCACTCTCGATGACCCGTCGCGCTATGAGATTGAGGAGATGGTGGAGCGCCTGGTGAAGCACAAGATTGAGGACGGGCAGCTCGATGAGGCGCCCCTGTCCTTCCGCGACCTCACCACCATCAAACGCAGTTTCGTGAACACTATCGCCAGCATGTACCATCACCGGGTAAAATACCCGGAGCAGATAATCCGCGAGCATGAAGGCGCCCACCCGGCCGGGAAGCCCAACTCGCGGCCCAGGGAGAGCGCGGTCAGCGGCCGGAGCCAGCCGTAGGGCAAGTGGGAGGCCCGTACCCGGTGGAGATCGAGATTCGCAATCTGCAGTTTGACACATTCCCCGGGGATGTGATGATCCGCTCCGCGCGGGAAACCGCCGCACTCATCGGCTTCGACCTGGACCTGTTGAGCCTGGTGATCGTGGACGACGAGCGCATGCGCGAACTCAACCTGCGCTTCAGAAACATCGACCGGACGACGGACGTTATCTCATTCGAGGCGGACCGGGACGAGGACGAGGCGAGCGGCGAGATCATCATATCCCTACCCACGGCCCGGCGGCAGGCGCAGGCGGCAGGGCACGACACGGCAACGGAACTGGCCTGGCTGGTCTCCCACGGTCTGCTGCACGTGGCGGGGATGGATGACACCACCGAGGATGAACTTGCCGCGATGATCGATCTGCAGTCGGAAACCATGAAGAGGATGGGGTTACAGGTCCACCCATGAGGAAGAAGCCGGAGAATCTGGATCGCCAGGCGCCGTCGCCGCGCGAGTACAAGTCGGTCTGGCGGAGCTTCCGCTTCGCGTGGGATGGCCTGTCGTATGTCCTGCGCACCGAAAAGCACATGCAATTCCACGTCACCATCATGAGCCTCGTGCTCATGGCGGCGGCGGGATTCGGGGTCAATCCTTACGAACTGCTTCACCTGATGACCGCCTTCGCGCTGGTGCTCATCACCGAGATGATCAACACGGCGCTTGAGCGTACCATCGACTTGACTGTGAAGACCTATGACCCCAGCGCGAAGATCGCGAAAGACGTCGCGGCCGGCGCGGTGCTGCTTGCGGCGGCGTACGCGGTTGCGGTGGGGATCATCGGGATCACCACAAGCGAGACCTTCTGGCGCGTCATCCGCTCTCTTCCCGAGAGCATGGCCACCCCGCATCTCGGCGTGGTCCAGGGCGTCCTGATCGGCAGTATCCTGTTGGGGGTCATCATCGCCTGGCTCAAGGCGAAGACCCAGTCGGGAACATTCTGGAAGGGCGGTGTGGTGTCTGGGCACACCGCGTTGGCTTTCCTGATTGGCACCAGCCTGGTCATCATGACCCGCAATCTGTCGGTCGCCTGCCTGGTGCTGGCCATGGCCCTGCTGGTGTCACAGAGCCGCGTGCAGGCGAAGATCCACTCCATGCAGGAAGTGGTCATCGGCGCGGCCCTCGGCACAATCATGGCGATCATTATCTTCTTCCCGTTCCCGGGCAATGGCTAACACAGAGTCTGACGCCGAGAAGATCACCTTAGGGCGCATGGATGCCCTGCGCAGGCGGCTGTCGGAATGCGGCAGCCTTCTCGTCGCATTCTCGGGGGGCGTTGACAGCTCGTTCCTTCTGGGAGTTGCCGCGCAAGAGCTGCCCGGGAGCGTGCTGGCGGTCACCGTTCGCTCACCGCTCAATCCTGAATCGGAGATGGAGACCGCCCGCGAGCAGGCGGCACTAATCGGCGTTCCACATATGGTGGTCGACCTTGACCCGCTGGCCGATGACGGGGTCGCCACAAACCCCCCCGACCGGTGCTACCACTGCAAGCGCGCCATCTTCAACCGCCTGCGGCAGATCGCGGACGAGCGGGGCATCGCGCACATTGCTCACGGCGAAAACGCCGATGACTCCGGTGACTTCCGGCCGGGCAGGCGCGCGGCTGATGAACTGGGGATCATCGCGCCGCTGGCGGAGGCCGGGCTGACGCGCCGCGAGATCCGCCGCTTGTCCAGGGAAATCGGTCTCCCAGGCTGGGACAGGCCGTCCATGGCCTGTTTGGCGTCCCGGGTGCCCTACGGCACGGCATTGACGCCTGAAGTGCTCCAGCAGGTGGCGCGGGCCGAGGAGACACTGCGCGAGCTACAGCCGGGGCAACTGCGGGTGCGACATCACGGACCGGTCGCGCGCATTGAGGTCCCCCCGGACCAGATCGCGCGGCTGGCCGATCCACAATTGCGCGACGAGATCGTCCGCCGCCTGAAATTGGCAGGCTACAACTACGTCACCCTTGACCTTGAGGGTTTTCGGTCGGGGAGCGCCAATGAGGTCCTCTGAAGCGGGTCCGGGCAGGACTACCATTCGAAGCCGGTTCATTGTGGTCGGGTCAGGCATCGCGGGCCTGTGGACGGCCCATCACCTCAGTGCCCACGGCGATGTCACCCTCGTCACCAAGAGTCTCCTGCACGAGAGCAATACCGAGTACGCCCAGGGCGGCATCGCCGTGGCCCTGCTGCCCGCGGATTCGCCAGAGTTGCACAAACAGGACACCCTCGCGGCAGGCGACGAGTTGTGTGATACCCCCGCGGTGGAGATCCTCACCCGCGAGGGCCCGGACGCCGTTCGGGGGCTCATCGGAATCGGCGCGCAGTTCGACAGCCGCGACGGCAAGCTGATCGTGGGCCGCGAGGCCGCCCACCGCCGCCACCGGATCATCCACGCACAGGGCGACGCAACCGGCGCGGAAGTGGAGCGCGCTGCGGCTGAGGCGGTCAAGAACTCCCCCAATATCCGGGTGCTGGAGCATACTTTCGTTACCGAAATCCTCCTGCTACACGGCAAGTGCGTGGGCATTGAGACGTTGGACTCCGTCTCCGGCGAACGCGTGCGGATTCTCGGCGGCAGCACTCTCATGGCCACCGGAGGCGCAGGGAATCTCTACCGTGTGACCACGAACCCGCCCGTGACCCTGGGCGACGGCTGGGCCGTTGCCTGGGCAGCCGGTGCAAGCCTGCAAGACCTGGAGTTCGTCCAGTTCCACCCCACCGCACTGGCGGCGCCTGGCTATCCGAAGTTCCTGATTTCGGAAGCTGTGCGGGGCGAGGGGGCTGTGCTGCGCAACCGTGCCGGCGAGGCCTTCATGGTCCGGTATTCCGAGGAACTCAAGGACCTGGCGCCCCGGGACGAAGTCTCCCGCGCGGTCCTTTCGGAGATGAACCATGACGGTGCCGACCACGTCTACCTGGACTTGACCCCCATCGGCGACGCCGCAACGATCCAGGCTCGGTTCCCAGGCATCACCGCCGAACTCAGGGAGCGCGGGATCTGGGACGAGACCACCTTCCGCATCCCCGTGACGCCTGCCGCGCACTACTGCATGGGCGGCATCCGCTCGGATGTGAACGGCCAGACTTCCCTGCCCGGCCTCTACTCTTGCGGAGAGGCAGCCAGTTGCGGTGTGCATGGCGCTAACCGGCTGGCGTCCAATTCACTGCTGGATGGCCTGGTCTTCGGCGCGCGTTCGGCCAAGGCCATGGCTGGCGCGCCAGATCTCACTGATGCCGAGATCTCCTCGGCCGCCTCCATGCCCGCACACGATCTCCTGGTTGCCGACCCCGCCTGGGGGGACCGCGTCCGCGATCTCATGTGGGACCACGTCGGCATTCTACGCGACGGTGAAGGACTGACCGAAGCCGCCAATGAGCTGGACGCGCTGCACCTTCAGATTGGCCACTCCGCGGCCGGGAAGCCGGAGGAAGTGGAAACGGCCATGATGATCCGTGCGGCCCGGCTCATCACCCAGGCGGCCCTTCTGCGCACCGAGAGCCGCGGTGGCCATTTCCGCACCGATTACCCCGCGCGGAGCGACGAGTGGCGCAAGCACATTGTCGTGCAGCGCGGCCCCGACGACACCCTCAGCATCAGCTACGCCCCGGTGCTCGACTGACGGGCAACAGGTCCGCTTGCGGTACGCACAAGGAATCGGCGCATCGGGCGGGAACTCTATCACATCCACTTGTGAAGGGAGCCGATGATTTGAACCTCGTCATCATTGTCAGCGACACGTTCCGGTGGGACTACCTCGGCGCGTACGGCAACGAATGGATCAAGACCCCGAACCTCGATCGTCTCGCCTCACAAAGCGCAGTTTTCACGGACGCCTACGCCGAAGGTCTGCCGACAATCCCTGTCCGCCGGGTGATCAAGACCGGACGCCCGATCTTCCCCTTCACCTACAGAGCCCAGGCCAGCGACATGGTGCAGCTGCCCGGTTGGCACCCCCTGTTCGATGAGGATGTCACCCTCTCCGAGCACCTGCGGCAGTATGATTACTACTCCTGCTTCGTCACTGACGTGTACCACATGATGAAGCCCGGAAAGAACTTCCACCGCGGATACGACAACTGGTTCTGGATTCGTGGCCAGGAGGGAGACCCGTATGCCCTCACTGACCCGGATCGCGTCCGCGCACTGCTGGACGAGTGTAAGTACGGCGCGGGCCCCATGCGCGACCGCCCGTGGATCATCCAGCACCTGAACAACCGCAAGGACTGGCAGACGGACGCCGACACTTCCGTCGCGAAGGTGATGCTCCAGGCAACGAAGTACCTGGACGACTACAGCCTGGACAATCCCTTCTTCATGTACGTGGACTGCTTCGACCCCCACGAGCCGTGGGACCCGCCGCTGGATTTCGCGCGGCTGTATGACCCGGAATACGCGGGCATGGACGGCTGCATCCCGCCGCTGTCCACGGAGCATATGACGGAGCAGCAGGTGCGCAACGTGAAGACCGCGTACGCCGCCGAAGTCACGCTGGTGGACAAGTGGGTTGGGCACCTGCTGGACCGCATCGAGGCGAAGGGCATACTGGATAACACGGTGATCGTGTTCACCTCCGACCACGGCTGCATGATGGGGGAGCAGGGGGAGATCCACAAGGGCGTCAACCGCCTGCGCAACCAGTGTACGCGGCTGCCGCTCTTCATTCGGCATCCGAAAGGTGAGGCGGCCGGTCAGCGGGTGGCCGGATTCTGTCAGCACCAGGATATCATGCCGACCTGTCTCAAGATTATGGGACTGGACGTGCCCGAACGCTGCCTGGGCCGGGACATCTGGCCGCAGACGAAGGGCGAAGGCGACGCTCCCGACTATGTGGTCAGCGCCTTCGGCAGCCACGCATGTATCCGCACTGTGAAGTGGAACTACGTGCAGCCCTGGACCGAGACGCCGCAGAATGCCGGCGCGCGGTTCGAACTGTATGACCTGGAGAATGATCCGGAAGAGCTGACCAATGTGCTGGCGGACAACCGCGAAGTCGCAGCCGAACTCAAGCAGCGGCTGGAGGACCACATCAAGCGCATGGCGCCGCTGACCGCCGGGTCTTTCCAGAGCTGTGCCACGACTGGTGAAGCCCAGAGCTTCGCCGCCCTGCCGACGCTCGAGTAGAAAGACGCCCGGAACCGGGCCTAACGCATAGTGAAACAGGAGCTTGCCCATGTCGAAGACTTACGGCGTCGGACTTATCGGCTGCGGTGTCATAAGCCCCACCCATTTCCAGGCGCTTGAGCGTGTGCCCAACGTGCGCCTGGTTGCTACGTGTGACGTGATTGAGGAGCGGGCGCGCACGGCGGCCGAAAAGTATGGTGCTGAGGCCTGGTACACGGACCTCAACGACCTGCTGGCTCGGGATGACATCGATTACGTGCACATCACCACGCCCAGCAGCCATCACCATGTGGCGAGCATCGCAGCCTCTCGGGCAGGCAAGCACAGTTTCGTCACGAAGCCCATCGACGTCACCCTCGCGAACATCGATGCGATGATCCGCGCCGCCGAGGAGAGCGGGACGAAGCTCGCGGCGGTGCACCAATTCCGCGCATACGCGAGCTACCGGGCCCTGCGACAGGCAATCGAAGAGGGCAGACTGGGCAAGATCTACTACGGGAACGCTTTCGTCCCCTGGTGGCGTGAACAGAGCTACTACACCGACCGCTGGCAGGGCACCTGGGAGTTCGACGGTGGCGGAGCGCTCATGAACCAGTCGGTCCACTGGGTGGACCTGCTTCTTTGGATGATGGGCGAGGTGGAGAGCCTCAGCGCATACGCCGCCACCATGGCTCACGAGATGGAGACCGAGGACATCGGCTCGGCTGTCATCCAGTTCCGCAGTGGGGCCCAAGGGGTACTACAGGGCACAACGCTGACCTACAAGGGCATGGCGACGCGGCTGGAAGTCCACGGTTCGCGGGGGAACGTAGTGATTGAGGCGGACAAGATCACTCATTGGGACGTGGAGGGCGAGCCCAGTCTCGCCGAGCAGGCTGCGCCCGCCGAGACATCCGCCGCAGACCCGACCGCGGGGCTTGCTGACGGTGTTGGCGCGCACGCGGTCCAGATCGAGGCCTTCCTGAGCTGGCTCGAAGGGACCGGGCGCCCGCTGGTGGATGGGCCCGAAGCTCGCCGGGCCGTGGAGTTCAACCTTGCGGTGTATGAGTCCCAGCGGACGGGGCAGCGGATCACATTCCCGGTAGGCGAGACCCCCTGCCGGTTCTGACGCCCGGACGTGTTGCCGGCCGACCCGCCCGGGGCAGGTCGGCCGGGTCCGGCGACTCCGTGAGGTGAGATGCACAATGACTCTGCAACCGGTCCACATCCTCCTGGTAGAGGACGAGAAGGCTCACGTGTCGCTGATATGCGACGCCTTCGAGAGAGCCGCGGAGCCATTCGGAATCACCGTCGCCAGCAGCCTCGCGGAGGCCCGCGCGTCACTTGCACGGGAGACGCCGGACCTGATCATCGCGGACTGGCGTCTACCGGACGGGGATGGTGATGCGCTTCTTCAGGATGTCGACCCCCGGTACGGTCCCCCGCTGGTGGTCATCAGCAGTCAGGGCAGCGAGGAAGTGGCCGTGGACGCTCTGAAGCGTGGCGCCGTCGATTACTGGGTCAAGAGCAGTGAATTGCTCACGGAGACCCCCCGCTTCGCGAAGGCCGCGCTACGGCAGTGGGAGCAGATCCAGGCGCGCCGCGATGCCGAGGACGCACTGGTGGAGTCCGAACGCCTCTTCCGCAGCATCTTCGAGCAGACATCGGACGGCATCGCCTTCACGGATGTCGAGGGTAACATCGTCCAGTTCAACCCTGCAGCAGCGCGCACACTCGGCTTCAGCAGGGAAGAGGTCATCGGACGCCCCGTCTGGGAACTGCAGGCGCGACTCATGCATCCCGATGTGCGGAGCGAGAGGTACGTGGACAGGCTCAAGGAGGTCGTCGAGAAGTATCGGGCGACCGGTGAGCTACCCAAACACCTTCACGGACGCCGGGAGCAGGTTATTGAGGTCAACGGGCAGCGACGCGTTATCCAGGACACGCCCTTCCGCCTGGAGACCGTCGCGGGCCCGATAGTCGGCGGGGTCTTCCGTGACGTCACGGCCCAGCATAACGCCCAGGAGATGGTTGCCCAGTCCGAGCGGCTGCATCGTCTCGCGATCGAGGCGGCCACCGGCGTCCCGTACCGCCGGAATTTCGCGGACAAGCGCTATGACTTCGTGGGGGAGGGCATCGCCGCGCTTCTTGGAGTCCCAGCCAACAGGCTCACTCCCGCACAGTTCGAGAGCATGATCATCGAGTCGCACGTCGCCGACCCAGACGCGCCCCAGGATCTGCGGGAGTACACGGCGCAGTTCAAGCAGGGCGTGATCCCGCGCTACCGCGTGGACCATCTTGTCCGCACTGCGCGGGGCGAGCTCAGGTGGCTCAGCGACAGTGCAACACGGCTGTCTGATCCGGTCACGGGCAAGCACCTCGGGTCCCTGGGCATCCTGATGGACATTACCGACCGAAAGCGCACCGAGGAGGCGCTCCGGGCGAGTGAGGTCCGGTACCGCAACCTGGTTGAGAGCATGGCGGATGGCCTCCTGGCCATGGATGAAGGGGGGATTGTTCAGTACGCGAACCCGGCGTTTGCTGAGATGCTGGAATCTGGCCCCGCTGAACTCCACGGCGCCGACGCGCTCAGCTTCTGCGATGAACTCAGCCGCGAGTGTCTTGCCGAGTGGATCCGCGAGCCACGCTCCGCCGATGAGCACCGGGAGTTTGAGCTTTCGCTGGTGTCCCGCTCGGGCCGGCGGATCCCAGTGGTTTTCCACGCCAGGGGAACCACTGATGCCGAAGGCCGGAGTACCGGCAGTTTTGCTGTTGTGAAGGACATCACCGAGCGCAGGCGCGCCGAAGCCGCTCAGCGCTTGGCCGCTGTGGGCCAGCTTGCGGCAGGAGTCGCCCACGAGTTCAACAATCTGCTGGCGATCATCAGCGGCAGGGCACAACTGGCAATCGGGACGGGGGACCCGCTTGCCTACCAGAAGCTTGCCGAGGTGGCCCTCAAGGCCACCGAGCGCGGCGCAGACATTTGCACGAACCTCACCAGCTTCGCGCGACCTCAGGCGCCAATAAAGCGCGCGATAGCGGTTGAGGATGCGCTGGACGCGGCGCTGAACATGGCTTCCCGCGAGCTGCAGAATGCCGGGCTTGAGGTGCGCCGCCTCTACACAACCGGGCGCGAACGCCTGGCAGGGGACATCGGCCAGCTTGAGCAGGTTTTCCTCAACCTCATCATCAACGCGTGCCATGCCACCCCCCCGGGCGGTTCTCTCGAACTGAACACATTCTACGAGCAGAACGCGGCGGGAGAGGGCGAGATCGTGGTGCGCGTCACCGACACCGGCATCGGCATCCGCCCCGAGCATCTGCCCCATGTATTTGAGCCGTTCTTCACCACCAAGGGTAGTCTCGGCGGCGGTGACCTGCCAGGGACGGGGCTGGGCCTGTCCGTATCACACGGCATAGTGGAAGCACATGGCGGCACGATAACCGTGGAGAGCGAGGTCGGGGCCGGAACAACATTCGAGCTTCGGTTCAGGGCGCTTGCGGGTGAAAGCAATCTGGCGCCCACTTCAGAGCCGCAGGCAGGGGCCGCTGAGGCGGAGACCAAAGGACTGCGTGTTCTGCTTGCGGATGATGAGCTTGACCTGTGCGAACTCCTGGCTGACGCGCTGTCTGCGCGCGGATGTACGGTGGTGCCCGTTGGGGGTACGCAAGAAGCTCTGCAGGCACTGACCCAGGGTCACTTTGACGTGGTCCTGTGTGATCTGCTCATGCCGGATGGCGGGGGGAGAGCGGTGCTTGAGGCCGCGCGGGAACTGGACTGCCCACCGCCCGTGGTGATCATCACTGGGCGTGCGGAAAACGAGGTTACAGCCAACCTGCTCGCAGAGGGGGCATGCGCCTGTCTCCGCAAGCCTTTCAGCATCTCTGAGCTTGTGGAAACCCTCGCACCCTTCGGGATAGGCGCCTGAGCGTCCACCGAAGGAGAGATATCGGCGCCCGGAGGACGCCGCGACCTGACTGTGCCTGCGCCGCTGCTACCACTGTCGTGATGTCGTCTTGAACTCCATGTGACTGAGGGCCGGCCAGACATGCCCGCACACTGGGCAGACGACCACGTCGCGCGAGAAGTTCTCGCTTTGGACAACAACGCCGTGGCACAAGGGATTTGGGCAGTGACCCTTGCAGAGCTCACGGTAGCGGAACCGCGCCCTGGTCACGATGGAGACGGCTGCGCCGACGCCGATGCCGCCAAACAGCACGAGTACTGTCCAGCGCCCTGCCGGGGATTCGGTGACGGCGGCGAGCACTATAGCCAGCGCGACGCAGATGACGGCCGTCCATATTGTGGCATGCATGTCTTTCCAGCGCATCAGTCGCAGAATGTCCCTCTGCATCCCAGTAGCCCCCAGTCGGCGGACGTTCGCGGACAGATGACCGCGGCAAAACGGGACGGGCCCGCTCGGCACGATTGTGAAAGACCGCTCGACAGCATGCTTTGTTAAACTAACATGATACCCGGAAGAAGCCTCCTTCAATCCCATGATTGGGGGCCGCACCCCGCGTTTCGCCGCCATCCCACGGAAGTTGACGCCCTGTGCTCATTCACCTATAGTCTACTTACACACTCCCCGGTGCTCTAACTGTCCCGTCCGCGGGCGCGAGGTTCATGTCATGACACGTGTCGAACTGCTGGAATGGCTCACGATGATCGCGATCATCGTCCTGTGGTGGCCTGTGGTCTTTGTCGGTTGGGCACCTGGGTTCTACCGCTATCCGCTCTACGTGGTGTCCGCGGTCTCACTTGTCGCTATCTTTCGGAACCGCCTGAAGCGGCTCAACGAGGGCTTCAGCGAGAGCGAGCTGATGATGGAAGCCCGGCGCAGGGCCGAGGATGAGGCCCGTGGCGGTAAGCCATCCCTGGACGAGAAGCAGCCTCCGGATGTTTCAGACAAGCTGCCCCCTGTAAGCGGCCGCCGCCGCTGAGCCGGACTGAACACCATCGCCCGCAAGCGGCCACACGCCGCAGGGCAAGGAGAATCGCAGCACTTGGACGTCGAACGCTTCCTGTCCGAGATACGCAGCGGCCGGCATTACGGCAACCAGATCGTGTGGGTGGAGCAGTTACCCGCCCGGGAAGCACGTTTCGCCGACCTCCCGCGGCCGCTTTCCGAGCCCGTGGCTGAAGCCCTCGCGGCCGAGGGCATCCAGCGGCTCTACACCCACCAGGCCGCCGCGGTGAATGCGGCGCGGGAGGGCGACAGCCTCGTCGTTGTCACATCCACCGCCAGCGGAAAGACCCTTTGCTACAACGTCCCGGTGCTCGAGGCCCTGCTTGAGGACCCGACGACGAGGGCGCTGTACCTGTTCCCCACGAAGGCCCTTGCACAGGACCAGCTCAAGACCCTGAAGCGCTACCGTGAAGCCCGACCGGACCTGCCCATCAGCGCCGGTACCTATGACGGAGACACACCGCGAGACCTTCGCAAGCAGTTGCGCGACGAAGGCAACATCATTCTCACCAATCCCGACATGCTCCACAGCGGAATCCTCCCGAACCATGCACGTTGGGCCCACTTCCTGCAGGCGCTGAGGTTCGTGGTGATCGACGAAGTCCACGCGTACCGAGGCATTTTCGGCAGCAATGTGGCCAACGTGATTCGCAGACTGCGGCGAATCTGCCGGCACTATGGCGCCGACCCGGTGTTCATCTGCTGCAGCGCAACCATCGGCAATCCCGCAGAGCACGCGGGGGCCATCGTGGGCCGCCCGATGCGCCTGGTGGACGATGACGGGTCACCCCGGGGACGCAAGCGGTTCGTGCTATGGAACCCGCCGTATGTGGATGCCGCCCGGCTGTCTCGCCGCAGCGCCAACAGCGAAGCCCAGTGGCTCATGTGCGACCTCATCGAGCGTTACAGGGTTCAGACCATCGCTTTCGTGCGGGCAAGGACCACCGCGGAGATCCTTTACCGGTACGTGCAGGATGAACTGGAGCACCGCAGCCGTCGGCTGGCCAACGTGGTGCGCGCATATCGGGGCGGCTACCTGCCCTCGGAGCGCCGGGAAATCGAGCGCCGGCTGTTCGAAGGCGAACTGATGGGCGTGACGACGACCAATGCGCTGGAGCTGGGCATCGATATCGGCTCCCTGGACGCGTGTCTCATGGTGGGCTATCCCGGCTCAATCGCGAGTACGTGGCAGCAGGCGGGGCGCGCCGGGCGCAAGCAGGATGATTCAGTGGCGATTCTCATCGCCCGCGAGGACCCGATCGACCAGTACCTCATGCAGCATCCCGAGTACTTCTTCGACCAGCCCCACGAAGAGGCGATTATCGACCAGGAGAACCCGTATATCCTCTACGGCCATGCGCGTTGCGCGACCCAGGAGCTGCCGGTCACTGGCGATGATGTGGAGTTTTTCGGCGAATACCTGGGCGGGATCATGCAGATCATCCTGGACCGACGCGAGGTCCAGGAGATCAACGGGCGCTGGTTCTGGCGCGGTCCGGCATATCCGGCCGGGGATGTCAGCCTGCGGTCAGCCGACGAGCACAACTATGTGATCCAGGAACTGGACAGCGGCAAGGTCATCGGCGAAATGGACGAGTGGGGGGCCTTCACGCAGCTTCATAGCGAAGCCATCTACATGCACGACGGCGAGACCTACTTCGTCGAAGAGTTGAACCTGACCCAGCGCATCGCCTACGTGCGCAAGCGGGACATCGACTACTTCACGATGTCCGTGGACAAGACCTCCATCAAGCTGGTGGAAGACCCGGACGAGCCGCCGGTCACCTCGCGGTGGCGCATCAGCGAGATCGGCAACGGGCCGGCCGAAGTCACCGATCTCGTCTATATGTTCCGCAAGATCAAGTTCTACGAGAGCGATTCCATCGGTTTCGGTAATCTTGACCTGCCCGCGATCGACCTGGATACTGTTGCCTTCTGGCTCATGCCGCCTCGTCACGTTCTAGAGAAGGTGCGCGAGTACGGGCGCATCCCCGACGAGGGCCTCCTGGGCATCTCCAACGCCATGGCAGGCGTGCTCCCGGCTTACGTGATGTGCGACCCGGCGGACATTGGCTCGGTGGTGGATTCCAGCAACCTGTCTTCGCCTGCGATCTTCATCTATGACCGCTTCCCTGGCGGGGTGGGCTACTCGGAGCGCCTTTTCGAGATCGTTGAGCAGGTTGTGACCGCGGCCCTGGACCTCATCACCCGCTGCGGTTGCGATGAAGGGTGCCCCTCGTGCGTGGGCTCTCCGCTACCACCGTACGAACCCGGCGGCGGCGAGATCGACACCCGGGGCAAGATCCCGGACAAGGAAGCCGCGATGTGCATCCTGCACGATCTGCTGCAGCGTGAGCCGTACGAACCCAAACCGCCGGGGCGCATGTACCAGTTGCGCCAGAGCGCAGCGGGGCCCGCTCCCGAAGCGGCGCCCGCACACAACCCGCAGCCGCTGGAGATCCGCCGGTTGCCGGAGAAGATCGAGGCCAGACTCCGGCGGCGCCTGCGGGACCAGAGCAAAGACGGCAAGTAGCCCGCACCGGGCCACCACATCATGCCCGAACTCCCCGAAGTTGAGACTGTTCGGCGCGACCTTTCCGAGAGCATCCTCGGGCGCCGCGTGCTGTCCCTCCGTGTGTTCCAGCCGGAGATGCTAGTCGGCGCCGAGCCGGGCGCCGTTCGCGACGCGCTCACAGGGGCGCGGATTCTTGAGGTCGACCGGCACGGCAAGGCCCTGATCCTGCGCTTCAGCGGTGGCTGGTCGCTGATCGTGCACTTTCGAATGACCGGCCGGCTGTATCCGGTACCTGCCGGCGGGGAGCTTCCGTCGCACACGCGCACGGTGTTCGCGCTGGATGACGGGCGCTTGCTCCTGCACGTGGACCCGCGGCGGCTGGGCACGCTGGAACTGATCCCAACGCACCATGAGGCAACTGCGCGGACGCTCGCGGCGATGGGTGCGGATGCGTTGAAGTCACCCCCGACCGCCCGGTTTCTGGCCTCCCTCACCTCCCGGCGCACAATCAGCGTGAAGCAATTCCTCCTCGATCAGACCGCCATCGCCGGCATCGGGAACATCTACGCCTGCGAGATACTCTCACGGGCCCGCATCGACCCGCGAACGCCCTGCAATTGTCTGGCGGACGACGATCTGCGGCGGCTGGCGCGGTCCATTCGGTGTGTCATCCGGAAGGCGATCCACTCTCGCGGCACCACCATCAGTGATTACCGCACCGGGACCGGGGAACCGGGAGGCTTCCAGCACAGTCTTCAAGTATATGGGCGCGAGGGCGACAGGTGTCTGCGGCGAGGATGCCGGGGTGTAGTCCGGCGGCTGGTGCAGGGCCAGCGCAGCACCTTCTACTGCCCAGACTGCCAGGCAGAGCACCGGACCGCCGAGACCGGAGACTGACCGGCAAGGCAAGGGATGTGGCCCGGTCGCTCCGGGTTCGTGGTACAATGCCCCCCGATGACACTCGCGGCGTCCGGGGCCGTCTTGCCGTGTCTGCCGCGAACCGGAGATGAGAGCATGAGGAGACTGCCGCCGACCGCCATGGCCGGGCTGGCCCTGTTGGTGCTATCTGCCAGCCTCGCACAGGCCGCCCCGGCGCCCGTCACCGGCGCCGTCATCTGCCACGGGGTCACACCCAAGGGCCAGCCAATCTCGCCGGCCTCCTGGTTCCCCAAAGGCGCCCGGGCGATCTACGTCTGGTTCCGGGCTGGTGAGGTCCCGCCGGGAACACGGGCTCATATTCGCTGGAGCCTGAACGGTGGAACACTAAAGACGGACGAGGTGGCGCTGAACTCGGGGCGTCCTGCCTGGAACCGCTATGAGATCGCTCTCGGCGAGCCGCTGCCCCTGGGCCGATATGAGGCGCAGG
>Ga0067045_1029239_pt1 | contig 22643 bp, 17 predicted proteins | sample TerdegcTABiofilm_FD_59184 | JGI IMG/M metagenome (GOLD analysis project Ga0067045, IMG submission 59184) | Combined Assembly of (Gp0054472, Gp0054536) Wastewater bioreactor microbial communities from Singapore -Terephthalate degrading...
AACCGGAAACCAGTTATCATGAGCCTTCGGCTCAGCTGAGATCATGAAAACCAGTGAAGCAGGCTTCCCTGCACAGGCAAGCATCATTTTCAGAACAGAAACCGACTTTTCTAACAACTGGCAACTTTATTTTCTTGGTAATTGCCATGATTTACAAAAGTCACCCGCAAACCATGCAAATTGATGCTGCCCATAGGTTAGAGCTTGCACAGGCTGGAAAGCCTGTGCCACCAAATGTTGACTTAATTTTCTTGGTAATGGCAGTTAAATAGAAAATACAGTTGTCGGTTGTCAGAAAGATCAGTTTTCGGTTTCCGGAAGAGCTTCTCTTTGAGGCTCTCTTTCAGTGGGGCGGGCCTCCGTGCCCGCCCAAGTCAGCCAAGGGCCATAACCTGCATTTTCATGGTTGGGGGATGATCCGCAGGAAATTGAAATAACGTTGAATCAAAGATCAAAAATGATCCGGCCTTCCCAACCGGCAGGCGTGGGGTTGAGGGCCAGCTGATGGTAGGTGGCGGCTTTGACGCCGGTTTTCAGCACATGGCGCTGGGGATCCAAGGGTTCGCCCCAAAGCTTGGCCCGCACCCGGTTTGGGGTGATCTCCTGCACCTCGATGGTGCGGGCCAGAAAATTTTCCGTGTCATAGAGATAGAGCAGGTGGTTGAGCCATTCCACCAGCAGCATCTCCGGATCGCCGGCTTCGATGGTCACCTCGCGGCTCTGGCGGGCCCGCAGCCGGCGGCGGTCGGTCATCAGACCGGTGAGGGCCAAGGCCCCCTGAATAAAGAGATCGGCCAGGGTCGGCCCCCACAGTTTAAAGGCCGCATCAGCCGTATGGGGCATGGCCCGGAAACCGGCACGGCGGGAGGTATGGGCTGCTGCCGTCATAGCATACAATCGCTTTCGGTTGTCCCGGGGGAGCCACAGGAGAAAAGCTCTCCCTCGCCATCTGCAGAAAGCTGCGGCCAAGGCCCCCTTGCTCCGGTTGGGGTCAGGGGGAGGAGCCGGGAGCGGCTCCTGCCCCCAGGAATCCGCCTTCCGTCCTCACCCCGGAAACTTGGGAATGGCGCAGATGGCTTCCTGAATCATGGAATCGGGATATTCGAAGTCTTCCAGCTTGCCTTCCAGATAGGCATCATAGGCGGCCAAGTCCAGGAAGCCGTGGCCGCTGAAGGCGATGACGATACACTTCTCCTCGCCGGTCTCCTTGCACCGCAGGGCCTCGTCAATGCCGGCCCGCAGGGCGTGGGAGGTCTCCGGGGCCGGGATGATGCCTTCCGTCCGGGCAAAGGTAATGGCCGCTTCAAAAACGGGGTTCTGAGGATAAGCCCGGGCTTCGATGACCTTTTCGTGGACCAACAGGCTGAGCAACGGCGCATCGCCGTGGTAGCGCAGGCCGCCGGCGTGGATGCCCGGCGGCACGAAGCTGTGGCCCAGGGTATACATGAGCATCATGGGGGTGAGGCCGGCGGTGTCGCCGAAATCATAGGTGTAGGCCCCCTTGGTAAAGGTGGGGCACGAGGTGGGCTCCACGGCCACCAGACGGATATTGTCACCCTTCAGTTTATCGGGTACAAAGGGGAAGACGAAACCGGCGAAGTTGCTGCCGCCGCCCACGCAGCCGATGAGGACATCGGGCTTTTCCCCGGCCAACTGGAGCTGTTTTTTGGTCTCCAGGCCCACAATGGTCTGATGCAAAAGCACGTGGTTGAGGACGCTCCCCAGGGCATATTTGGTATCCTCATGTTTGGCTGCATCTTCCACCGCCTCGGAGATGGCGATGCCCAGACTGCCCGGTGAATCGGGGTTTTTGGCCAGGATGTTCCGTCCGGCGTCGGTCCGGTCCGTGGGCGACGGAAAGACCTCCGAGCCCCAGACCTGCATCATGGAACGGCGGTAAGGCTTCTGGTAGAAACTGACCTTCACCATATATACCGTGCAGGCCAGCCCAAAGGCCTGGCAGGCAAAGGACAGGGCCGAACCCCACTGACCGGCCCCGGTCTCGGTGGACAACCGGGTGACCCCTTCCATTTTATTATAATAGGCCTGGGGCACCGAGGTATTGGGTTTATGGCTCCCGGCCGGACTCACTGATTCATTCTTAAAATAGATGCGGGCCGGGGTCTGAAGAAACTTTTCCAACCGGCGGGCCCGGTGCAGGGGCGAGGGCCGCCAGAGCTTATAAATCTCCAAGACCGGATCGGGAATGTCAATCCAGCGCTCCTGGCTGATCTCCTGCTGGATGAGGGCCATGGGAAAGATGGGCAGCATGTCCTCAGGGGTAACGGGTTTGCCGGTGGCCGGATGCAGATAGGGCGGCAAGGGCCGGGGCAGATCCGGCTGGACATTGTACCATTGCTGGGGCAGCTCTTTTTCACTTAAAATGATTTTGTAAGAGTCGTTCACGATCGCCTCCTCGGGTTATATTGGCTAGGCCGGGGCCTAAATAAGGGGTCAGGGGTCGGGGGCCAGGGGCCAGTCTTACGCGGCGGGCTGTACCCGCAGTGCTGCTGTGCTATGGTTTCTTTTCTGAAAATGATGCTTGCATGTGCAAGGAAGCCTGCTTCACTGGTTTTTACAATTTCAGGTGAGCCGAAGGCTCATGATAACTGGTTTCTGGAAAAAATTAAATTCAGTGGGGCGGGCCTCCGTGCCCGCCCAAGTTAGCCAGAGGCAATGACCTGTCTTTTCATACTTCATGCCTAACTTTTATAAGTTATAGCAATTAGGTTTTCTGACTCCTGGCAAAAGTTCTGATTCATCCGGCTGGACGCCGCCTTATCAGGGCGCCCTGGCCGGGGGCTTGGTCACTTGCAACTAGATTGGACCCGGCTCATTCCTTTTGCCTCTTCCCTCCTCTCTGCTTCCCGCCGGCAGGGAAAAAATAGCGTCAATCTGAGCCTCGGTCAAGAGTTTTTTGGCCCGGACCAGTTCCGCCAAGGGGATCCCCGTGGCCAGGCTTTCCTGGGCCAGCTCGGCGGCCCGGTGGTAGCCCAGGTACGGGTTTAAGAGCGCCGCCAGGCCGTGGCTCTGTTCCAGGAAAAAGCGGCAGCGGGCCTGGTCGGCTTTGAGCCCCCGGACGGCCCGCCGGGTGAACATGGCCAGGCCTTGGCGAAGCAGATCGATCATGCTCAAGAGCTCATGAATGACCAGCGGCATCATGACGTTGAGCTCCAGCTGGCCGGCCTGCACGGCCAGAGCCACGGCGGTCTCCCGACCACAGACGTGGAAACAGACCATGTTGAGGGCCTCGCAGATGGAAGGGTTGATCTTGCCGCTCATGATGGACGAGCCCGGCTGGACCGCCGGCAAAATGATTTCCGACAGTCCGGTTTTGGGGCCCGAGGCCAGCAGCCGCAGATCGTTGGCTAGGCGGGTGAGGGTCAGGGCCAGGAGTTTCAGGTGGGCCGCCACCTGGCCGAAGGGATTGAGATTCTGCATGGCCTCGAACAGGTTGGGATGGGGCCTCAGGTCCAGGCCGGTGAGGCGCCGGAGATTGGTGACCACCGCCTCCCGGTAGCCGGGCAGGGCATTGGCGCCGGTGCCCACCGCCGTACCCCCGATACCCAGGGCCGACAATTCCTCGGCGCCCTTCCCCAAACGGGCCAGATCCCCGGCTACGGCCGCGGCGTAGGCGGCAAATTCGTCCCCCAGCGTCAACGGCAGGGCGTCATTTAAATGGGTCCGGCCGGCTTTGTAGATTTCGGCGAATTCCTGCGACTTTTCCCCAAGGGCCGCGACCAGGGCCTCACCCTCGGGAAACAGCGTCCGCAGTTCCATGAGGATGGCCAGCCGCATGGCCGTGGGGAAGACGTCATTGGTGGATTGGCCCAGATTCACGTGGTCATTGGGATGAATGAAGTCGTAGCGGCCCCGGGGGCGCTCGGCCAACTCCGCAGCCCGGTTGGCCAACACCTCGTTCACATTCATGTGCAAGGAAGTCCCGGCCCCGGCCTGGAAGACGTCCACTACAAAATGCTCCCGCCACAGGCCAGACAGGACTTCCTGCCCGGCCTGGAGGATGAGCCGAACCTTTTCCGCCGGCAGGCCGCCCAAAGTCAGGTTGGCCTCCGCCGCCGCCATCTTGACGAGCACCAGGGCGTCCACCAGGATGGGGTGGGGTTTGAGGCCGCTCAGAGGGAAATTCTCCACCGCCCGTTGGGTCTGGGCCCCCCAATAGGCCCAGGCCGGAACGAAGACTGGGCCCAGGGAGTCCTTTTCCTGCCGCCAACCAGTGGTACGCGCCGTCTCTGCCATGCTCATCTTTGCCAACAGTCCGCCTAACGATTGCTGTCCATCATCTTATGTGATTTTTCCTGAGGTTGCAACGCCTTGTTGTCGACCATCGGGACGGCTCCGCCCTGAGGCCGGCTGCTGCGGGCGGTGTCAGCCCAACAGCCGGGCCAGCTGTCGTGTTCTTTATCAACGTGAAAAATTTCCTGACACCGGCCAGCCCTGGCGGGTGGCCCGGCGGCCGCCTCGGTAAAGATATCCTTAACCATTCCGCCCGCTTTCCCCACCGACGGTCGCCGCTGCCCCTGGCATAGGCCTTGCTTGGGAAACCTATCAGGGGCAGGCGCGCCAAGGCAGCGGTTCGGCCGAAATGAGCTTTTGTTCTTTTGTGGACAAAGGCAGTTGCTGGCTGCCCCGGCAGGCGGATGGGAAATTTTCTTGGGATGATTAATTTTCGAGGAGGTATCAAGCGGAGCAAAAAAATATCTTGACAGGCTACAACGGTCTGCTATATAAAAAGATCGTGCTATTCTTCACGAGCATGTACATGCAAGGCAAACGCCTACCGGGCAGACGGCGCCGGCGCCCGGGAGGCGAGCGAAGCGGTCCGAATTGCCAGTACTAAAGTTATCAATAAAAACCCAAGGTCGTCTTAGAATCCGTATCTGCTAGCGCGCCACCCCAGCTGGCCGCTTCATTTTTAATCTAGTGTTGTAAGAAACTACAGTTAGGAGGAAGTTCTCGATGGCGTTGGTAAACCCTCATGGTAAAGAGAAGAAACTCAAACCCTTGTTGCTCAAAGGCAAGGAACTGGAAGAAGATAAAGCCCGTGCCAAATCCTTAACGGTGGTCACCATGAACTCCCGGGAAACCGCCGACCTGATTATGTTGGGCATCGGCGGCTTCACCCCCCTGGAAGGCTTCATGAACGAAGCCGAATGGCGTGGTGCCTGCTCTGACGAGATGACCCTGCCCGATGGTACCTTCTGGCCCATCCCCATCACCCTGTCCACCACCAAGGGCAAAGCCGACAGCATCAAGATCGGTGAGGAAGTCCTGTTGGTGGATAAAGAGACCGAAGAGATGATGGGTACGATGAAGGTCACGGAAAAGTACACCATCGACAAAAAATGGGAATGCAAACAGGTCTTCAAGACCGACGATCTGGATCACCCCGGCGTCCAGATGGTCATGAATCAGGAAGAAGTGAACCTGGCCGGCCCTGTCAAGGTCTGGAGTGAAGGTTCCTTCCCCAAGGATTATCCGGGCGTCTACATGCGGCCCGAAGAGACCCGGCGGATTTTTGAGCAGAAGGGCTGGAGCACCGTGGCGGCCCTGCAGTTGCGTAACCCCATGCACCGCTCCCACGAATATCTGGCCAAGATCGCCATCGAGGTCTGCGACGGCGTCCTCATCCACCAGCTGCTGGGTAAACTGAAACCCGGTGACATCCCGGCGGAAGTGCGGGTTAAGGCCATTGATACCCTGACCGAATACTATTTTGTCAAAGACACCTTCCTCCAGGCCGGTTATCCCCTGGATATGCGTTACGCCGGTCCCAGGGAAGCCCTCTTGCACGCCGTCTTCCGGCAGAACTTCGGCTGTTCCCACCTCATCGTCGGCCGTGACCACGCCGGTGTGGGCGAATACTACGGCCCCTTTGATGCCCAGAAGATCTTTGACACCATCCCCAAAGACGCCCTGGAAACCAAACCCCTGAAGATCGACTGGACCTTCTACTGCCATAAATGCGACGGCATGGCCTCCATGCGTACCTGCCCCCATGGCAAAGAAGACCGGCTCCTGCTCTCCGGCACCATGCTCCGCAAGATGCTCTCCGAAGGTCTGGAAGTGCCGGATCACTTCAGCCGTCCCGAAGTCCTCAAGGTCCTCCGGGAATATTACGAAACCCTGACGGAAAAGGTGGAAATTAAGGTCCACAAATTCGCCACCGGTGAAGAAAGCAAGAAATAACTGATTCTCCTTGCCAGGCAGAGCGGTAGTGTCTCTGTATGCCTGGAAAACCGCTGCTCCGGCAGCCTGTTATTGGTTTCGGAAGGGAAAGGAGGTGAAGTGGGCAATTCACGATGATCTTTTCCCGTTCTCAAGTCGCTAACCACTTACCAAGAACCGATATAATCTTCAGGAGGTAAACCGAATGCCCAGTTATGTCATTGCTGAAAAATGTGACGGTTGTAAAGCCCTGGACAAGACCGCTTGTCAGTACATCTGCCCCAACGACCTGATGGTCCTGGATCCCGTTCAAAAGAAGGCTTACAACCAGGAACCGGAACAGTGCTGGGAATGCTTCAACTGCGTCAAGATCTGCCCCCAGCAGGCCATCGAAGTCCGGCACTATGCCGATATCATGCCCCTGGGTTCCAGCACCATTCCGCTGCGCGGCACCGACTCCATCATGTGGACCATTAAGTTCCGGGATGGCAAGACCATGAAACGGTTTAAATTCCCCATCCGGACCACGCCGGAAGGCTCCATTGATGTTTTCAAGGGGAAAACCTTGCCCAAAGCCGAAGATCTGAAGAAACCCGGTTTCTTCACCGGCGCAGCCCGCACCGAATAAGTCTGCCAAGCAGCGAATATCCTAAGGAGGAAGATGAGATATGGCTCTGGAAAGAGAATTTTGTAAATGGTCATTCTGTCAGAAACCCGCAGTGGAAACCGTCGAGACCGACCTGTTGTTGGTAGGCGGTGGTATGGCCTGCTGCGGTGCTGCGGTGGAAGCTGCCGCCTATGCCAAAGCCTTGGGCCTGAAAGTCACCTTGGTAGACAAAGCCGCCCTGGATCGCTCCGGCGCCGTGGCCATGGGTCTGTCCGCCATCAACACCTATGTCGGCCCGGAAAACCCGGTGAACGACTACGTCAAATACGTCCGCACCGACCTCATGGGCATCATCCGGGAAGACTTGGTCCACAGCCTGGGTTGCCACGTCGACCAGTCCGTGTATGACTTCCAGGATTGGGGTCTGCCCATTTGGCAGAAAGACAACGAAGGCCACACCGTTGACGGTCAGACCGCCCGGGACGAAGGCCTGCCCCTGTTGAAGGACGGCGGCAAATGCGCCCGGTCCGGCCGTTGGCAGTGCATGATCAACGGTGAATCCTACAAAGTGATCGTGGCCGAGGCCGCCAAAAACGCCTTGGGCATGGACAACATCTACGAGCGGGTTTTCATCGTTAAACTGTTGACCGACAAAAACAATCCTAACCGGGTCTGCGGCGCCGTTGGCTTCAGCGTCCGGGAACACAAAACTTGGGTCTTCAAATGCAAAGCCATGATCGTGGCCTGCGGTGGCGTGGTCAACGTCTTCCGGCCCCGGTCCGTGGGTGAAGGTCAGGGTCGTGCCTGGTATCCGGTTTGGAACGCCGGTTCCACCTATGCCATGCCGGCCGAAATCGGCGCCAAGATGGTCCTCATGGAAAACCGTTTCGTGCCCGCCCGCTTCAAAGACGGCTACGGTCCGGTGGGCGCCTGGTTCCTGTTCTTCAAAGCCCAGGCCACCAATGCCTACAACGAAGACTACATGGCCACCAACTGGGAACGGGTCAAGAAGGAATATCCCGGCTATGCTGACAGCCCGGGCACCTGTCTCCGGAACCATGCTGCCATGATCGAAATGCGGGAAGGCCGCGGCCCCATCATGATGCACACCGACAAGGCCATGCAGGAACTGGCCAAAGTCCTCTCCAAGAAAGAACTCAAGCACCTGGAAGCCGAAGCTTGGGAAGACTTCCTGGATATGTCCATCTCCGCCGCCTCTCTGTGGGCCTCCTTCAACATGGAACCCGATAAGGTCCCGTCGGAAATCATCCCCTCCGAACCCTATCTGCTGGGTTCCCATGCCGGCTGCGCCGGTCTGTGGGTCTCCGGTCCCTCCAAGGGCTACCTGGGCGCCCCCGATGAATGGTTCTGGGGCTATGACCGCATGACCACGGTGGAAGGCCTCTTCACCGCCGGTGACGGCGTCGGCGCCTCCGGCCACAAGTTCTCCTCCGGCTCCCACGCTGAGGGCCGTATGGCTGCCAAGGGCGCCATCGCCTTCATCCTGGACCACAAGGATGACAAACTGGAACCGGCTCAGAACATCGACGATGTCATCGCCGAGATCTACCTGCCGTTTGAGATCTTTGAGAAATACAAAGACTACACCACGGCTCCGGAGATCAACCCCAACTATCTGATGCCGAAACAGGTCCAGACCCGGCTGCAGAAGATCATGGATGAGTACGTGGGCGGCATCGCCACCATGTATATGACCAACAAACCCATGCTGGAAGAAGGCCTGAAACGTCTCACCCTGCTGAAGGAAGACGCCCATCGCATGGCGGCTCGGGATCTCCACGAACTGATGCGGGCCTGGGAACAGTATCACCGGATCCTCTCCGGCGAAGCTCACCTGCGCCACATCCTGTTCCGGGAAGAATCCCGTTACCCCGGCTACTACTATCGCTCCGATTATCTGTCCATCGACGACAGCAAGTGGCGGGTGTTCACCATCTCCCAGTACAACAAAGAAACCAACGAATGGAAGTTTGAAACCGTTCCCTATAAACAGTTGGTTCCCTAACACGGACTGAAGACCGGGGCGCACCAGCGCCCCTGGTCAAGATCTGTGGCCGTGGCCATACCGGCCACGGCCAATTTTCTGTGTGCGCTGTGAGACCCTCCAACCCCCCTTTAAGAATGCGGACATTTCCCCCCCAAAAGTCAGGCGCGGCAATCTCCTCATTCTTAAAGGGTGGGTCTGGGGGAATATCCGCCTGGGGTGGATATTTGTTGGCCGGCGGCCACGCTGCAAACACACCCCACCCACACCATCTCATGCATATCCTGAAGCTTTGGAACTCCTTATCCCATTTCCGATGCGGGGCAGTTCTGAAGGAGGTCTGATGTGAACGCAAGTAATAAGAAGATTCTCGTCATCGGGGGCGGAATGAGCGGCCTGACCGCGGCGTTGGAAGCCGCGGAATCGGGCGCCCAAGTAGTCGTGGTGGAGAAATCCCCCTACTTGGGCGGCCGCGTGGCCCAACTCAATAAATATTTCCCCAAACTCTGTCCCCCCACCTGCGGCCTGGAAATCAATTTTAAACGCATCAAAAACAACCCGGACATCACCTTTTACACCATGACCGATGTCACCCAGATCACCGGTCAGACCGGGGATTTTAACGTCACGTTGAATGTGCGGCCCCGCTATGTCAACGACAAATGCGTCGCCTGCAACAAATGCGCCGAAGTCTGCCCGGTGGAACGGGTCAATGACTTCAATTATGGCCTGGACAACAACAAAGCCGCCTACCTGCCCTTTGATATGGCCTTCCCCTATCAATATGTCATTGATATGAGCGTCTGTCTGGGCGAAGCCTGCAAAAAGTGCGTCAAGGCCTGTGAATACAACGCCATCGAGCTGGATATGGCCCCCCAGACGGTCAATCTGAACGTAGGCGCCATCGTCGTGGCCGGCGGCTGGAATCTCTACGACGCCACCAAGATCGACAACCTGGGCTTCGGCCAGGTAGCCAATGTCATTACCAATATGCAGATGGAGCGGCTGGCCGCCCCCAATGGCCCCACCGGCGGTAAGATCCAGCGCCCCTCCGACGGCGCCGAACCCAAAAGCGTCGCCTTTGTGCAGTGCGCCGGTTCCCGGGATGAAAACCATCTGCCCTATTGTTCCTATATCTGCTGCATGGCTTCTTTGAAACAGGCCACCTACCTCTTGGATCAGGATCCCGAGGCCCAGGCCACCATCTTTTATATCGATATCCGGACCCCGGGCCGCTATGAACAGTTCTACTGGAAGGTGCGGGATCGGGAAAATGTCGAGCTGATCCGCGGCAAAGTGGCCAAGATCACCCAGGCCCCCGGCGACAAGGTGGAGGTGGTGGCGGAAGATACGGCCACCGGCAATAAGGTCCGTCGGGTCTTCGATCTGGTGGTGCTGGCTGCCGGTATGGAGCCGTCGACCAAAACCGATAAGATCCCGTTGGCCCTGAAATATACCGACGAGGGCTTTCTTGATCCCACCGGTCTGCCTGCCGGCGTTTTCGCCGTGGGCACGATGAAGAGTCCCCTGGATGTGGCCAAGTCCGTGCAGGACGGCACCGGCGCCGCCATTAAGGCTCTTCAGAGCTTGGTAGGGAGGTAACAGATGGAAGAAAGAAAATACGGTGTGTATATCTGCCAGGGGTGCGGCATCGGCGAGGCTGTGAAATTTGAAGGCCTGGAAAAGGCCGCCCGGAAGAACGGCAAAATTCCTCATATCAAAAGCCATCCCATCCTCTGCAGTCCCGAAGGTCTGGAGTTCCTCAAGGGCGACATGGCCGCGGAAGGCATCAACTGCGCCGTCATCTGCGCCTGCTCCCCCCGGGTGAAATACGAGGAATTTGATCTTCCCGGAGCCCTGATCGAACGGGTCAATATCCGGGAGTTGGTGGCTTGGACCCATGAACCCATGGCCGAGGAAACCCAGCTGCTTGCCGAAGACTACGTGGTCATGGGCTGCGCCAAGATCAAAAAGGCCGATCTCCCCGAAGGTGTGCCCGTGGAAATCGAGCGGGCCATCCTGGTCATCGGCGGCGGCGTCACCGGCCTGACCGCGGCCCTGGAAGCGGCCAATCTGGGTCAGCAGGTGGTCCTGGTGGAGAAAGAGGCGGAATTGGGCGGTCTGGGCGCCGGCCTCTTCCAGCAGACCCCCCGGAAATATCCTTATCAGGAACTGGAAGTACCGGTAGTCTTCAGCAAGATCAAAGAGGTCCTTACCAATCCCAAGATCAAGGTCCTGACCAAATCCGAAGTGGTCATGATTGACGGCCAGCCCGGCCTCTATGATGTCACCATCAAGACCGATGGGAAGGAAGACATCTACAAGATCGGCGCCGTCATCCTGGCCGCCGGCGCCAAACCCTATGACGCCACCAAACTGGGGCATCTGGGCTATGGCAAGTCAGATGACGTGGTCACCAACTGGGAGCTGGAAAAGATCGCTGCCGACGGCAAGATCCTGCGGCCCTCCAACGGCAAGCCCGCCGAAAAAGTGGTCTTTATCCAGTGCGCCGGTTCGGTGGATCCCGACCATCTGCCTTATTGTTCCGCCTTCTGCTGCGGCACCTCCTTGAAGCAGGCCAAATACGTCCGGACCATGAACCCGGATTCCCTGGCCTATATCATTTATAAAAATATGCGGACCCTGGGCCAGAACGAACTGTTCTATAAACATGCCCAGAACGATCCCGGCATCCTGCTGACCAAGGGTGATGTCACCGGCGTGGAAGTAGCCGATGACGGCAGCCTGGCGGTGATCGCCGAAAATACCCTGCTGGGTGAAAAGATCAAATTGGAAGCCGATCTGGTGGTTTTGGCCACCGGCCTGGTGCCGGCCACGTTGGATAACCCGGTCCTGAACCTGAATTATCGTCAGGGACCCGGCCTGCCCGATCTGGAGCTCTTCCAGGGTTTTGCCGACTCCAACTTCATCTGCTTCCAGTATGAAACCCGGCGGACCGGCATCTATGCCGCTGGCGCGGTGCGCCAACCCATGGATATGGCTACGGCCATGGAAGATGCCGCCGGAGCGGCCCTGAAGGCTTACCAATGCCTGGAACATACCGCCAAAGGCATCGCTGTGCATCCCCGGGCCTGGGACCAGACGTTCCCGGATCCCTTCATGCAACGCTGCACCGCCTGTAAGCGCTGCACCGAAGAATGTCCCTTCGGCGCCATCGAAGAAGATGAAAAAGGAACCCCCTTCTATAAGATCAACCGCTGCCGCCGCTGCGGTACCTGTATGGGCGCCTGTCCGGAGCGTATCGTCAGCTTCAAGGACTTCAGCGTCGATATCGTCGGCTCCATGGTGAAGGCCATGGATGTGCCCGAGGAAGGCACCCGCATCGTCGCCTTTGTGTGCGAAAACGACGCCTACCCGGCCATTGATGCTGCGGCCCTGAATAGACTGCAACTGCATCCAGCCGTCCGTTTCATCCCGGTGCGCTGCCTCGGGTCCTTTAACCTGGTGTGGATTGCCGACGCCCTCTCCCGGGGTATCGATGGCATCTTGATCATGGGCTGTAAATACGGCGATGATTATCAGTGCCATTTCGCCAAGGGCAGCGAGCTGGCTAATTACCGCATGGGCAAGCTGCAGGAAACCTTGGATCGGTTGGCTTTGGAAGCCGAGCGGGCTCAATTTATGGAAGTAGCCATTTCCGATTTCGATAAGATCCCCAAAATGATCGAGGACTTCGTAGTCCGGGTCGAAGAAATCGGGCCGAACCCCTATAAGGAGTTCTAGGAGGGTAATTCATGGCTGATGAAACTGTTATCAAATCCGACCTGGCATTTGTCAAACGCCTGCAGGAATGCGGTGGGGAATCACTGAAAAAGTGCTATCAGTGTGCCACCTGCTCCGTGGTCTGCAATATCTCCCCGGACGACAAGCCGTATCCCCGCAAGGAAATGCTCATGGCCCAGTGGGGTCTCAAAGACCAGATCGTCAGAGATCCCGACATCTGGGCCTGCCACTACTGCGGCGACTGCACCGCCTACTGCCCCCGGGGCGCCAACCCCGGCGAGGTCCTGGGTGCCATGCGCCAGGCTACTATTGAGCATTACTCGTTCCCGTCCCAGTTGGCCCGGATGGTCAGCCAGCCCAAGTTCCTGCCGGTCCTGCTGGCCCTGCCGGTTCTGGTCATCCTCTTCGTCATGAAGGTGGTGGGCACCCTGGGGAACATCCCGGCCGGCACGGTGAAATACTCCAACATGGTGCCGCTCCTGGCCATCGACGCCATCTTCATGGCCGCGGCCGGCTTCGCCGTCTTTGTCTTTGTCAACGGCGTCCGGCGCTACTGGAAGGACCTGAATGCCGACGTCTCACCCTGGAAGGTCAAGTTGAGCGATAAGAGCGTGGTCAGCGCCACCATCGAAGTGCTCAAGGAGTTCATTGTCCACAAGCGCTTCAAGGAATGCGTCACCAATTATGCCCGGGCCACCTCACACCTGCTTCTGGTGTTGGGCTTCATCGCCTTGGCCATCACCACCGCTTGGTCGGCCTATTATGAATGGGCCTCCAAGTTCGGCCTGATTCCCCACAAGGAATCGCCCTTCAGCATCACCGAGCCCATCAAATGGGTGGCCCTGGTGGGCACCGTGCTGCTGCTCTATGGCATCTACTTGATCTATCAGCAGCGGCAGGCCAAGGCCAACGGAGCCGGCTTCGGCGGCTACTTTGACTGGCTGCTCATCTGGGTGATCGTGGCTGTGGGCGTTACGGGAGCCCTGAGCTGGATCCTGCGGCTGGCCAACCTGGCCTCCCTGGCCTATCCCATGTACTTCATCCATCTGGTGTCGGTCTTCTTCCTGTTCTTCTACGCGCCCTACACCAAGATGGCCCACCTGGTCTACCGGACCACCGCCTTGGTCTTTGCCAAGATGCAGGGCCGGGAATAACTGACTAAAGGTGACCATAGTCTCAGCCGGTCCTCCTCCCGGGGGACCGGCCTTTTTTATGGTGGCAGACAAAAATCACTGATGGAAGGGCAGGGCGGGCAATGGGGTAAGAGGGAAGAACATAACCTTCGGCCCTGGATCTTCTATTCTTTGGCGAAGCAATAAAAAACTGGTATAGTAATAGTATCCGGCAGCCTGAAGTCTACGGTGCCGGCAGCAGGCTCAGCCTGAATTTTTGCAGGAGTAACCATTATGAAGAGTATGAAAGACGTCAGACCGATCCAGATGGGCCTGAACAGCCGCTTTAAATTCAAATGCTATCCCGGCATCTCCTGTTTCACCGAATGCTGCGGCCGCATCGACATCGCGCTGACCCCCTATGACATTATTCGCATCAAGAAACGTCTGGGCATCAGTTCCACGGAATTTCTCCAGACCTACACCCGACAGGAGATCGACGAGAAGTCAGGCCTGCCGCTGGTCTTCCTCCTGATGCCGGCGGCAAACAACCATAAATGCGCCTTTGTCACCCCCGAGGGCTGCACCATCTACTCGGATCGGCCGGCGGCCTGCCGCTACTATCCCATCGGCCAGGCCACCCTGCAGCGGGAAGAAGGCCTGGAGGGCATCGAAGAATTTTACTTCCTCATCAAGGAGCCCTACTGTAAAGGGCACCTGGAAGATACCGAATGGACTGTAGCCTCTTGGAGGGTCGACCAGGAACCGGATCTCTATGATGAGATGAACCGGGAATGGAAGGCCATGATGCTCCGCCGGGACTCCAACGCCCGCCAAGCCATTGACGAGAAAAAACAGAAGATGTTCTATCTGGCCAGTTATGATCTGGACAACTTCCGGCGTTTTGTCTTTGAAAGCAGATTCTTAGAGATTTTTGACGTCGATCCCCAAACCCAGGCGGCCATCCGGGAAGACGACATCGCCCTGATGAAATTTGCCTTCAATTATTTAAAGTACATCCTGGTCATCGAACAGAGCCTGAAGGCGAAAAATCAGACACAACCGGCCCAGCCTGCGGTCTGAGGGAAGGCGGATTAAATCCGCCACCGGCCGGTTGTCATCGGCAGTTCTGGACCTTCCTTTAAGCGGTGGACGGGCCTGTGGACCCGTCCATTTTCCATATCGTTATCGGGTCTTTTCCCGAATTCCCCGGAAGCGCACATATTTCCCCAGAATACAGGCAGGATCAATCCGGAGACAGGGTTTTAGGAGTAGCCGCAAGCAGCCCCGAAGGGCTCAAGGAAGCACTTTGGTGGAGCAGGCTGCTGAGAGGTCGAGGGAGGTGGTGGGAGTCCCCAAGGCGGCGGACTGTTTGGTCAGGCGAAATTCCCTGGCCTGCTGCACCAAGGCCGGGGCCCAGGCAGGGGTGCCCAGGGCGTGGATGTGGCTGTAGGTGGCCAGCACGTTTTTGTAACAGATGCCGTCCCTCTGGCCGGTAATACCGTGGCCCCGCTCCAGCTGAAAGACGAGGTTGAGGTTGCCCTGATCTTCGGGGAGGATGCGGGAGTAATGGAACTCGTGACCCCGGATGGTGCTGCCCACGGGGAAATAGGGGTTGGGCTGATCCACCGTGAAGACGGTGTAGCCGTGGCCCTGGGGCTTTTTCTCCAACAGCACGGTGAAGGGTAAGGCCCCTACCAGGGGATAGCTCTGCTCCCGGACGATGAGGTGGCGGCCCAGATACATGAGGCCGCCGCATTCGGCGTAGACCGGCAACCCGGCCTCGATGGCATCGTGCAGGGAGTGCCGAAATGATTGATTCTGTGCCAAGGCCTCGGCGTTGGTCTCGGGGAAGCCGCCGCCGATGTAGAGGGCGTCAATATCGGGCAGGACTTCGTCCTGCAACGAGTTGATTTCCACCAGGCGGGCGCCGGCGGTGACCAGGGCTTCTAAATTTTCCGGGTAATAAAATTGGAAGGCGGCATCGCGGATGATGCCGATGACTACTGGCTGGCCAGGTCTTGCCGTTGTGGTCGGGGATTGTCTGTCTGACAAAGGGAGGAAGGGCGCAGCCTGGGCGAGGTCCCAGAGGCGGTCCAGGTCCAGGTATTTTTCCACCAGGTTCTGGGCGGTGGCAATGGCCTGGCAGGCGGCGCTATGCTCCGGCGGCGGCACCAGCCCCATGTGCCGTTCCGGGAAGACGGCGCACTTCAACCGGGGGACGGCGCCCAGCACCGGGATGCCGCAATAGTGCTCAATGGTGGCGCGTAAAAGTCCTTCATGGCGTGGCCGGGCGATCTGATTGAGGATGACGCCCCGGAGATCCACGTCGGGATCGAACTTCTGGCAGCCTAACACCATGGCTGCAGCGGTGCGGGTAGTCATGGTGCAATCGACTACCAGCACCACTGGAGCGTGGAGTACTTTGGCCAGCTCTGCCGTACTGAAGGTACCGGCCACATCCAACCCATCGTACAGGCCCCGGTTGCCCTCGACGAGGGCGCCGTCGGCCGCGGCCGTATGATACGCTACGGTCATCCGGATCTGGTCCCGTTCCATGAGGAACGGGTCCAGATTGTAGCAGGGGCGACCGGCAGCCAGGGCATGCCAGGCTGGGTCAATGTAGTCCGGCCCCTTTTTAAAAGGGGTGATATCCCGTCCCCGCTGCCGCCAGGCGGCCAGCAAGCCGAGGGTCATGGTGGTCTTGCCGGAGCCGCCCCGCAGGGCGGTGAGGACCAGACGGGGACAGGAGGTACCCATTAGTGTTTGGCAGCGCCTTCCACGTGGGGTATTTCGATGAAGCTGCCACCGAAATAAGTGTAGACGCAGCGGCCGCCGTCAATGAGAGCCTTGATCGCGAACTTGATATCGTTCTTATCCTGATCAGGGTGTTCTTTCAGGACGGCTTTCTGAACGTCCATGGCCTTGAGCTGTTTCTTGCCCTGGGCCTTGACGATCATGTCGTAAATGTATTCAATTAATTCTTCTTTAGGTAAGGCCATTGCAATCCACCTGTTTAGAATTTGAAATGCATTGACGTTCTATAAGTATCATACGCCTGGAACTTATAATCGTCAATATGCTGGAAGGTGAAAGGAATTTCACACACGTCAAAGAACCGTTCCCAACCGATGCGCTCGACCCATTCGCCGACGCGTTCCCATTTCAGGGCGCCTTCGGCGTATTTGGTGAGGATCTTGCGGATGGTCTGGACCACGGCCGGCCAACGGGGCGGGTCGTTGGGGATGTAGGGCACGGCAAGACGGGAGAACATCGGCGGGCTCTTGGCATTGGAGACCTTGCCGCCTACCAGTAGGGCGACGCCGCCTTTCTCTTCGTCGAAGCAGGGCATGGCCGGGCACATGGTGTAGCAGTTGCCGCAGTACATGCAGCGCTCTTCGTTGACGATGACCGATTTCAGGTTCTTGTCGGGATGAGGCCGGATGGCGCCGGTGGGACAAGAAGCGATGGTGGTGGGGATTTCGCACAGGTGCCGCAGGACCTCATGCTTTACCTTGGGCGGAGTCCGGTGCACGCCGCAGATGGCAATGTCGGAGCAGTGCACGGCGCCGCACATGTTCAGACAGCAGGCCAGGGAGATGCGCACCTGGGCCGGCAGCTGATGGGTGCCGAAATACTCAAACAGATCATCCATGACCGCCTTGACAATCCCGGAGGCGTCAATGGCCGGGGTGTGGCAGTGGACCCAACCCTGGGTGTGGACGATGTTGGTGACGGAATGGCCGGTGCCGCCTTTGGGCAGACCCCGCTGCGCCAACTCCGCCTTCAGGCCCTCCAACTTGGATTTGTCGGAGACCAGGAATTCGACGTTGTGGCGGCTGGTGAACCGCAGGTGGCCGTCGCAATATTTGTCGGCGATATCGCACAATTCCCGGGCAAAAAGAGTGGTGATGAGCCGGGGGGAAGCTACCCGGACGGAGATGAGTTCCGCGCCGCTTTCGGAGACGTGGATCAGGACGCCGGGTTCGGGAATGGTGTGATATTTCCACTTGCCGTAGTTTTCTTTAATTACGGGCGGCAAGAATTTGCTGTAATGCGGGGGGCCGATATCAGTAATCCGTTCGGACATGTTACAAAAACCTCCTTACCTTGACGGTTGGTTGTATCTGTTAGGCTCTGCAAAAGCCACCAAGTTACTTGGTGGTATAGTATTTCCGGCCCGCGGCCTCGGCCTCGAAGTCGGACTGATGCCAGAAGAAGAAGGGGTTGGCCCGAGGCACTCTGACGCTTTGCGGCACCGGCGGCAGACCGACGGCTTCCAACAGGGACCGCATACCCAGCCGCATGATCAATTCGCCGACCCGCTCCCGGTTCTTGCCGTTCTCTGACCACCACTCGGTGATATTGGCAGTAAGTTCCTTCAGTTCATCAAAGGGGGCTTCCATCCGCATGAAGGGCACGAGGACCCAGCTCATCTGGGCGCCTTCCAGGATGGGGGCGTGGGAGCCCAGCAGCACGGTGCAACCCACATCGGTGCCGGGGCGCAGGGCCTGGGGCATCATGTTGATGCAGTGCATACAGTGGTTGCATTCTTTATTGTTGATCTTCAGGGTCTTGCCTTCCAGCCACATGCATTGGGTGGGGCAGAGGTCGACGACATCGGCCTGGACGTCCAGTTTGTCCACATTGGCACCGCCGCCCTTGGGCTTCAATTCGCCGCCCATGTAGGCCTCCACGGCGGACTGATCAATGCGGATGTCGTCTTTCCAGACGCCGATCATGGACATATCGGCCCGGGCCACCGCCGCCACACAGTCATTGGGGCAGCCAGAGAATTTCAGTTTGTATTTGTAGGGGAAGGAAGGCCGATGCAGGTCAAACTGGAATTCCTGGGTCAGTTGATAGCAGGCTTCCATGGTGTCGTAGCAGGACCATTCACAGCGGGCCGGACCGCAGCAGCAGGAGGGGCTGCGCATGGCCGAACCGGAACCACCGATATCCCAACCTTTGGCCGTGAGCTTCTGGAAGGCCGGTTCCAATTCCTCGGTGCGGGTCCCCAGAAAAATAATGTCGCCGGTGGCACCGTGCATATTCAACAGGCCGCTGCCATGCTCATCCCAGATGTCAAATAATTCCCGCAGGGCCTGGGAAGTATAAAACCAACCGGAGGGCTGGTTGATCCGCATGGTATGGAAATGTTCCAGACCGGGGAATTCATCCGGCAGGTCGGAGTAGCGACCGATGATTCCGGAACCATAACCCAGCACACCCACGATGCCGCCATGCTTCCAGTGGGTGATTTTTTCCTTATACGATCTTTCCAACTGCCCCAACAGGTCGTTCACCTGCGGCTTCGTCGGCGCCAAACGCTTCAGATCCTTTACGAAGCTGGGGAACGGACCGGATTCAAGTTGATCCAGTAATGGGGTTTTGTGCATGAAACTGTCCTCCCTGTGTATTTAAGTAAACAAGCCGTATTTATCCTTTTTTTCACAAACACTGCCATTATATCACTTGCGTGCATTCTCTTGTCAATAAAAAAAATGGCCGTCCTGCCGAGATTTCCCTTTCAGAACGGCCGCGGCCGAAAAGGGTAAGCCTGGAAAAGAACCTATGTGCACTCAGGAACGGTTCAGGAGGGTTACCGGCCCATGTTTTTCCAGATCGGCCAGACAGGTGGAAGCCGGACCCACCACCAGGATGACCAACTCTTGAGGATGGAGATATTTCTGCGCGGCCGCCTGGACCGCACTCTGATCCACAGCCAGGAGGCGGGGGCGATAGAGGTTCAGGTAGTCCAATCCCAGGTTGTATAATTCAATCTGTTTCATCTGCCGGGCCAAACCGCCGGGGGTCTCCAGACCCAGGGGGAAGCTGCCCACATAATAGCTCTGGGCGTCGGCCAATTCTGCGGCGGTGCCGCCGGTCTCCTGCACCTCCGTCATGACCTCGTGGATGCCCTTGATCATCTCCGCGGTATGTTCTGCCGGGGTAAAGGTGGAGATGATAAACGGCCCCGGCGCCCGGCGGAAATGGAACTGGCTGCGGATGCCATAGGTCAGGCCCTGTTCCGCCCGGAGGCGCATCATCAGCCGGGAGGAGAAACCACCGCCGCCCAGGATATAATTCACCAGCCGGAGGGCAAAAAAATCCGGGGTGGAGCGGGGCGGCCCCAGGTGACCGCAGCGGATCTCACTCTGGGTCAGATCAGGCCGGTCCAGGAGATAGATACCCGGTTGGGCCAGGGTCGGCGGCGCCTCCTGAAAAGCTGGGGCCGGCGCCAGGGGCGCGTGCCAGGTGCTCCAGAATTGCTGGGTGGTCGCCAGAGCCTGGGCTTGGGGAACCATCCCCACAATCACCAGGCTGCTCTCCTGGGGGTGGCACTGGCCCTGAAAAAATGACCGCAGATCGTCGAGTTCCAGGGCGGCCAGGGACTCGGGGCTGCCGTCCACGGGATGGCCGTAGGGGCTGTCTCCGAAAAACAGGGGAAGATAAGTGCGGTTGGCCACTTCCCGGGGATCATCCAGGGCATGGAGCAGCTCCGCCCGCCGGCGTTCCCGCAGCAGCAGGAACTCCTCCTCCGGGAAGCCCGGTTCCAGGACGATCTCCGCCAACAGGGCCATGAGCTCGACAAAGTCTTCGGCCAACCCCTCCAGGGTGATGGTGGTATGGTCCCAACTGCCGTGGGCCTGGAGCATGGCCCCCCGGCCTTCGACGGCCAGGGCCAGGGCCAGTTGATCCCGGTGTCGGGTACCCAGGGTAAGACACTCGGCCAGGCAGTCGGCAGTGCCGCCCTTGCCGGCCGGATCGGCCTCGGCCCCCCGTTTGGCCATGAAGGTGATACTCACCCAGGGAGTGCGGCTATATTCCAGACCCACGAGCCGCAGGCCGTTGGCCAGCTCATGGGCATAGAGTTCCGGCAAGAAATCATCTCTGGACGACATAGAGGTATCCTTATGTAGTGATCAGTGGTCAGAAAAATCGGTTTCTGGTTTCCGGTTTCCAGTTTCCGGAAGGGTTCCTCTTTTAGTGGGGCGGGCCTTCGTGCCCGCCCAAGTTAGCCCAAGGCAAGAGCCTTTATTTTCATGGTACGCGTGTTACTTATGTAACTAATGTCGATTACCGAGAAAATAAAGTTGTCGGCTGTTAGTGGTCAGTTATCAGGTTCTGATTTGCCCAAGACCAGCGCACTTGCCGGATGGGCACGAGATAAAGGTTGTCGGTTTTTCATGGCCAGCACTGCCCGGAAAGAGGTCTTTCCCTTTTCCCTTTTCCCTCTTCCCTTTTCCCTGCCTTTAACACACCGGCCCCAGGGCGGCATTTTCTTCCGGCGACACCGGTTGCACCACGACGACGGTGCGGTTGTCGGGCGAGAGGTATTTCCGGGCCGCGGCCTGGACCTGTTGCAGGGTCACCTGCTCATAATTGGCCAGCAGGTCGTTGATGCCGTCAAAACGCCCGGTCTTGAGATAGAGGAGTCCGGCCAACAGGCCCCGGTAGAAGTTGTTGGCCAGGACTCGCACCGTCTGGGAGCGCAGGAGTTTTTTCACCCGAGCCAGTTCGGCCTCATCAAGGCCTTTGGTTTGCACCGCCTCAATTTCCTCCCAGACCGCAGCTTCCAGGTCCGCCACCGGCTGGCCCGGCGGGGCCACTCCCAAGACGACCAGGAGGCCTGGGTCCTGGGTGGTGAAGGGCGGCGGCGACAGGTCTATATCCACTTCGATGGCCCGGCCCGGCCGCACCAGCTTCTGATAGTAGCGGGAGGCCTTGCCCATGCCCAGGGCGGCGGCCAGGAGCATGATGGGATAAATCTCCGGGTTGCCCAGGCCGGGGACATGGAAGCCGGCCAGAAAGGCTTCAACCTGGGAGACTTTCTTAAAAATGGCCCGCCGTTCCCCCCGTTGGGGCGGTTCCACCGTATGCACCGGGGGTGGCGGCCCCTGACCGGGAATGTCACCGAAATATTTCTCCACCAGCTCTTTGGCCTGCTCCGGCGCCACCGCCCCGGCCACCACGATGACCATGTTGGCCGGATTATAGTAGGTCCGGTAATACTCCAGACAGTCGGCGTGGGTCATGGCCACCAGGTCGGAGTCCCAGCCGATGACCGGCCATTGGTAGGAATGCTGGGTATAAGCCGTGGCATAGAGGAGCTCCAGGGGCAGACCGAAGGGGCTGTCCACGGAGCGGAGTTTGCGTTCACTGCGCACCACCTCCCGCTCCGAAGCAAAGCTCTCCGGCGTCAGGTCCAGGTTCTTGAGCCGGTCCGCCTCCAGCCGCACCACCAGCTCCAGTTGCTCGGCGGGGATATTCTCAAAATAAGAGGTGCTGTCCTGGGTGGTGAAGGCGTTGACTTCGCCGCCCTTGGCCTGGATAATCCGGGCGAACTCTTCGGGGCCCAGCTCCTTGGAGCCGCGGAACATCATGTGTTCAAACAGGTGGCTGATGCCGGTGATGCCCTGGCGTTCGTTGCGGGAGCCGACGCCGTAATGCACCTGAAAAGAAGCGATGGGCAGACTGCCGTCGGGCAGCACCAAAAGGCGCAGGCCGTTGTCGCAGCGAAATTCCTTGATGGCAATGGCCGGCTGCCACTGTTTCGGATCGAGGTGGTGGGTCATTGGTCCTTCCATAGGTTGGAGTTGGTATTTCAGATTCCGGCCTGGCCTGGTTTGATATGTCCGGCCAGGGCTCATTGGCTGATTACTTAAAAATATAGTTGTCAGGAGTCAGTTGTCAGAAAAATCGGTTTCCAGTCTCCGGTTTCCGGAAGAGCTTATCTTTTAGTGGGGCGGGCCTTAAGTTTCCGCCGAGGTCTGCGCGAGACAACAACCCCATATTTCTCGGTTTACAGGCCTTCTCTTAACTGATTGCCAATATTTGTAATAGACGGCTGCGACCCCTGAAAATAAAGGGCATTGCCTGTGGCTGATTTGGGCGGGCACGGAGGCCCGCCCCACTAGCAAAGAGCCGACGGCGGGCCTGGCCGCCCTAGATAACTACGAACTATGAACTACGAACTTTATTTTCT
>Ga0067045_1029240_pt1 | contig 22642 bp, 13 predicted proteins | sample TerdegcTABiofilm_FD_59184 | JGI IMG/M metagenome (GOLD analysis project Ga0067045, IMG submission 59184) | Combined Assembly of (Gp0054472, Gp0054536) Wastewater bioreactor microbial communities from Singapore -Terephthalate degrading...
GATCAGGGTGTTACCGCCTTTCAATACCGCCTCGGAATGTGTTTTTCGACAGAGAAAGCCTTCTTCAGCACTGGAATGCCGTGATAAAGGATGCGGCGGCTTCCATTTCAGAATAGCTCTTCAAGACGGCAAAATTACTTGACAATAACTGTCATTAACTATACACAAGGAGATCATTATGATTCATACGAGATAATTTTTTGAGAGGTTACCCGATGGCTAAAAAGCCGGACGATGTGTTGACCATCGAAGAGTTGGCCGCTTACTTGAAGATTCCAAAATCCACGCTTTACAAGCTTGTCCGCGAAGGCAAGATCCCCTCCCAGAAAATCGGTAGGCACTGGCGTTTCAGAAAAGGAGCCATTGACAATTGGCTTGAGGAAAAGCGTCCGGACAATCCCAGTTTGGGGAGGAACTCGGAATGAGTGAACCACTCGCCGATAGAGTAATACAAGGAATCGGCCAGGCGACAGACCTCTACCACCGTCTTATCATACTCGTTGCCCCAGCTGGTTCGGGCAAAACTTCTATACTGAAGAATGTTCATGATCGTACGGCCGCGCCGATCCTTAATATAAATCTTGAGTTATCTCGACGTATGCTCGATTGTACGGAGCGCCAGCGGACATTGCAGTTGCCGCGTCTGCTCAGCGAAATAGTAAGTGCATTCTCAGCGGAAGTAGTCCTTCTGGATAATATTGAAATTCTCTTCGATTTATCTCTTAAGCAGGATCCGCTTCGCCTTCTGCAAGGACTTTCGCGGAACAAGACGGTGGTCGCAGCCTGGAGTGGGTCCGCTGCTGACGGCAAGCACATAGTTTATGCAACGCCGGACCATCCCGAATACAGACGATATCCTTTACAAGGTTTTTTGACAGTGAACCCGGAGGTCAATGCATGAAAAGAAAGAGCGAGAGGAGGGAGGCAGCGGTATGAAATACGGAGATCTTATCCAATTCGAGCCCATCGAGTCCGTGGTCCAGTTGCGGGACGCCGACGAGACCGCCGCTGCCCGCCAACTTGTTCAGACCTATGTCATCTCCGAGGAGATGGCCGAAAAGCTGGTTACCCTTGTTGTTCCTCAGCTTCGGTTCGATCAGCCCATGGATAACAAGGGCCTGCTGGTCGTCGGAAATTACGGCACTGGTAAATCACACCTCATGTCCGTAATCTCCGCCTTGGCCGAAAACGGTGATCTGGCTGCCGGCCTGAACGATAAGAACGTGGCAGCAGCAGCGGGCAAGATATGTGGGTGTTTCAAAGTGGTTCGAACCGAGATCGGCGCAACGACCATGTCTCTGCGCGATATCCTCGTGACCGAATTGGAAGAGCATCTGGCCGCGATGGGCGTGGCCTATTCCTTCCCAGCCGCGGACAAGGTCCCCAACAACAAGCGCGCCTTAGAAGAAATGATGACCGCCTTCCACCAGGAGTTTCCCGATCACGGTCTGCTCCTGGTGGTGGACGAACTGCTCGACTATCTGCGGACTCGCAAGGACCAGGAACTCATCCTCGATCTCAACTTCCTGCGCGAGATCGGAGAGGTCTGCAAGGATCTGCGGTTCCGTTTCATTGCCGGTGTTCAGGAAGCCATCTTCGACAGCCCCCGTTTTTCCTTTGTGGCCGACAGCATCCGCAGGGTGAAGGACCGCTTCGAGCAAATCCTTATCGCCCGGAAGGACGTCAAGTTCGTCGTGGCTGAGCGTCTGCTCAAGAAGACGACCGACCAGCAGGTGAAGATTCGGGAGTACCTTACTCGCTTCGCCAAGTTCTATGGCCGCATGAACGAGCGCATGGACGATTTCGTGCGGCTCTTCCCCGTGCATCCTGACTACATCGATACCTTTGAGCGGGTCACCGCCGTTGAAAAACGCGAGGTGCTCAAGACCCTGTCCCTGGCCATGAAGAAGCTCCTCGGCCAGAACATGCCCGAAGACCGGCCGGGCGTCATTGCCTATAATGGCTACTGGACCACGCTACGCGAGAACCCGTCCTTCCGCGCTGTCCCGGACATCAAGGCGGTCATCGACTGCAGCCAGGTGCTTGAGTCCCGCATCCAGCAGGCCTTTACACGCCCTGCATACAAACCTATGGCTTTGCAGCTCATCCACGCGTTGTCTGTCCATCGCCTAACGACCGGCGACATTTACGCCTCTTTGGGCGCGACGGCAGAGGAACTGCGTGATGGCCTTTGTCTCTTCCAGCCTGGCATCGAAGAGCTTGGCGGCGATCCGGCCGACGACCTGCTCTCCCAGGTGGAGACCGTCCTGCGGGAAATTCACAAGACGGTTAGCGGGCAGTTCATCTCCTCCAATCCGGACAACCGCCAGTTCTATTTGGACCTCAAGAAGACCGACGATTTCGACGCGCTGATCGAGAAGCGGGCAGAAAGCCTCGATTCCTCACAGCTCGACCGATACTATTACGAGGCGCTCCGCAGGGTCATGGAATGCACCGACCAGACCTACGTGACGGGCTACAAGATCTGGCAGCACGAGCTCGAATGGCTGGAGCGCAAGGCCGCGCGCCAGGGATACCTTTTCTTCGGCGCCCCCAACGAACGATCCACGGCGGTGCCGCCGCGGGACTTTTATCTTTACTTCATTCAGCCCTTTGATGCGCCGCACTTCAAGGATGAGAAAAATCCCGACGAGCTTTTCCTCCGTCTGGCGAACACCGACGAGGAGTTCCGCACCTCGCTTCGTAATTACGCGGCGGCACTGGACCTGGGCTCTACTTCTTCCGGTCATGCCAAGTCCACCTATGAATCCAAGGCGTCCAACTTCCTGCGCGATCTCGTACAGTGGCTCCAAAAGAACATGTCAACAGCCTTCGAAGTCACCTATCAGGGGCGCTCCAAGTCGCTTACCGAGTGGGCCAAGGGGAAATCCATCCGCGAGCTTTCAGGCATCGGTTCTCATGAGCGCATCAACTTCCGCGACCTGGTAAACACCATCGCGGGCATCTGTCTTGGAACCAAATTCCAGGATCAGGCTCCCGAATACCCGTTCTTCTCGGTGCTGATCACGGGAGCCAATAGAGCCCAGGCCGCACAGGATGCACTGCGCGCTATCGCTGGGCAAAATCGTACCAAGCAGGCCACCGCTGTACTGGACGCACTAGAGCTTCTCGATGGCGAGCGACTCCACCCCTATCGGTCCAAGTATGCCAAACACATCCTAGGCCTCGCGAAGAAGAAGGGCCACGGGCAGGTGGTCAACCGCTCCGAACTGATCCAGGACGTTCTCGGCGTGGAGTACCTCGCGCCGCAGTCATTGCGCCTTGAACCCGAATGGGCCGTGGTGGTGCTGGCCTCGTTGATCTATGCCGGCGAGGTGGTCCTCTCCATCCCTGGCAAGAAGTTTGACGCCACTGGGCTCCCGCAATTGGCCGGCACTAGCATCGATGAACTTACCCAGTTCAAGCACATCGAACGGCCCAAGGACTGGAATCTTCCGGCACTCAAGGCGCTTTTTGAACTGCTCGGGCTCACGCCGGGTATGGCACAACTGGTCACCCAGGGCAAGGATGAGCCGGTCCAGGAACTGCAAAAGTCCGTCACCACCGCTGTGGAGAAGTTGGTGCTTGTACAGCAGAGCCTTCAGATTGGGCTGTTCTTCTGGGGTCGTGGGCTCTTGGCTGAGGAAGAGGTTAAGAAGGTTCGCGCCAAACTGGATGAGACCAAGACCTTCCTCGAATCCCTGCAAGCCTACACTACAACGGGCAAGCTCAAGAACTTCCGCTTCGATGCCTCGGAAGTGACTGCTCATCGGAGTGGGCTCGATACGATCATTGAAATCAAATCGCTTGAGGAACTGGTGGTGGACCTCGGGTCAACGGCATCGTACCTATCTACCGCCGAGGCGGTCCTGCCCACCGGCCACGAGTGGATCGACAAGATGAAGACGGCGCGGGATGAGGTCCTCGCCCAGATCGGCGACCCGGCCAAGCGGAGCGCGGCCACCTTCCGCCAACAGACCCAGCGCAAGCTCGGCGACCTCAAGAAGTCTTACCTGCTGGCCTACCTTTCCATGCACGCCAAAGCGCGCTTGGGTGTGAACGAGGACAAACGCAAGGCCCAGCTCATGGGCGACGAGCGGCTCAAAGACCTCCAGAAGCTCTCCACCATAGACCTGATGCCGCGCCAACACCTCTCGGACTTCCAAAACCGGCTCGCAGGATTGAAAAGCTGCCTTGCGCTCACCGAGCAGGAACTGGAGGCGTCGCCAGTCTGTCCGCACTGCAACTTCAAGCCAGGCGCGGAACCGCAAATGGCTCCCGCGACGACGATGCTGGACGCTTTGGACGGCGAGCTCGACAAGCTGGTCGAGAACTGGACCCAGACGCTGCTCGCCAACCTCGAAGACCCGACCACTAAGGGTAACCTAACCCTGCTCAAGCCCGAACCACGGAAGCTTGTGGACGGCTTCATCAAGAAGCGCACCCTGCCCGACAACCTCGATCAGGACTTCATAAATGCCCTGCAGGAGGTGCTTTCCGGGCTCACCAAGGTCTCGGTCAAGATCGGAGACCTGCGCGGCGCCTTGCTTGCGGGCGGCTCACCGGCAACCCCGGCTGAGATGCGCAAGAGATTCGATGAATACCTGGATAAACTCGTCAAGGGTAAGGAACCTGGCAAAGTGCGGATCGTACTTGAGTGAGGAGGATTAGTGTCGAAGAGAAATAAAAAAGACACAATAACCCTGAAGATTTTTGCTGATGATCAAGGGCAGATGTTCGATAAGTCTCTGGAACAAGAATTGGAAGAACAGAGAACAGAGCAGGTCGAATGTCTCGGTGTAACGTTCCCGAACGACGAGCAGCGGCGGAAGCATTTTCTCGGCATCCTGCGCGAGAAGCTGAAGGACCCTGAGTTCCGAAAGATCGAGGGATTCCCCATCGGCTCGGACGAGGACATTCTGGCGCTGTCCGCCGTACTACACCGCCTGCCCGAACCCGTTCATAGCGGATTTCATCAAGCATTACGGCAAGCCTTACGACTCGACCAAGCCATATAGTCGCGAGCCGTTTGCCGCGGATGTGAGCGAGGGCAAGAACGACCCGATCTACAACGCCCACTCCTACCACACCAAGGTCCCGCATAAAGCCATCATGCGGTACATCCTCCATTACACTGAGCCAGGGGATGTGGTCTTCGACGGATTCTGCGGGACGGGAATGACGGGCGTGGCGGCCAGAGAATGCAGCATGGCGGACCAAAAGACGAAAGCAGAGATATCTGCAGATATGCCAGATGCTCTATGGGGCGAACGACATTCAATCCAAACGGAGTTAAGCCCAGCGGCTACTTTTATTGCACAAGGATATAATCTGCCCTACTCAGCAAATCTGTTTCGCGCAGAATGCCAAGAGATACTCAAGAAAGCAGAAGACAATTGCGCCTGGATGTACAAAACACAGCATCCAGACTCGAATATAATCTGTGATATCAACTATGTCATTTGGAGTGATGTTTTTGTCTGCAATGCCTGCGAAGAGGAGCTTGTTTTTTGGGAGGTTGCTTTAGACCATAAGAATGGGCGTGCCCTGGATGCCTTCGAGTGTCCATCTTGCAAGGCCGTTGTTTCCAAAGGAGAATTGAAACGAGCATGGTTTTCTTCCATGGACCGTGTCAAGGGCCGAATTGACAAGACACCCAAGAAGATTCCCGTTGAGATTAACTATACTCTTGGCAACAAGAGCTTTAAAAAGCGCCTTGATGAGTTCGATTTGACGGTTCTTCGGAGGGTAGACGAGAAAAGTATTGAGAACTGGTTCCCGGATTCAGAGGTTCCATCTGGTTCGAAAACTGATGAGCCGCGGGGTCTTGGAATTACACATCAGGATTTATTTTTTACTCGACGCAATCTTATAGCGGCGAGCGCTCTGTGGGCTCATTGTGGTACCAGCAAAAACAAATTCGTTTTTACAAGTCTTGTTACACGCCTCTCAAAACTTAGCAACTTGCATATCTCAAACTATTTTACCGGTGGTGGAGGAGCAGCATCAGGGAACATGAAAGGGATGCTTCATCCTCCCACGATTTCGCTTGAACAAAATCCCTTGAAATATTGGCCAATACGAGTCAATGCCATCGAGCGGATTTTGCGTTCAAACGGTTCGACCATTATTGGAACGGGGTCGTCTACAACCCTGCCTATTCCTGATAATTCAGTGGATTATATGTTCATTGATCCACCTTTCGGCTCCAATTTGGCATATTCCGATCTCAATACGATCTGGGAGGCTTGGCTACGGGTCTCAACAAATGTCAAGGAAGAGGCGATTGTAAACAACAGGCACGACAAGGCGCTCCCAGAATACCAAGTAATAATAACAAGATGCTTTAGTGAATTTTGCAGAATATTAAAGCCAGGCAGATGGATCACGGTGGAGTTTTCGAATACAAAGGCATCCGTGTGGGCCTCCCTCCAGCAGGCCATTGAACAGGCAGGTTTCATAGTTGCCAACGTGGCTATCTTAGACAAAAAACAGGGTGGTTATAATGCGAATGTTTACGCAGGTGCAGTCAAACAAGACCTCGCAATATCAGCTTATAAGCCGAACGGTGGCCTGGAAGATCGCTTCAAGCTCGAAGCTGGAACTGAAGATGGAGTCTGGGATTTTGTTCGCACACATCTGAAGCAACTCCCGTTGTTCGTCTCCAGAGATAACCACGCCAAGATTATCGCTGAACGTCAAAATTATCTGCTCTTTGACCGCATGGTTGCGTTTCATGTGCAACGCGGAGTCACCGTTCCATTGTCAATGTCAGAGTTCTATGCTGGCCTTGAACAAAGGCTCTCGGCGCGGGATGGGATGTACTTTCTTCCTGAGCAGGTAGCCGAATACGACAAAAAGCGAATGACCGTACGGGAGGTTCTGCAACTTCAACTCTTCGTCACCGACGAGTCTTCGGCTATCCAGTGGCTTAAGCAACAACTTGTCGGAAGGCCACAGACATTCCAGGAAATCCATCCGCAGTTTATGAAAGAGATCGGCGGCTGGCAGAAACACGAAAAGCCGCTGGAGCTTTCCGAGCTGCTGGAACAGAACTTCCTCCGCTATGACGGCAACGGTGAAGTCCCGAGCCAAATACATAGTTACCTCTCCACGAACTTCAAAGAGCTTCGAAACTTGCCGAAGGATGCCCTTGAACTCCGGGCCAAAGCCAAGGACCGCTGGTATGTACCCGACCCAAACAAGGCCGGCGACCTGGAGAAGCTGAGGGAACGGTCGCTACTCAGGGAATTCGAGGACTACCGAACTTCCAGCCAGAAGCGCCTGAAGATCTTCCGCCTCGAAGCTGTCCGGGCCGGCTTCAAAAAGGCATGGCAGGAACGCGACTACGCCACCATCATCACCGTAGCCCGCAAGATTCCTGAGAATGTCCTCCAGGAAGACCCGAAGCTCCTCATGTGGTACGACCAGGCGATAACCAGAATGGGGGAAGGATGAACGAGTTAGAACCTGCTTTTGACTTTATCAAAGATCAATCAAGCATATTGCTTCACCAGGGCTGTGCCGCAATATGCATTGATGGGAACAAGTACTCCGGTAGTGGCGAGGTTCGTCTAGACTTGTTACCAAAGGCCGATATCCATCTCTACGGTTACTTCGAAGGTGTTTCTGTTCAAGACGCGATGGGAGCACACATGGGCCAGAAGACGATATCTTCCTTTTCAATCGATGGTCGCCAGATTGAAGGCTTCCGTCTCAGCAGCGGCGGAGACATTGATTCTAAAGAATACAATGTGAAATGGTGCCCGAAATCGGAGCCAATCTTAGGCGTTGGAGATGAATCGACACAAATGTCGCGGCTTGTATTTCATTTGTTTAATTTTGTCGATCTCATCGGAACGCGGAGGACAATGGAGCAAAGCGGAACGGCAATGCACGCCATTGAGCATATAGATTTAGCCAGTGATGAATGGAAGATTGAGTTGAAGTCGCTTATTTCAACACGAGAGAATATCAAGATCCTAAAAGAAGCGGGCGGTTACCAGTTAACGCATATCGGAGATATTCAGAAAACCGATGGCGCATCGTTCTCGGGCAAGGATGCCTATGCGTGCCTGAAAGCACTTCGATTTTTTCTTTCCTTTGCCAAAGGTGGTTGGTGTGAGCCGCTATGTGCAGTTGGATTCGATGGGGTGGGCAATCGCGTTTGGGAATGCTGGTCATCTCCAAGAGACCCCTGGCACGAACCAATATCTTGGTTCGATCACCATAATAGTTCTCAGTTGGCAGCCTTGTTTCCCTGTTTTATGAAAAAGTGGGCAAATGATGACTGGGCCGAAGCCTTACAAGAGGTTATTTGGTGGTACTCTAGTGCAAATTTTTCTTCACGGGGAATAGATGCGGGAATCATTTTAACACAAGCAGCAATAGAGAGACTTTCATACGAATACGCCGTAAAGGAAAAACGGCTTCTCACAGTAAATGGGTTCAAGGATCTCTGGGCTTCAGACAAATTTCGTTTACTATTTTCATCCATCGGATTGTCTTTGGATATCCCTAATGAAACCCCTAAGTCACGTCAATTTGCTGGCCAAATGAATTGGTTGGACGCTCCACACTCCCTGACTGAAATCAGAAACTCATTAGTCCACCCGGAACATAAACATCGAAGGCAGTTCGGCAATGTTTACCACGAAGCATGGAATCTTGGCTTATGGTATTTGGAGATGAGCGTCCTCGCAGTCTGTGGTTACTGCGACACGTATGGTAATAGACTTAAACATCGATTTATCGGACAAATTGAGGATGTTCCGTGGAAAAAATAGTCTGGATGGTACCACAGCATTGGTCACTGAAAATTTTGTAGGATTTCGGATGCCAGATCCTCCAGAGAAGGAATAGACCATGTCGAATCGTATAGTCCAACCTGTTCACTTTGAGGACTTTGGCGGCCACCAATTTGAGCGTCTTGTCTTCGCCTACTTGCTCCGAACCGATAATTGGCTGTCACTGGAGTGGTATGGGCAAACGGGCAGTGATTCTGGAAGAGACGTTTGGGGGATCAGGGAACGGGACGGACATCCACAAGGGCAGACGGTTTGTGTTCAATGCGCTAACCAAAAGTCCCTTACGTACAAAAAAGTACAAGAAGACCTTGCCAAGATTCTTAACGGGCCGAATGGGAAACCGGACGCTTTCATTGTTGTTGCCGGTGGTTCGGTATCCGCGGCGCTGAGAGATAAAACCAAAAAGATCTGCGAACAGAAAAAGATCTACACGAACGAAATTTGGTCAGGACCAGAGTTTGAGGAGCGGTTAAGGGCAAAGGCTGAGTCTTTGCTTAAGCGGTTTATCAATGGTGACGAGTTTCCAGATGCCCCAGCGGAACTTCGCATGTTTGCAGAAGCTATCACCCCCCAATCCGATGATGAAATTCTTGCCTTAATGACCGGACTTTTCGATAGACCGGCTTTTTATACCCCATTCCATCAAGAGAGCTCGATCCCGGCGTTCAAGAAGGCGATCACCGATACTATTGAGGCCCTGAATACAGGGGTACATCGCCTTAGAGATGGAATCGAAATTCGTCGCATCCCAAGCAGGCATATGATGCAATCAGCTGAGACAAAGAAGATGTTGTCGCAGATTGAACGGATGCTTGGGGAACTCCGCGCCAAGTACGATGAAGGAATCAGAAAAGGAGATATTCGCCCTTGCGGCTGCAATGATCCGAACTGTCCCGTCTTTTTTGTTTCCCATCGCGCCGCATGTGAAATGGACCACCTTCGTAAAGAAATTCTGGAGACATTTCGCAGGCTGTACCCCGCGTTTGATGTGAGGCTCGGCTGGAGGAATTGGCATTGATAGGTGATTGGCACTACAGCCCGGACCACCGGCAGCTCTGCCAGGTCATTGAATCCCAGACGCTCTGGGGTGAGACGATTTGCCGCGTCTGGCTGCCCGGGCGAGATTCTGTGGTCCGTATCCCTGCCTCCCGGCTCAAACCAATTGAGAGTGGCAGTACCAGTTCGCCGGATAATATCGACTACATCGCTGCCGCCGCACGGGTGGCAGACGCATTGACCCAGGACGTTTTGCTCGCACCTATCGAGTCCTCTGTCATTCCGCTTCCGCATCAAATACGGGCGTTATCACGCGCCATCGCCAATGACCGCGTGCGCTATCTCCTGGCGGACGAGGTCGGTCTAGGCAAGACCATCGAAGCGGGACTCATTCTGCGTGAGCTGAAGCTCCGCGGGCTGGTCAAACGGACACTGGTCATCGCCCCGAAGGGGTTGGTGAGCCAGTGGGTCAGCGAGATGCGCTTCCATTTCGGGGAGGCATTCCAAGCCGTGCTTCCCGAGGACATTAAAACCTTGAAACGAATCGCTCCGGTATCGAGCACGGAAAACGGCGAGAAGGGAAATCACGATCCAGAAGTTTTGCCTGCTAATGCATGGCAGATGTTCTTTCAAGTGGTAGTGCCCATGGATTCGGTCAAGCCCCTGGACAAGCGCCGTGGGTGGAGCGCTGCTCAGGTGGGTGAATACAACCGTGAACGATTCGAGGACCTGATATCCGCGGGGTGGGATCTGGTCATCGTAGATGAAGCGCACCGTCTCGGCGGCAGCACCGATCAGGTCGCCCGCTTCAAGCTGGGTCAGGGGCTCGCCGAGGCAGCTCCGTATTTCCTGCTGCTCTCGGCCACGCCTCACCAAGGGAAGACGGACGCTTTTCATCGGCTGGTTTCCCTGATCGACGCCCAGGAGTTTCCGGACGTCAGCAGCGTCACCCGCGAGCGGGTCCAGCCGTATGTGATCCGTACCGAAAAACATCGCGCGATCGATGCCGAGGGAAAGCCTTTGTTCAAGCCCCGGCGCACTCAACTTGTTCCTGTTTCCTGGGAGGAGCGCCACCGCAATCAGCAATTCCTTTATGAGGCGGTCACCGAATACGTGCGGGAAGGCTACAATCAAGCCATGCGTGAAAAACGCAGCTATATCGGCTTCCTGATGATTCTGATGCAGCGTTTAGTGGTCTCTAGCACGAGCGCCATCCGCACCACGCTTGAGAAGCGGCTGGAGGTGCTGGCCGCACCCCCGGAGCAACTGACCCTTTTCCCGCTCGCTTACGAGGAGGAGTGGGCGGACCTAGATGGCCAGGAACAGGTCGATGTGCTCCTTCGTACTCGCCTGAAAGCGCTCAAGAACGAGCGTGCCGAGGTTAAGCTGTTGTTGGAAGCAGGGACCCGTTGTGATCAGGCGGGACCGGATGCCAAGGCCGAGGCGTTGCTCGACTGGCTCTACCGTCTTCAGTCCGAGGAGGGGGACCCGGAGCTTAAAGCGCTGGTGTTCACCGAGTTCGTTCCCACCCAGGAGATGCTGCGTCGGTTTCTGGCGGAACGCGGGTTCTCGGTGGTTTGCCTGAACGGCTCCATGGACATGGAAGAACGCAAGCGAGTTCAGGAAGCCTTCGCCAAGGATGCCCGCATCCTCATCTCCACCGACGCCGGTGGTGAGGGCTTGAATCTGCAGTTCTGCCACGTCGTGGTCAACTACGATATTCCTTGGAACCCGATGCGCCTGGAACAGCGGATAGGCAGGGTGGACCGTATCGGCCAGACCCATGTGGTGCGTGCGGTCAATTTCGTGTTCGAGGGGTCCGTCGAGCACCGGGTCCGGGAGGTGTTGGAGCAGAAACTCGCAGTCATTTTCGAAGAGTTTGGCATCGACAAGACCGGCGACGTCCTCGACTCGGCCCAGGCGGGCCACATGTTCGACGAAATGTATGTCGAGGCGATCCTCAATCCCGAAAAGGTTGAAGAATCGGTGGAGAGCGTAATCGCCCGCTTGCAGGAGCAGGCCCGCGAGGCGAGAACCACGGCATCCGTTCTCGGCGCAACCGATAACCTTGAACCCGGCGAAGCCCAGCGGCTGCTGACTCACCCGCTCCCCCATTGGGTCGAACGCATGACCGTGAGCTATCTCAAAGCGCACGGGGGCAAAGCCGAGAGGAAGAGCCAGAGCTGGAACCTGACCTGGCCCGACGGCGAAACCTGCGAGAACGTGGTATTCACCGGCAAGGAGGCAGAGAGGCTTCCAACTGCGCGCCACCTTACCCTAGAGGAACCGAAAGTGCGCGGGCTGGCCATGCGGCTTCCCCGTTTCGCGCCGGGCCAGCCGGTACCGGTGGTGTCGATTCCCGGCATATCTGCCGAAGTTAAAGGCATCTGGTCTCTCTGGCGGATCGCCATCACCACTATGGAGTGGAATCGCCGGAGGATCATGCCTCTCTTCCTGGCTGACACCGGCATGGTCTTCATGCCAACGGCAAGGCACGTTTGGGATCAACTCCTTGTGGCAAGTCCACAAGTCCACTCTGTTCTGGAACCATTGATCTCGCAATCTGCATTCGAAAAGTTGCGGATTGCCTCGGAGGAACACGGAAGGCCCATATACGAGACGCTTGTTCAGGAGCACCGAGCCCGAATCGCTCGCGAGCGTGAAAGGGCCGACTACGCCTTTGCTGCCCGCCGTAGAACCACAGAGCGGATCGGTTTGCCTCAGGTTCGTAACTATCGTCTGAATCTACTGACCCAGGAGGAACGATCCTTCCAGGACCAGCTTGAACAGAAGGCATCTGCCTATCCCGAAATGGTGCCGCTGCTTGTAGTCCGGGTGGAAGGCGGTGGCCATGAGTAGCTGGCGTGACCAAATCTTGAAAGAGTTCACCCCTAAAGTCGCTCGGCTCACGCTGGTAGCCGATCCAGACGGACTCCTCCTCGAAGAAGGAATTCTTGAAGGCATCCGCGAGCGTGGATTCGAGCTGATCCCGTTTGAAGACCACATCGCGTTCCGTTTTGCCTATGAGTCGAAGTTCCGCTCTCGCTGGGATCGCGGAGAGAACACGGACCTCGTCGTCGTATTGCGCTCGCAAGCCAACGACCTCAGTGGGTTGCCGTATGATCTCCTCCATGCCGGCCGCAGACTCTTCTTCAACCTCGGCGACATTTTCCCAAAGCTCAGCTATCCGGTCGTGACTGCCCTGGATCGAGGAGACCTCGATGTATTGTATGAGGCCCAGAGGAGACATGCTCCGGGGCAGTTAGGCGACAATGCCACGAAAGAATTCATTCTGCGGCACGTTTTTGGAATCGCGCCAGAGTTGATTAATAAGCCATCGGACCTCTTGCGAGTATTGCTCCGTCGCCATTACCGCGGCCAGCGTATTCCAAAGGAACTCGATGAACGTTTTTTCCAACTCCTACGGCAGAATGCACAGTTCGACGGATGGCCGCTGGAGAGATTGATGGCAGATCGAGAGGCTTTCTTCACCTTTCTCCAGGAGCGATGGCCGTTTTTCCTCGACCACGAAGCAACCAAGGCGACATCTCGCGTTCGTGAAGATGGGAAGCCTTACGGTCTGACTATTGAGGGACCTATCGATCTTCCTTTCGACCACCATGACATTCGCGTCTACATCGACAATCTATTTACCGAGGGGTTACTGCATCCAGTACCGCACGGCCGCGCTGATATCTTGTCCAAGACTTGGGTTGGTATTGGCATCCAGACTGCTCCCATCGAGGACAGATCTCGGCGGCTGGGCAGGCTCATGGAAAACCTGCGGGCATCCATTCCAGCCGACGATGCAAAGCATACGGAATGGTTTCTGTTTGCCCGCGGTTGGGCAGAGCTGGTCGTGCTCTTGCATGAGCAAACCGATACTATCTCCGGTGATTTGATTGAGCAGGCTTCGGATCTGCAATCACGGGTGGATGCTGGATTTACCGGTTGGCTGTTGAAGCGATATGCAGGACTGGTCAACCTGCCTCCGGTGCCGCCGGTTATGCTGCATCATCTCCCTCGCTTTCTTGCTCGTCAGGTGGACGATGGCCATCAAGCGAAGCTCGCTCTGATTCTGGTGGACGGACTGGCCATGGATCAATGGTTGGTGATTCGTGGCGCCCTCGCGGCAAAGAAACCCGGTTTCCTCTTTCGTGACCAAGCTGTCTTTGCATGGATTCCCACGCTCACCTCCGTTTCGCGCCAAGCTGCCTTTTCCGGCAAGGCACCCATTTTTTTCCCGAACAGCATCCAAACTACAGACAAGGAACCGGCGCTCTGGGCACAGTTCTGGGCGGATCATGGCTACACAACCAATCAGGTGGTGTACATCAAGGGGTTGGGTGACTGCAGCCTGGAATCTGTGGCGGAAGCGCTGTCTCATCCGCAGGCGAGGATAGCCGGGCTTGTCATCGACAAAGTCGACAAGATCATGCACGGGATGGAAATGGGCACTGCCGGCATGCACAACCAAGTCGGCCAGTGGGCCAAGCAGCAGTATCTTAGCGCGATTATTGATCTGCTACTAGATCATGGATTCCGGATTTATCTGACCTCGGATCATGGCAACATCGAAGCAGCAGGTTGCGGCCGTCCTGCGGAAGGGGCTGTTGCAGACCTGCGCGGAGAACGCGTCCGTGTCTATCCGGATGCAGCATTTCGCAACAAGATGAAGGAACGCTTTCCAACGGCGCTGGAATGGGACTCAGTGGGCTTACCGGAAAACTATTACCCCCTCTTCGCGCCCTCACGGCAGGCCTTTGTCCAAGAAAAAAAACGTATCGTAAGTCACGGAGGTACTTCTATCGAAGAAATCATCGTCCCTCTGATCCAAATCGAAAGGAGGGGCAAATAATGACGCGGGACAGATTCATGCAGATCGGCCTCGACCGCCTCATTCGTCTTGATTGGCTTGAGAGAACTGCATCCCTTGCGTTAGCGGGAAATGACGCAAACAGCATAAAGGCGATTCTGAGAGAAGATCTGAAAGGAACGTTTCGATCTGAGAGATCGGATGTTCGGGGATCGATGGATAAAACGATCACCATCCTTTTGAGAACATGGCTGATTCCTCCATCTCCGTTCCGTGAGGAAGGTCTCGAATTGCTCAAGCGTTTTCATCGACGAGAACACTTTGTCATCCATTGGGGCATGGTCATGGCTGCATATCCTTTCTGGTCCGGTGTGGCCATTCAAGTTGGACGTTTGTTAAGGCTTCAAGGCACTGCGGCCGCGGCACATGTCCAACGCCGCATTCGTGAACAATATGGCGAAAGAGAGACGGTCTCACGTCGTACTCGTTACGTTCTACGCTCGTTCCTCGACTGGGGTGTGCTTCAGGAGACGGGGTCAACGGGCGTCTACGGCGCCGGAAGAACTTTATCCATTGACGATCCCCAACTTGTTGCCTGGCTGACCGAAGCCGCCCTCCATGCCCGCGCTAACGGCTCGGCTCCGCTCAAGGACCTGCTTGACAGTCCGGGCTTGTTCCCATTCCGGATCAAACCGATTCAGGCCGAGAGCGTTAGGGCCGCTTCCCCAAGACTCGACATTCTCCGTCACGGGCTGGATGACGATCTTGTCATGCTGAGGAAGACGGATAAGGGAGGAGCGCCATGATTGTGTTCCAGCGTGCCTCTCAGGCAGCGCATACTATCGAGGGCTTCGAGCGCGCAGAAAGTTTCACGGCTTTTCCCGAACATACATTGCTGGAGTCGGGCAATGTACCCATCGCTGAGATCGCCGAGCTTGCTCTTCGGGAAGGCCAGTGCACCAATCCGATCTACCGGGTCCATCGTTGGTTCGCGCGCCGGCTTGGTTCTCAATTCCGCGCCATTTTGACTGGGTTGTCTCTAAAGCCCAAGGACGCTGATAGGTTTTGGAATCTGTATCTCGGAGACCTGTCTCTTGATGGCGCGGTAGTGCTCGATCCCTTTGTGGGCGGAGGAACCAGCCTTGTCGAGGCCGAGCGTTGCGGTGCTCGCGTAATTGGATATGACATCGATCCGGTGGCTACTGGCATCACGCGTTTTGAACTTGAAGCCGCTTCATACGATCCGGCAGCCCCTGAAATCTCGGAGTTGTGCGCGACGGTATCCGCAAAACTTGCTTCCTTCCACAAGACGAATGTTCCGGGCTTAGGCGAGAGAGTGGTCTTGCATCATTTCTGGGTGGAGTGTCGAATCTGCAGCAACTGCGGACACACCTTTGAGGTTCATCCACATTACCAGTTGGCTTACAGCAAGGAAAAAAGTCTGCAGTGGGTGTTCTGCAAAGAATGCCATAAGGTGGCAGAGCTTTCCATAACTCGCAAGGAAATTCGATGCGGATGCGGGGCTCGCACAAGGATTGCCCAGGGGACGCTTGATCAAGGCAAGGTACGTTGTCCGGAATGCGGCACTTCTTCCGGACTTGCCGAGCGGGGAGAAAAGCCAACAAAGCCTCATTGGAGGCTTTTTGCCCAGGAGTACCTTGAAGAAACCAGGAATGGCGTCACACGCCATTTCAAAGCGGCAAGCAAAGGCGACCAAATCCGTTACAGCAAGGCGAGTAAGAAACTGAGGAATATCGAACAAGCCGGTGGTTGCTTTGCACCCGAGCGAGCCATCCCGACGGATGGACGATCAGATCAGCGGCCTTTGATTCACGGATTCAGCCGATATCGCGATCTCTTCAACGATCGCCAACTGCTGCATCTGACTCTGCTGGGCCAAGCCATAAGAAACATTGAAAATCCCAGGTTGCGTCGGCTGCTGGCCATTGCTTACAGCGAACACCTCACGACGAACTGCATGTACACAGCCTATGCCTTCGGATATCGACGAACCAGCCCGATGTTTTCTATCCACGGGTACCGACACATTACCCGCCCGGTGGAAATCAATCCGTGGCTTGACCGCATCGGGCGGGGGACCTTCCCAAACGTCCTTGGTAAGATTGCCAAAGCGGTCGCGTTCACAGTCTCACCTACCGATCTCGATCCCAAAGGAGGACGCAAGTTAGCCAAGAGTCGTTCCTCTGCGGCGGCACTGGACGTATCAACACACCCAAGGAGAGTCTTGGGCGGATCTTCCTGGGCTTCGATATCCACCAACACATCCGAAAGCCTCGAAGGGATTCCTGATGGCAGTATCGACCTTATCCTCACCGATCCGCCGTATTTCGACAATTTGAGCTACTCAGAACTTTCCGATTTTTACTTGGCTTGGCACCAATCCCTTGGTGTGGCAGAACCTCCATACGATGATCTGATGCTTCCCGCACCAATAAAGGAAAACCTCGCTTTGACGGATCGGGGCGAGGAATCTGTCGAGATCTACCGGAGCAGACTGAGCTGTATTTTCGGTGAATGTCGTCGGGTGCTAAAAAAGGATGGAATCCTGGTTTTTACCTACCACCACAAATCACCTGTAGCTTGGAGCGCACTCGGGGATGCGCTTGCCCGTTCCGGATTGAAATGCACGACCGTTTTGCCCTTGCGCGGTGAAGGGCAAGGCGGGCTTCATTCCCATGAAGGTACCATCAAATGGGACGCCGTGTTCGTCTGCCGTAAGGGCAATCAGGTCTCTTGCGTAACGTCGGGAAAAACGGTGGTTTCGCGTACCACAATCAAACAGGCCAAACAGCAGGCATCCGCATACGCAAAAGATCTGGCTAAGACCAGACGGATCGGTTTCCGCGACCCGGACCGTTTAAACCTCGAACGCGCCATGATCGTGGCATCGGCTGTCTCAGGCCAGGAGAATAGCGATCTGCTGTCACTCCAGGGCGCGCTTGATCTTACGAAGGAACATGGGAGGCAGGTAAAACATGCCGAAACTCGATAAAGGGACGCTTGCCCTAACATTCAAGTTTGATTGTGACCGATTTCTTAGGTTCAGATTTGGCTCAGATGCAGAGAGGGCTACCCTCGGGATTGAGTCTGACACATACAAACGGCCCGGTATTGAACTTATCAAGGCGGCAGGCCGACGATGGGAAGCCGATAAATATCAGGACCTGATCGACATATCGCCACCTAACACCATCGAGTACGTTGAGCACACCGACGTTGATGATCTACTCGGTCGCAGGCCATTTGGCAAAGTCGAAAATCTGTTCAGCATTTTGCAGCGGGAGAACCTGCCGGTTGCAATCGTTGAAGGCGAATACGAAGTGCCATCAAGCATTACTCCCGGCCTCCAGCAGGCTTACGATACCTACGGACTGGAACCGGTAAAAGCACGGCCAGACATCATCTGGATTAGGCCTTACGGTACCGGCGCTCCGCTGATCGGCGACCCCGACCCGGCACCCGAATACGAGATTCATGTCATTGACGTGAAGATGGCTGCAGAACCGTCACTTCGCCACTTCACCGAAGTTACTTATTACGCGCTGTCCTTGGCAGCGGCTTTGGTTGAACATGGGTTGTCCGATCGGTATGGTGTCAGTGCAGAAGGATTCATTTGGCCAGGTAGCCATGACGCCAACGCATTCAGGAACTTGGTTAGGGATATCCAGGCAAAAGGGGAATCCGATCCGGTCACTTTGGCTCTGCTGGAGACACTGGTTCCAGTTCCCTACGAGGTCTACCAGGTTCATGTGAAACAGTTTTTTGAGGAACGACTTCTTCGGGTTCTAGGCCAAGCCCCAGGGGAATGTCCGTGGCATGTGGGACCCAAATGTCAGCTTTGCGATTACGTTCGTTACTGCCGACAGGATGCTGAGAATTCTGATCATCTCTCCCGCTTGCCATGGCTCAACCAGGGGCAGGCCGAGTTGATCCGCCAGAACGGAATTGCCACGACCAACGCACTCAGAAATGCCATTGTAGACAATACGCCCCAGTGGCAGGCAGCGGAATCAGCCAGCCATCAACTCCGTGCAGATGCATCTATCCTCGCGGTCAGGGCAGAAGCCCTCGCGACAGGCAAGCCCGTGCCCATTGACGGGCGCAAGTGTGCGCTCATGCCTGCGTGGAGCGATCAGAACATTTTCATCACGATCCATTTCGATCCGGGTTCTGGCATCACCTTCGCCATAGGTGCTGCCCGCGTCTACTTCCAGCCCGGAAGAACTCAGGGCGATCCACCGCAGACAGAGGAACATGTGTTTGTGGTGGATCGCGTGGATTCAATGAATCCCGAGACGGAACGGGCTCGCTTGGTGGAATTCATCACACTCGTCTCGGGATGGCTTGAGGATGTTTCCACTGCCAATGACGGCTTACCTGCAGATCAACGAGTCTCGTCCCACATCTTCTTTTGGGATCTGCTCGAAGTTCGTCAACTGCGTCGAGTATTCGAGAGGCACATGAACCATCCCGATGTCGTTGACCTCATCGAATTACTGATTTGACTCTTTCCCCCTGACCAAGTGCTTCCTGACCCTGACCTCTTCAAGTCTCAGCCGGGGACGATCGTCAAGGATGTCGTGCGCTTGCTACTTGGACTTCCGATCCCACACGACTACTCCATCTTCGAAACTGCAAATACACTTTTCCCGGTCAGGAATGAAAACGGTGATACATATGAGTTCCGACTGCCGTTCGGATTCACAACACCCATGAGTGATCAGATTCCGTTCGAACGCGCATATGAGCTATGGCAGGACACGATCTTTCTCCGGCACTTTGATTCCCGCTTCCCGAGCAATCCATGGCTATGGAGGAGGTACACGCGCGACGAGCTTTACGAAGGTATCAAGCATGCAACCAGTACTCACCTTCGCGCGCTTCAGCATGTGGTCCGAAGATTAAGAGAACATTATCGTGACCGACTTATCTTGCGCAAGGCTCCATTCCATGCAGCTCCCCCAGCGCAAACAAGAATTCCAGAACGTGCCCGGAGCCTAATCGCTTTTGAAAAGCTGAATGTGGCATGTCAAGAGATCGAGAATCGACAACGGCGAGCGCTTCCGGTTGAAGAGCGTGAAGCCCATTTCTTCTCAATACGCGGGCTTAGTCCAGCGATAGGCGCGGAGGTTGACGCCTGCATCGACAAGATAAGAGCAACTGATGCAAGGTTCGCTATTGCTGAGTTGCGGACGTTTGCCTTTGCCCCTACATCGCGAGATGCAAGGATCAATGATGGTGACTTCCTGCTGGCGTTATCGAACGAGGATGACGACATCGAACTTGATGTGCCGTGGCGGAACTATCTTGGGCTATCTTTTCCGGACGCCCAAACACTGCTCTCCACTGCAGGGCTTAATGACAACTGGATGGTCAATATATCCCTCGGAAGAATGCTTCAAGTTGAAGTTGTTCGTCTGGAGGCGATGCGGGAGCCTCCCTATTTGGTATTGAGACCTGGGCATAGTGGCTTATTCAGATTCGCTATCGACCAAGGGCTTCTTAATCTGCAACGACCGCTTGTCTTGGACCCGCTCTTTCAAGATTTTTCGAGCGAGCGGGTTGCACAAGCGTTGCAAGCAGTGGGGGGCAACCCTCCTCCCATGCGGCGGCGAAGGAGGAGGGATTGACCATGGCAGCCCGCAAACAGTATCCACGGATTGAGCCAGCTCACGGATTGCTGTATGAGCCCAACAGTCTGCAAATGTCCCGGCCGGTGGATCAAGTCGACAACCTGCTGGAAGAGGTGTCTAATTATCTAAAGAACCCCTTCAATCCGAGGCAAGAAGAAGCTTTCCGGACTTCATTTACTCAACGCCTATCCCTTCTTTGGGGACCGCCTGGCACCGGCAAGACGACGGTCCTGGCAGGTATTATCCTCGGTTGGATTGAACAGTCGTGGCGATCCGGCAATCCCATCATTGTTGGCGTTGGTGCGAGTAACTATAACGCTATCGATAATGTTCTCAGGGAGGTAGCGGATCTTTTTCAACGGCTGCAGGAGCATCAGGGGAATCCTCCTGGCCATGTTCGCGTTGTCCGTCTTCGTAGCCAGTCAGCCAAGCCCCCGTTGGACGGACGCATTGAAGATGTCGCCAGAACGACACCTGCCGCCACCTCCTTGGCAAGTGCCATTCATGAACGAGCGAGTTGCATTGTGGTCGGCGGAACCTGGCAACAGTTGGGACGTGTGGCGCAGGCTGTATCAGGCAACAACACCCCTGTCGCCGGGTGGTTTGACCTGTTGGTATTGGATGAAGCATCACAGATTCCAGTTGCTCACGCTGCGGCCTATTTTCTGCTGATGCGGGAGGATGGTCATCTCGTCTTAGCCGGAGATCACAAACAGTTGGGACCGATATACGGATTCGAGATGAGAGACAGCGCGCAGGGGCTTTTCGACTGCATCTTTTCGTACATGCAGGAAACCCATGGCATAGATCCTGTTGCACTTGACCGAAACTACAGGACAAATACCGAGATCTCGGGATGGCCAAGAGAACGCTTCTACAGCGAAGGATACGAGGCGTTCTTCCCTGAGCGCCGACTCACCATTGTGGTTCCGCCAGCGACAGGACGGCCCCCTGCTTACTGGCCTGCGAACCTACCTTGGACTGATGTGTTTCTTCGGCTTCTCGACCCGGAGCTTCCTGTTGTGGTGGTGAGCTATGGGGTACATACTTCGACATTGTCGAACCCGTTCGAAGCCCAAATGGTTACGGCTCTGGCTTTGTTATACCGGCGCATCCTGGGACCCAGCGGACAAGGTCCAGGCGATCACGAATTCTGGACCGAACACCTCGGCATAGTGACCCCACATCGAGCGCAGATGTCTACAATCCGGAACCTCTTAGTGGATGCAGCCGGCATGCCGATGGACCCACCGCCGTTTGTCGATACAGTTGACAGGTTCCAAGGACAGGAACGCGACCTGATGATAGCCAGTTACGTGGTCGCAGACCGCGATTTCGTAGCTGCCGAGGAGGCGTTCATCTTAAACCCTCGACGATTCAACGTCACACTTACCAGGGCTCGTAGCAAGTTCATCATGTTTGTGAGCGATGCCGTCCTGCAGCATCTACCTGCAGATGCCGATGTGGCTCGTGACGCGGCACACCTGCAGCTATTTGCAGAAAATTATTGTACGTCAGTGATGGAAGAAGTTACCTTGCCTTACCTTGAAAGTGAGAAAATAAGAGAGATGACCTGCCGTCTTAGAGGAATGAGAGATCTCAAATGATATCGTATTGTATATTCTCACACCAGATGCCCGCTATCCCCCCGCTATGCATTCCAAAATAGCGAAACCTGCCCGCATCTGCTTTGAGGTACGGCTGGTAGTCAATTAAAGCAATAAGATACGACGAACCGTCGCAAATTCCAATCCTCCTGGTAATCGAAACAGGCTTTGTCAGAATAGTCCCAAGAAACATCTGTGGAGCGGGGACCCCCGCTTCACAATCCCTTCAAAAGACGTTTTTCAAATTACTCATTGCTCTCTCATTTCAGAAAACCTCAATAATCATCTATAGCTGACCATCATCCTTCACCCCCGTTGCCCCCCCGTTGTTTTCACGCGCGCTTTCCTCAGTTAGAGATTTCCCATGCGCCGGATCACCATCGATCCGTGATCCGCATGCACTGCCGGGATCTCGAAGCATCTCCGGGGAAAGGAGCCGACGTGAGGGCACGGAACATCAAGCCTGGTTTTTTCAAGAATGAGGAACTCGCGGCCAAAGATCCGCTGGCGCGGATCCTCTTCCAGGGGCTTTGGTGCATGGCGGACCGGGAGGGGCGCCTCGAAGACAGGCCCGCGAGGATCAAGGCAGAGATCCTTCCCTACGATGCCTGTGACGCGGAATCCCTTCTTGCATCACTGGCGTCGGGAGAGGATCCATTCATCCTCCGATACGAATCGGAAGGACGCCGCTTCATCCAGATCGTCCACTTCGGCAGGCATCAGAACCCCCACCTGAAAGAACCCAAGAGCACCATACCGGCA